>Ga0182793_1001290_pt1 | contig 15890 bp, 11 predicted proteins | sample Passage237A_FD_130498 | JGI IMG/M metagenome (GOLD analysis project Ga0182793, IMG submission 130498) | Cellulose adapted compost microbial communities from Newby Island Compost Facility, Milpitas, CA, USA - Passage2 37A (version 2) (version 2) ... | reverse complement strand
GGGCTGGGGCATCCGCAACAGGTGGCTGCGCAGGCGCAGGCGTTTCTGCGGCAGACGGTCCCGGTGGTGTCGTAGCGACGACCGGCGGGGTGGCCGGAGTGGGTCTTGGTGCGGGCGCTTCCGTAACGGGTTTGGCGATTGCAGCGCTTATCTCTGCGACGCGGGCAGCAGACGGTGATGTGCTGTTAAAGCGCTCGGTCAAACCTGCATCCACTTTGCCGCCGGCCAGCAGCGCTTCTTTAAATTGTGATGAGAGTGGCACAGGGCCGAGCCAGGTGCGCAGCAACAGATCGAAGAACTGTGCATTGGGCAGGGTCTCGATCAGCTGGCGGTTCAAATACACCTTGGTGCTTTTTTCTGCGGTAAGGCGTTCTATCCGAAGAATATCGCCTTTGGTCATTTTGAATTTAAGCGCGTTACTGAATGAAGCAAGGTTTTGCGCATGCCTTTCCATTTCTGTAGCGCCCGCGTTGATCGCAATCCCTTCAATCCACATGCGCTGAAAGCGCCGTGCAAAAAGATTGTCGGTCAGAACGCGCAGTTCAATGGCTTTATCTTCGTCTTTCAGCAGCAGGTCGCGGGACTCTGTGGACAAGGTGTCCGCGTAAAGCGCTGCAATGAATTGTTCTTCGCCCAGTTGAACATGGACTGCCATACCGTTAAGGCGTGGTGCCGCTTGTACACTGGCCGCAAAATTCAAGAAGACTACTGAGAGGAATACTGCAGCCTTGAGTAGTTTGAGTGTCATTGCCATTCCTGTTTCTTCGGCGCCTTGTTTTGTCGTTATTTGGTGCTGACCGGCGGAAAACGGTGCCGTGTTTTTTGTCTGCCGGAGCGCTTACTATACTTCACCCTCACAGATACTCATCTATCTTTAACTGTATCTGCTAGTTGATTGAGTTCAAGGGCGGTGGTCGCATACCCTGTCACGTTACATCAATGAGGGCATTTAGCCAGGGTGATGTGATGCAGTCAAAGGTCTGACGATTTCTGACTCTATTGTGGTATTAGCCCGTATGGATATTCGTCCCCTCCATCGCTGCTCTCAGCAGACCATCGATTTCCTCCTGGGTTCGGTGGCTTTGTACAAACAGATTTATCTGTTAGACGTCAGCCAATTCAATGTGTTGCTGCGGCATTCCCAATTGCTTGAGGCAAAGCTGGGAGAAGTGGTTATTGAGGCAGGGCAGATTGATAACTGGTTGTATTTCCTGATGCGGGGTCAATTGGTGGTGTATGCCGGCGAACCCGCTATTCGCAGGGTGAATGTCATCACGCCGGGGGAAATCTTCGGCGATATGGCGATTTTGATGGATTTACCCCGGTCAGCCACGGTAATCGCCGATGTCAAAACCCGCCAGAGCTTTGTGCTGCGCACAGATTTCTCGATTTTCGGTGAGCCCGAGGATCTGGGAGAGATCAAACTCCCGGTCAAACTGCTTTTCTACCGCACTATGGTGCACAACCTTCGCTGGAAGCTCGAGGTCTATCGAGCGCAATTCCCCGCCCGTTCGTCTGCTGTCGATCACCGCAAAGTCCGGCTGTACACCGGTCCGCGCGATACCATGGAAGAGCTGCTCAGCCTGGATTCTCAGGCGCGCCAGCTCGCCGAGCTGCTAAACAGCTGGAATCTCACCCTCACTCGCGAAGACCAAGCCTGATGGCCTAATCCGCCGAATCGGTTTCTGCTATTCGCGGGGATGGCAGTAAGGGTCTATCTTTACCATGTGCCGCAATGCCGGCCGTTTTGATCTCGAGTAAAACTGCAGGCGAGCCACAAGGTGTCATGGCAGAAGAGGTAAAGCTATTAAGTTTTGATGAGCTGGGCCTGACATTTGGGCGGGAGTTGGAGTTGTTGCCCGATCCCTCAGATAAGGATCGGATATTCCCTTGTGATCTGGTCGGCTGTGTCAAAAACGAATGCGTGATTGTTGGGCCGGCAGCTTCCAGCGGCACTTTTCCTCGAGTTGTGGAAGGCCAGCGAGTGGCCCTGCGGGTGAAGCTCGCGGGAGGCATCGCGCTCATTCCTACCACCGTCCTGTTTATCAGTGAGATTCCCACCATCCTCTTCTTCCTGGATTTTCCCCGCGATGTAGTGTTTAAGCAGGTGAGGGGGGCATTGCGCGTCAACGTGGCCCTGCCGGTGTTGGGCAATAACGTCTCCGACCGCCGCTTCGCATCTGTCCCCGGAAAGATGATTGATGTCAGTACCACTGGTGCGCGACTGCATATGTTTCAGGAGCTGGGTGATGTGGGACATCAGGTGGAAGTCAAAGGTAAATTTCAGATCGGGGATATTCAGCGCATCATGCAAATAAGCGCCACCGTCCGCGCCCGCTCGGTGAGAGAGGGCGGCTTCATCTACGGTATCGAGTTCAGTAGCGCCGATGAGGACAAGCTCATAGTACTGATGGGATTCACCTTTCACGCCATGGCATTTGGCTCCCTGCAGACCATTCGGTGATTCCCTGGAAATGTCCATAAACCGCAAATTTTTTGCCGGCTTGCTGTTATTGGCTGCGAGTGCGATAAGCCATGCTGCCGACAAGAACCGGCTTTGGTTACCAGTCAAATATCAACCTCTCTATACGTCTCTGCTCAAGGCGGCTTCGGTTGCGGAGGAGGTGGACCGATGTCAGGCGGTGGTAGAAGGTACCTTGGACCTGGATCAGAGCAGCCCCGGCCATCCCATCTTTAGGATCTTGTGCCGTCAGGAGAATGGACAGACCTATAACGAAATGGTGGACGGCCTGAGCTTCGCCACGCTGACTACCCCTCCAGATTCGGAGGAGCGCCGCCAGATTCGGGCGCGAGTTGCCTGGCAGTTATGCCGGACGCACTTGGTCGAGCGCACCCAGCTAATGGCCGAGCTACGCTGGTTAACCGATCTTAATGCTGCTGTTGAACCCGCAGCTATCACCGCCGAAGAGGTGCGCTTCTTTGCGGATTTTGACGCTAAGTCACTGAGCCGCGAGTCGTTGCATTACCGCGGGGAATGCGTTGTTGTAAATGATAAGGTCGAGGTGTCGCTGCGCCAGCGGCCATAACTGACGGATCTACGCCGTCATCTTCGAGCACAATGGGGAAATTTAAGGTAAACTTGGCGCCCGGACCGGCCCGCCGGTCATGCGAAGCCCCCTGCACACCAGATCGGGCCGCAGAATAACCCCCCATAATAATGAGCGGGGCCCCTGGCCCTTTCGATCGGAGACGTAACGGTGAGTCGTAGAAAACGCAAACACCAAGATGAAGGTGATAAGGCCGAAATCGACCTGACGCCCATGTTGGACGTGGTCTTTATCATGCTGATCTTTTTCATTGTGACGGCGTCATTTGTGAAAGAGAGCACGCTGAATGTGAACGTGCCGGAAAACGCCAACGCGCCACCGCCGCCGCCGACAGAAGAAAACAAAACCATCCTGGTTCAAGTGGACGCTCAGAACGAAGTGTTCATCGATGGTCGTCGAGTGGATATCCGTTCTGTGCGGTCGCTCATTGCGCAGAAAGCTGCGGCTAACCCAGGTGGTGGAGTTGTGGTAAGGGCTCACGAGAATTCCAATACCGAAACCTATATCAAGATTGCGGATGCCTCACGTGATGCCAGCGTTTACGATGTTTCGCTGGTTCCTTACAAAGATACCCGACGTTAATTTCATTTGATGTAAGGGCGGCTTCGATAGTGAAGCCGCCCGATCTTCTTTCCTCTCTATCTCTTTTTAAAATCCCCGCTATTTCTGACTTCCCGAGAAAATGTTTGCGCAAGATCCGCCGGCTTTAGCGCAGTCTGTGTTATTTAAATGCGTACAGAAAAAGCTAGCGCTTACATTGGGTGTTGGGTTTTGTGGAGTGAATGATTCTGCTCTGTCGCGAAATAGAGTTCTTGTTAAATAGTTCTTGACGCGACATCTTTGCCGTTATAGCTTTTGTTCATGGCAGGTAAATCTGCTTATTCAAGCGGTTATCAAAGACTGCAGTAGTACCTTATTCTCAAAAAAAATTCTTCGTTTATTTGTCGTGTTATTTCAGCAATCTCGCAAAGGTTTCTTTGTGAGGATTTTGGCTAGCTGCGGCATATTCCCAGGCTCAAGCGCTGTTGCTCAAATTTGAGTTCGGCGAATTGGAGCATTCAATTAGGCTGAGAGATACTGTTGCAAGGGGCTTGCTTGAGTTATTTAACCTCGTTGATACAGAAAGCTTTTTTCAAAAACATGAAAACGGAACCCAATAGCAGGTGGGTGAAGAGGGCGGAGTCTCAGGGCGGCTACGCCAAGTTTCATGTCCATCGGCAGGGGAAAAAAATTGCCTGTTATTCGCTTTCGCCAAAGCAGAATTTCTCGGCGGACGAAAATTCTCCCATCGTTATTTTTTCCCATCCAATAAGTCGCAAAGCAAAATTCTTTTTTAGTGATACCGAGCGTTCATTGGCTTATTTGAATAAAGGCTGGACGGTCTTTGCGTTCGACTATAACGGCTTTGGCGAATCGGAAGTTATTGATCTTTATTACTGGCAAGACGTAGTCGCTGTACTGAATTATTTAAAAGCGCAGTTCCCCAATAGAAAAATGGTGCTGCACGGCGCCAGTTTCGGGGCGTTCCATATTATTCGCGCGATGGAGCATCTGCCGCAGAATTCTTCGGTCATTCTCGAAAACGTAAACAAAAGTCTTTTGAGTTATTGGCAGCGCTGGCCGTTGACTTCCTTTCTGGTAAAGATTTTGTTGTTGGCGCGGGTTCGTCCGGTGCTGGATATGAATGTGCGGAGTGTTGTGAAGAGCTTTGCCAGGCCGGATCTGCATATTCAGTTTATCGCCTGCGAGGATGATGACTTGACGACACTGGCGGAAATGCGTGAGCTCTATGAAGATCTCGCCACAACGAATAAAACCTTCACAGTATTTGCAGGGGCGGGACATTTGGCTGCTCCGGCCAAAGATCCCCATTTGTATGAGACAGCGTTATTCGGCCGAGGTAGTTGATCATGCTCAATGAGACGATTAAGCACTACGATATGGAAGTGGATTTTTTCCAAAAATTCCTCGATCCCTATATGAAGTACACGAGCGGCTTGTTCGAATCGGAAAATGACGAGCTGGAAGTCGCCACTCAACGCATGCTGGATGCGATTATCGACTCAGGAAAAATTCGTCCCGGTGGGCGGATTTTGGAGATAGGGCCGGGTTGGGGGGCTTTGCTCAAGCGACTGCATGAGCGCACAATCCAATGTGATTATGTTGGCGTTTCTCCGAGTGAAGTGCAGAATAATTACATTCGCAGTTTTTGCGACGCGCGAGCGCGCTTGGTTACCTCAACCTTTGAAGATTATGAAGACAAGCCGGGTTTTGATGCGATTGTATTGATTGGATCCTTTTGCCACCTGCAGAACAAACAGCTTCAGCTCAGTCGTATGAAAGAGCTTTTGCATCGCGATGGTGCGATTGTTATTGAAGATACCTTTTTTGTGTCAAAAGACACGCATACCTCCCACCAGGATCACGAAGCAACGCGTTTTGTGCAGGAGAAGATTTTTGGTTTTGCTGAGATTCTGTCGCTGTCTGAGCAGATCGAGCAGATAACCAATGCGGGATTAAAAATCGCTTATATGTTGGAGCACTCCAACTCCTATAAACACACCATCGGGTGTTGGATTCGCAATTTGCGCCAAATCGATGCGACGCAGTATCCCAATGCCAAGGATTTCATCAAGTACATGATGATTGCGCAGCGGGGGTGGAATAAAACCACCCAAAATCATTTGCTGGTGTTGAAGCGAATGAATTAAACCCGCTGCGCAGATTTGCTATCAGAGTCCAACACGCGACGGCAGTCGCGCGGCGCAGTCCGCAGCACTTCGCGGCAGGCTTCGAATGGTTTCCAATCCACGCGCGCTGTACCAAGTGCGCAACTCGTTGGCGTAATCAAAACGGATGCCCAGGTGCTCCAAATCGTCATATGTGGCTGCTGCAGCTGGTTTCAAAATGGCCTGGTATTTTGAGCCGAGAAATTCAAAGGTCAGCAGCAGACTGTAAGATGCTCCATTATTTCGGCTGGCGCCCAAAAGGCTCCAATGACCACTCACCAATTCTCCGCGAGTATTGGCATCACCAAGTTTGCCACTGATGCTGGCATCTTTGATGTATTTGACACAAGCATCGAAGCTGCCGCTGGTGTCGCTGTCGTTGCCATGGAAATAAAGTTCCACTTCAGAGTCGCGCAGATTATTGGGCGGGCTGCCCAAATCCATGTCGGATACCCGCATTTGTCGGCCAGCGAGATCGCTAAATGCGGATGTGCCATCTGGCAAGCGCGTGGTATTGCGCACGGCATCCTCTGAATCCCAGCCGCTGTTAGCGAGATCAAACCCGACCAGAGAAGTCAGATCGGCGTCGTCTTCCGTCAGTGCATTAATCAGTGCGTTGAGCAGGTGTTGGTTATTGCTGTCGAGCAGGTAGTTTATCGATGAGGTGAATGTTGCGCTGTTGCCACTGGCTTTTAATGTCATGGCTTCAATCAACTTCGCGGCACCTCGGGCGGTGGCCAAATCGAGAGAGGTGTCATTTTCGTTGATCAAACCGCTGATCAATTGTGAAATCCCCGACACTCGCTCTGCCATACCTGTCGGATCAATTGTTGGGTTGTAATAGGGGAGTGAAATGTCCCAGCGGTCGTAGTAATCCTGCACCGCCAATTCAATTTGATTGAGCACTTGTGCGATACGTGTGGAACTCTCAAGAACGTCATCAAGATTTTGTGCGCTGATAAGGTGCTGAGCAAGGTGGTGATAAACATCGGCACTAATATCGTTCATTGAGCCGACCTGAGAGCCAAGGTCATCATATTGATCGTGAATGGCTTGGCTGATGATGGTGACAGACTTGTGCAGTCGTAGAGCGAGACTCAACAACTGCGCGGAGATATTGCCATTGCCGGTGTTGAAATAGTCCTGATTTAAATCGTCTTCAGTGATATTCAATGCGGCGAGAATCGCATTTTTTTGCTGCTCGTTGCGCACGTCCGTCAGTAAGCTGGTCAACGGAGAAATCACGATAGGGCCTTGGTGGCCTTGAGAGACGCGACGACTCAGCTGCCCGAAAAAGGGTTCGCCAGTCATAACATCATATCCGCCATCGATGCGGATAACGGCTTCAGCCAAGTGGCGATTGACGCGCAGACAAAATAAACGCTCGCTAACAGAGGCATTTGCTGCGCAATAATCGGTTTGCGTTACTGGGTTATAGGAAAAATAACCGTCGTCATCTGTAAATGCGAAGGGCTCCCACGGGTCTCGGGTGCGATTGTTGTCGTAATCGATAAACACCATCGACCGGGCGAGATAACCGTCGATGGCAAGACCTTGGATGACTTGTGGAGTGGTGGAGCTTTGGGCTTTGTCCTGTCCTGTTCCGCCGCAACCGCAAAGCGTGGCAAAAAAAGAAACACAAACCGCTACTTTTAAACGCGAAAACGCGCGGTGACCTAAGATCGACATGTTGATGCTCCGGATTTATCCATTCAACAGCGGAAGTGGAGGGTTAAAATTTTTCTTCAAATGCAATGGTCAGAGCGAAGCTGCGCGGAGCTTTATCGCCGTCGATAATGACATCGTCCAGCGCGACCTGTGCATCTAAGGTGAAAACGTCAAACAGCGAAATACCGAATCCTGCGGCGGATAACTTTGAACCCGCGAGATTTTTCTGATAGCCCAGGCGAATATCCGGGAGCCATGTCGATTTGGTATTTAGCGAGGTGGAAATGTTAAAGCGCTGTGTTTCATCGCCCACGATATCGTCATAGGCGGCGAGATCGACGGAAGCGTTGACTGCCCAATACGCCGTCGGAAACACTGAAGCGTCGAGCGTCGCTGATGCGTGTTTGGTATGTTTTTCGTTGGCGCTGATGCGGCCTTTTTCGTAAGCAAAATATGCGGCTGCTTCGCAATTGTTGCGAGCAAAAGAGCCCTCGCTGAACTGCTGGCAATTGGTGCCGATGCTGCCGTAATCAAAAGAGGGTGAGTTGATGTTGCTCAACAGCAGGCCGGCACGATAGTGCTTGCTCAACCAGGAAATGCCGACGTCCACGCTGACATTAGTGGTGGATTTGAGATTATTGTCGTACTCGTCTTCGATCAAATCTTCCACGTCTTTTCCTCCCATTTGTTGCAGAGGGATGACTTGTTTACTGAGCTCCATGCTGATCAGTTTGACTTTGGTGCCGGCGTATAACTGGCCGCCCCATTTGGCCATTTGTTTTTCATCGAGCATGGCGCGGGCGTAACCGACGGCAAGGCGTTTTTCGATTCCGCTTTTCAAATACGCAGCAGAGCCGGTGGAAAAGCTGGTGTGCTGGTCATCGTATTCCAGCGGTTCATCCAACAGGCTGAGCCGAACCTGGGTATCAATGGCGGCTTCAATAAAGTAAGTGCCGGAAAACTCGCTGGGACGCCAGTACAGCGGCAGCAGCGGAAGATGCATGCCTACGGAAATTTTGGTGTAGCCGGATTCACCCATGGCGGTAAGTACCCGGTTGAATCTATCCCGGGTTTCTTCCATGGAGTCTTCGACAAGGGAAGGGTCATCCAAAAGATCAACCAGTTCATCGAGGTCGTCGACGAAGTCATTAACATCACCAACTTCGGCAGAGAAGGCGATAGTTGGTAGATAGTTGATTCGCCACTTTTCATCTGGCGCAACGGTATAGGCCGCCACTGCCGGATTGACCGTGGCAGAAAAAAGTGAGTGACCGTTACTGGTTGCGCCTGTAGTCAGAGTGGCGCCTGCGGGAATATTGCCGGAATCGGCAAATGACCAACTGCTTACGAGACAGACGGCAAATAAATAGGCTTTTTTCACGAACGCTCCTGTATATAGAAGGGACGCGTCAGGGACTAGTGCAACGCGCCTATCAATAACAGCAGCTAAATCTATTTTCCTCCAGGCTTATGCCAACATGTTCTGTATTGTGTTTTGACTGTATAAAAAAGCGATAAATCTGACGTTATAGAGCCTTAGTGACCGAGCCAGACATCCTCCGCCCACTCCCATATGCTCTCCCATTGCTGATCGGCAAATCTTCCGCGCGACCAGAGGTGCACCAGCCCATCCGGGTCGATACAAAAGTATTCTTCACCTCTCTGGCAGATGGGGATCATGTGCCGGGGCATGCCGCTATTCCAGGCTTCTGCCGCCAGTTCGGGAATGTAGGTGTGGGAGTGTGGATCGGCGGCGGTGGCAGGTTCCAGGGAGCCGCAAACAACGTCGCTGACGCTAAGAAGAAATTCGCGATAGTCCGCCGGCAGGGTGAGGAACAATTGTTCCTCGACGTCGATGAGATCGTCTTCAGTGGGCAAATCCAGTGGTACTGGTATCTGTTCGCAGCGCTCGCGCAGCGCGAGAATTATTTCGTCCATAGTTTTCCCCGAATGAAATGACGCGAAGTATAAAAGGCCCCAGCATCAGTATCCACAACAGCGACTTTGGTGTGATCGAGATGCGAATCGGTATCGTAAAAATGCATGGGGGATAAATCAAAAAGCTCAAAAAAAGAATGGGTTCTGCGGGAATTTTGCGAGCCGCTTTTGCGGTGAAATGAAGTGTGGGAGGCGTCTCCTTCTTTTCAACTCGGCGGAGTATAATGCGCAGGTTTTCAATAGGTTCAGATTCCGCTAGCTGACGGATTTCTTCTGTGGCCGAGCTGGGCCACAGAATTTGACCTAAAACTATAAAGTCGCCCGGCCATCTTTGCGTGAGGCGATCTGTTGTTCCAGGAGATCAATCTCCACAAGATGCCATGAGAGTCTTGTCACATCTGGCGCGCTATTTGCGTAAGCTCCGTTGGCTATCAATTGATTAACTTTTGATCACCTGATAGGGTGGATCCTATCCTGCAAATCCGGCTTGCCATCCCCTGGTCGAGCTATTCGTAGGTCAGCGCCTGTTGTTTAGAAACTGAGGTATAGACGTGAATTCATCTGGTAACAATAGTCTGAAGAATAAAAGACAAAATAGGCTGTTGCTGATGCCCCTCCCTCCGCACCGCCGCTTGGCGCGCTGTATTGCGGCGTTGTGTGGAGCGACTTTAGCGTCCGCATCATCGCTGGCTTTCAGTCTGGGGCTGGGGGAACTTAATTCCCGTTCGTTCCTGGGGCAGCCCCTGAGTGCATCCATTGAGCTGGTCAGTCTCGAGGGTGATATAGATCTCAATACGCTGATCGTGAGGCAGGTGACGCCGGATGAAGCGTCGAAAATGGGTGTCGACATTCTTTACGTACCCTATAGAATCAACTTCGCCGTGGATACCAAGTCGGGTGCTCCACTGGTGTCAGTGACCACCGCTGAGCCGATCAATGAACCCTATCTCAGCATTATGGTTGAACTGCGTTGGCCGAAGGGTGTGGTGTATCGCGAGTATCCGGTTCTGCTGGATCTGCCGCCGATCACGCCGATGCGCGAAACCAGACCCGAGCGTCGCCAAGTCAGCGCCCCATCCGCCCCGCCGCAGCCGAGCACCAGCCGATCTCCCTCACGTGCACCCGTGCAGTTGCAGCTGGAGCCATTGGCGACTGACAACGGCAAATACAAGGTGCAGTCTGGCGATACCCTGTCGAAGATCGCCGCCCGCTGGCGTGAAGGCACCAGCCAGAGCATAGGCGATACCGCACAATGGCTTTTCGAAAACAACAGCCATGCATTTGCCAATAGCGATATCAACCGCCTGCGCGCGGGTGCGGTATTGCAAATGCCGGATCTGTCCTCCCTCCGCATAGATGAAGAGCAGGGCGCCCGCAAACCGCCAAGCCTTGCGCCTTTGCCGGAGCAGGGCTCTGGCGAAGGGCAGGCGTCCTCCGCAGTGGCAGATGCCAGCGAGACGCCGCCAGCCAGTACTAGACGGGTAGGTAATGACGTGGTGCAAAGCCGGGATATGCGCGGCTTGTTAACTCTGGGAACAGAAAATCGCGACGATAAAACCCGCGAATTGATCGATATGCTGGTGCGAGAAAATGAAACTCTCAAAGCCCGCATGGAGAAACTCGAAAATTCCGAATATCTGGAAACGCTGAAACAACTGATTGTGTTGCAGCGACAGCAAATTTCCGATCTGCGTCAGAAATTGGGTGTTCCTGACAACGACGTAACTCAGGAAATGGATAACCTGTTAGGTCAGATCGGTGTGCCCATTAACGAAGCTAGAAGTGCCGATCTCTCCCTTTCCACTCAAAACACCAATTTAGCGCCGGTGGAAACCTCAACTGTTGAATCGGTTATCGAAGTTGAGCCGGCGATAGCGCCCCCGGTGGCGGAAAAAGAGCGCCGCGGTTGGCTGGTCTGGTTGATGTTGGGCGCTGCCGCAGCGCTGTCAGCCTTGTTTATCGGCATGTTCGCTTATTACCGACGTATGGTGCCGGCAAAACAGCGGGCTGAAGACGATGCGATTGCTGCGCCGGTCCGGGATTATTCGTCCCGTGCAGAGCCGACCTTGGCGAGTTTTAAACCGCGTCGAGATGAGCCCGTTGCCGCTCTGGATGATCTGGACGGCGACTTGACCCCGGTCTATGCCCATAAAAAGAAAAATGAAGACAATTGGCTCGGCGACAAAGTCGTTGAGACAGAAGCGGATGCACAGGATTTGGATGCCACTATTCGCGAGGTTCAGGATGCCTTTGAAGATCTGGTTCTCGACGATGACCTGCTGAATGATCTCGACGGCATTGAAGAGCAGTCGTTGGAAGGGCTTACCGAAACCTTGCCGCAAGAGCCGGTTACCAATATCGCGCCTGTGACAGCGGTGAAAGATAAGCCGAAAAAAGACAAAAAAGGCAAAAAGGAAGATTCGAACCGCCGTCCCGATGAAGAAGTCCGTATGTCCATCGCGGAAAAAATGGCGCAGTACAACCCCGAAGAATATCGTCAGGAAATGGAGAGTCTCGGTCTGTTGGAATTGGACGAGTTGTCAGGAATTGATGACAGCGGCGAAGAGGAAATCGAAACAGTCGTCTACCGCGCCATGATGTTTTGTGAATTCAAAAAATACGACAAAGCACGTGAGTTGATCGAAGGTCATATGCAAATCGTCAGTGACCCGAGACTGACTGCCGCATTGGAGCAAGTGGACAGTCTCGAAAAAGAAGCTGCACAGGCCAGCGCAAAAAAAGCCATTTAAAGCGCCTTTAAGTTCAGCGAAATAAACCCAGCTCTGCTGGGTTTATTTTTTTGCGCGCGTCGATTTTTTTGTGGCGGGAGCTTTAGTTGGTTTGCTCGGCAATAAAGGTTTAAGAAAACGGCCGGTGTGCGATGCCGCAATTGTGCAGATGGTTTCTGGAGTGCCTTCGGCAATAATCTGACCGCCGCCACTGCCGCCTTCCGGTCCCAGATCGACTATCCAATCCGCCGTCTTGATGACGTCCAGATTATGTTCGATCACCACCACTGTATTGCCCCGGTCGCGCAATTGATGCAGCACTGCTAAGAGTTGTTGAATATCGTGGAAATGTAATCCTGTGGTGGGCTCATCCAGAATATAAAGTGTTTTCCCTGTATCGCGCTTGGATAATTCGCGAGCGAGTTTGACGCGCTGAGCTTCACCGCCGGAGAGAGTTGTAGCGGACTGGCCGAGGCGAATATACGACAAGCCTACATCCATCAACGTTTGCAGTTTGCCGGCGATAGCGGGCACCGCATCGAAAAATTCGCGCGCGTCCTCAACGGTCATTTCCAAGACTTCGTGAATATTTTTGCCTTTGTAATGCACGTCGAGAGTTTCGCGATTGTAGCGTTTGCCTTTGCATGAATCGCACGGCACATAAATATCGGGCAGGAAGTGCATTTCCACTTTGACCACGCCGTCGCCCTGGCAGGCCTCACAGCGACCGCCCTTGACGTTAAAGCTGAAGCGGCCAGGCTGATAACCGCGTGAGCGTGCTTCTGGAGTGGCGGAAAAGAGATCGCGGATGGGCGTAAAAATGCCGGTATAAGTCGCCGGGTTGGAACGCGGTGTGCGTCCGATGGGGCTTTGATCGATGTCCACGCACTTGTCGAATAATTCCAGTCCGCGCAGCGAGTCGTAAGGTGCGGGCGTCAGCGTTGAAGCGCGGTTCAATTCGGTCGCGGCGATAGGGTAGAGGGTATTGTTGATCAGCGTTGATTTGCCGGAGCCGGAAACGCCGGTAATGCAGGTCATCAATCCCACGGGGATACGCAAGGTTACGTTCTGCAGATTGTTGCCACACGCGCCTTCCAACTCGAGCCATTTGTCGTCATCAGGTGGTGTACGTTGTGCGGGAACCGCGATGGATTTTCTGCCAGACAAATAACTGCCCGTGATGGATTTTTTGCTTTTCAAAATATCGTTCAGCGTGCCGCAGGCGACAATTTCGCCGCCGTGCACGCCAGCGCCGGGGCCTACGTCGATAATATAATCCGCACTGCGAATCGCATCTTCGTCGTGTTCAACAACAATAACCGTGTTACCTAAATCGCGCAGGTGCGTTAGGGTTTTAAGGAGCCTGTCATTGTCCCTTTGGTGCAAGCCAATTGAAGGTTCGTCGAGAATGTACATCACGCCCACAAGGCCGGCGCCGATCTGGGAGGCGAGGCGAATGCGCTGAGCTTCTCCACCGGAAAGGGTATCGGCGCTGCGACTCAGGGTCAGATAATTCAAGCCGACATCGACGAGAAAACGGAAACGATCACGCAGCTCTTTAAGAATTTTATCGGCAATTTTGCCGCGCGCACCGGTAAAGGATAGTTTGCTGAAATACTGATGGGCGTCGCCCACCGGTAAATCGGTAATTTGCGGCAGGGTTTTGTTGTCGACATACACACTGCGGGCTTCAAGGCGGAGTCGCGTGCCTTCACATTCAGGACATTTTTGGCTAGCTAAGTATTTGGCCAGGTCCTCGCGCACGGAATTGGATTCGGTGTCGCGATAACGTCTTTCGAGGTTGGGAATAACCCCTTCAAATGCATGATGGCGGTGAAAGGTATCGCCGCGATCATTGACGTAAAGGAAATCAATGTCTTCCTGCCCTGAGCCATATAAAACAACCTGACGATGTTTTTTGTTGAGTTTGTGCCAGGGTGTATTGAGATCGAATTTATAGTGCTGTGCTACCGCCGACAGCATATGGAAGTAGTACAGGTTGCGTTTGTCCCAACCACGAATGGCTCCATCTGCAATGGAATTTTCCGGAAACTGCACGACTTTTTCTTCGGCAAAAAACTGCTTTAATCCCAATCCATCACAGCTCGGACAGGCTCCCGCCGGATTGTTGAATGAGAATAAGCGGGGTTCCAGTTCGGAGAGCGAATAATCGCAGTGCGGACACGCGTGCTTGGCTGAAAAAATATGCTCGGCTTTGTCGCCGTCAATAAAGCCGATGGTGGCGAGGCCTTCAGATAAATTGATTGCGGTTTCGAAACTTTCAGCGAGACGCTGCTTGATATCGGCGCGAACCTTAAAGCGGTCAATCACCACATCAATGGTGTGTTTTTTCTTTTTATCGAGCAGCGGTACATCGTCGAGATCTACCACAATGCCGTCCACACGCACCCGCACGAAGCCGTCGCGGCGCAGGGATTCAAAAATATGGAGATGTTCGCCCTTGCGCTCTCTCACTATAGGCGCGAGCAGCATCAGCTTGCTGCCTTCGGGCATCGCCATCACCTGGTCGACCATTTCGCTGATGGTCTGAGCGGCGAGCGGGGTGTGATGAATGGGGCAGCGGGGCTCGCCTATGCGGGCAAAGAGCAAACGCAGGTAATCGTAGATTTCCGTGATGGTGCCAACGGTGGAGCGGGGATTGTGGGATGTGGATTTTTGTTCGATGGATATTGCCGGGCTCAAACCTTCCACGTGGTCCACGTCGGGCTTTTCCATCATGGATAAGAACTGTCGCGCGTACGCCGACAGGGATTCCACATAACGACGCTGGCCTTCGGCGTAAAGTGTGTCAAAAGCCAAAGATGATTTGCCGGATCCCGACAGCCCGGTGATCACGACCAGCTTATCCCGCGGTATATCGAGATCTATGTTTTTCAGATTATGAGTGCGAGCCCCACGAACCAGAATACGATCCACAAGCTACCCCTGTATAAGAGCTTAGCGCGGCGCCGATCGCCGCGTGAAAGGGGGCTAGTATACGAAAAACCACAGAAGGGGAGATCAGATTTTTGTAAAAGACCTGTATAAAATTACAGGTCTTCCATGTCGCGTACCCAATTGCTGGCTTCGAGCCGATTGCGCACGCCGATTTTTTTGTAGACGTTGTAGAGGTGACTTTTTACGGTGTGTTCGCTGACTTCCAGTGCCGCTGCGATATCGAGATTGGTGGCGCCGTTTTTGATCAGGCGGAGAATCTGTCGCTCCCGCTTCGTCAGTTTGATGTCGATGTGGCGAATGGACGGAGCGCGGCGATTTTTTTCCAGGAAGTGATGGAGCAAGCGGCGCGGTACCCAGTATTCGCCGCGCAGCAGACATTCGAGACCGCGAATCAATTGTTCCTGATCTGTGTCAGTGAAAAACAAACCGGATATGCACGGCCAATCCAGCAGATTTTCGTGGTCGCTATTGTATTGGGCGTTGAGCAGGGCTGCGGTCAGCGGTTGATCGTGGGAGTGCACCTCGTTGATAAGATCCCGCAATTCATCCGCGCTCAGCCCGTGGCAGTCGATCAGCAGCAGGTGGTCGGCAGTCGTGTCGGGGGCGAGGTGGGAGATGATGGCGCAATCGATACCGATTTTCTCGGATATCAAGGATGCGAGTAGCCCCGTCTGCAAGCTGTTGTTCAAGGAATACAGCGATATACCCTTTACATCGGGGCGTGCTGAAATTGCGGTCACAATATTGTCTGCCTTATGTTGGTTCCTGACCATTGAAAGCGAGCCGAACCGGTCGCCTTG
>Ga0182793_1001288_pt1 | contig 15901 bp, 13 predicted proteins | sample Passage237A_FD_130498 | JGI IMG/M metagenome (GOLD analysis project Ga0182793, IMG submission 130498) | Cellulose adapted compost microbial communities from Newby Island Compost Facility, Milpitas, CA, USA - Passage2 37A (version 2) (version 2) ... | reverse complement strand
GTTGGTCAGCAGGGTGCGGTTCTGCTCTGTGAGAAACACGCCCGGCGCGATGGCATTGACGCGAACCTTATCGCCGTAGCGCTGTGCCAGTTCCACGGCCATCCATTTGGTGTAGCCTTCTACGGCACATTTGGCGAGGTTATAGCCCATTACGCGGGTGATGGCTTGTTGGGCGGCCAGGGATGAAATGTTGACAATAGAGCCTTTGCCCTTTTCTGCTATAACCCTTCCGAAAACGTGGGTTGGAATGACCGTGCCGAAGAGGTTCAGTTCCACGGCTTTCTGGGTGTCTGCGATGCTGCTGTCAAATAGATTCTGTTCGGGTCCGATGGTGGCACCGGGAATATTTCCGCCGGCGGCGTTTACGAGGCCATCGATGGTTCCCCAGGCATTCAGTATTTCCTGCTTTGCCTGATGGACTGCCTGTTCATTCAATACATCGGTAATTACGGCCATGGCCTCGCCTCCCTGCGCACGGATGGCCGCCACCCGGGCGTCTGCCCGTTCTTTATTGCGTCCTAATACCGCTACCTTGGCACCCGCCGCCGCGGTAGCCAATGCGAACGATTCACCCAAAACGCCGGTGGCGCCCGTAATTACCACTACTTTTCCGGCCAGCGAAAACTGTTGTATTCCATCCATATTCTATGAGGTCTATATTGTATTTATCCTCCAATATTAGGTAAAAAGCCTTCAATACACGTACTTTTTACCAAATATCTACGAAAACGTTGTAGGGCATATTGGGGGGAAGGAGGCCAAAGTACCTCGCTTACAAAAAATTAACAATTTTATTTTAAGATATCGTTTTAAAGCAATACTTTTGCATCCCCAACATTGGAGAGGCTTACGTCTTGAAAAATAATTAATTACAAAAAATATAGATATGACTAAGGCAGAAATAATCGCAGAAATCGCTAACAAAACCGGCTTAGAAAAAGTGGATGTACAGGAAACGGTTGAGGCTTTTTTTAAAGTAGTAAAGAATGCAATGATTGGGGGAGAAAATGTGTACGTGCGTGGATTCGGTAGCTTCGTCGTAAAAAAGAGGGCTGAGAAGACAGCTCGAAATATTTCCAAGAATACAGCGATCATTATTCCTGCACATTATGTGCCCACCTTCAAGCCTGCAAAAACATTTGTTGAAAAAGTAAAAACGGGCAACAAATAAATATCTGCCTTACCATAGCAGTTTAGCGTCGTCACCATGCAGCAAAAGACCAAACAGATTGTCGCCATAACCTCCATCGTTCTTATGATGGGTGTATTGTTGGCGCAACCGATTAAAGGTCTGGTGAACAACACGGACGCTACCGAGGATACTTCCGGTCGGGGCGAACCGGAATTGACGTTAGAGGATGTTTCCGTTGGCGCAAAACAAGGTCTTAATGCCAGTATTATTCAGGAAATATCCGCAACGGAGGCGCAATTACGGAACGCCACCGGTCAGGACCGGATTACGCTTCTGCAGCAATTGGCTACCCAGTGGGACGATGTGAACCGACCTGCTCCGGTAGGATTTATCTATGAGGAGCTGGCCGAATTGGACCCGAAATTCGACTATTGGCTGAAAGCCGGCAATGCTTTCCGGACCGCCTACACCAATTTGCAGGATACTGCCCTGGTGCAGGTATTGAACGGTCAGGCCATCCATGCCTATCAAAAGGCGCTGGAGCTTGATTCGACCAATTTAGATGCCAAAACGGGGTTGGGAAGTGCCTACGTAAGCGGCACCAATAATCCGATGGCGGGTATAGCCCTATTGCGCGAAGTGGTGAATGCAGATCCCTCACATATTGATGCGAACAAAAGCCTGGGGCTGTTTTCGATGCAGTCAAGACAGTTCGACAAGGCAATTGAGCGCTTTAAAACCGTGGTGGCTTTGGCGCCCGATGCCGAGTCCTATTTTTACCTTGCAACAAGTTATGAAAATATTGGGTTGAAACGGGAAGCGATTGAAGCTTTTGAAAAAAGCAGGGATCTTGCGGCCGATCCGACCCTCACTCAGTTTATCAATCGAAAAATCGATGAATTGAGCCAATAATTATTTTAATTTATTCATCAAAAAAATTTTTAGCTATGCCAAGCGGAAAGAAAAGAAAAAGACACAAGATGGCTACTCACAAACGTAAAAAGCGTTTAAGGAAAAACAGGCACAAGAAAAAATAAGTTCTTGGCTGCCGGTAGCCCGCTTCTGTGGTGGGGTATATAAATGAGCGTGATTTTTTACACAATCGAACTCTGCCTCATTCGTTGAACAGAAGGGAAACGGGTATATTTAAACGTATTTTATTGTTTTATTGAAGGTAGGCCACCGCCTCTCGCGGGCCGTTGCCTACTTTGCAAATTGAGTAGCTGTTGGTAAAGGAGTTAATCATCGATTCAGCTCCCGACAAGGGAGTTACTATCGCTTTACTTCAGGACAAACAGCTTGTAGAGCTTAATAAGGAACAGGCAAACAACAACTACGCAGTAGGAGATATTTACCTGGGCAGGATCAAGAAGATCATGCCTGGTCTCAATGCGGCATTTGTGGATGTGGGGTATTCGAAAGATGCCTTCCTGCATTACTTGGATCTGGGCCCCCAGGTTCAGTCGCTCATCAAGCTGACAAAGCTGGTAAAGAATGGCAGTTACAAGGAGAAACTGCTGGATAGTTTAAAGTTAGAGAAGGACATAAACAAAGCAGGAAAAATTTCGGAGGTATTGACCCGGAATATGTTGCTGCCTGTCCAGATCGCCAAGGAGCCCATCTCAACCAAGGGGCCCCGATTGAGTTCGGACTTATCTATCGCCGGACGATACGTTGTTTTAGTGCCGTTTTCCAGTGCAGTCTCTATTTCGAAGCGCATTAAGGGTAATGCGGAACGTACGCGACTGAAGAAGATCGTAGAAAGCATCAAACCGGCTAATTTCGGTGTTATTATCCGTACCGTATCCGAAGGAAAAGGGGTTGCGGAGTTACAGAAAGACCTGTTGGATGTGATTTCCAAATGGGAAGTGTTGACAGGTCGTTTGCGGGTTGCCGAACCTACCCAGAAGGTATTGGGAGAGATGGACCGGACGTCAACCATTCTTCGGGACATCCTGACGGACGAATTTTCCCATATTTACGTCAACGATCAGGCGATCTATGAAGAAACCCGTTCCTATGTACAGGAAATTTCACCGGACCTGGAGAAGATCGTTAAGCTTTATAAGCATAGGGAACCTATCTTCGAACATTTTGGTGTTGAACGGCAGATTAAAGCGGCGTTTGGCAAAACGGTAAACCTGCATGGCGGGGCTTACTTGGTTATTGAACACACGGAAGCTTTGCACGTTATCGATGTGAACAGTGGGAACCGTACGGCCAATAAGGAGAATCAGGAAGAGAACGCGTTGCAAGTGAACATGGAAGCAGCCAAAGAAATTGCGCGTCAGCTGCGCCTGCGTGATATGGGTGGCATTGTGGTTATCGATTTTATCGATATGCATAAGCCTGCCAATAGAAAGGAGCTGCACGCCTATCTGAAGCAGTGCATGGCGACGGACCGGGCACGTCATACGATTCTGCCTCCGAGTAAGTTCGGGCTGGTTCAGATTACACGGCAGCGGGTAAGACCCGAAATGTCCATTGTAACGAACGAGAAGTGTCCGGCATGTGATGGTACAGGGGAAATCCGTTCCAGTATTGTGCTGATGGATGATATTGAAAATAACCTGAGTTTCATCTTGCAGGAGCAGAACGAGAAGGATATCACGTTGTGTGTACACCCATACATTTATGCGTATATCAGGTCAGGTTTTATATCCCGTCGGATGAAGTGGTTCGCCAAATATGGTCGATGGATCAAAGTTAAGCCGGTGACCTCATATTATCTTACCGAGTTTCATTTTTTCAACGGTAAGGACGTTGAGATAAAATTATGACATAGGATGTCTGCCAGATGTTCAATAGGGTTCATCGGCAACCAGTGGATGTGTAAGCCGTCTTTTTCCATTTTCCGGAAATAAGTCATTTGCCGTTTTGCGAAGCGGTGAATTTCGGTGTTAAGTCGGGTAATGAAATCCGCATACGTCATTTCGCCACGCAGATACTGCGTGGCGTATTTGTATTCCAGTCCATAGTACAGCAATTTTTCAGGAGGAATTCCGCGGTCCAGGAGCATCTGTATTTCGTTCAGCATCCCTTGCCCGAGCCGATGCCGCAGCCGTTCGGTAATGCGCTGTCTACGCAGGTCGACCGGTGGATTAAGGCCGAAGAGCGTGGCATCAAGGGGCGTGTAAGCCGGTGTGGGCGGGGGGTGATGGCGACACCAGGTGGCTATTTCAATGGCCCGGATTATCCGTTTGCGGGTACTGGTGTCCGGTTGGAAGCCGGTCGGAGAGGGTAGCGTGTGCAGCATCTGCTGCAACTCGTTAAGTGGAAGCGGTGCCAAGGTTTGCCGAAGGTCGCTGTCGACCGGCACGGTGCTGTAGGGAAAGGGCTGTAGGACCGACTGGATGTACAGACCTGTACCGCCGCAGAGAATGGGCTGCTTCCCCTGTTGTGCAATGTGATCCAGTGCCCTGCGGGCGTCGGCCTGGTACTGCGCCACATGATAGGTTTCACCGGCGTCAACGATGTCAATAAGGTAATAAGGGATGTCTCCGTAAGCATCTAGGTCTTTTCCGGTGCCGATATCCATTCCGCGATACACTTGGCGGGAGTCTGCACTGATGATGGCACCGTTGATTCGCCTGGCCACTTCGACCGCTAACGCCGTCTTGCCGGAAGCTGTGGGGCCGAGGATAACCAGTAGTTTCACAGTATCTTAATGAGTTTGAGGCTGCCGCTGTTACGGACGGGTAGAAAACCCTGCTGTTTCCGCAGGTGCGGAGGCATGTCTTTTACTTCGTTGGGGAGTGTATGTTCGTCATACCTTTGCTTCGTGCGGTGGTGTATCCAGAAACATTGAGGTTCGGTTTCATCCACGACTTCGAATCCGGTTTTGCGATAACTTTCCCCATTGGACCAATCCCTATCGGCGTACGTCATGATGTCTCCGGGGTGGAACTCCTGTCGAAAGGCGTCCAGCAATTTGCTGAATCCGCCAACCACCTGTACGCCCTGTTTATGGCAAAAGCGAAGCAGTTCGAAAGACCGATAGTTCTCCGGCCGATCGTTCATCTTCCGGCCGCCACTGAAGACAGCGATGGTGACTAAATCACCCTGATGGAAAAGTCCGTAACGATATTTACCCGGCAACGCCACTTGCAGGTGATGGGCCTTTTGGAACTCCATGGCGACCTGTTTATCGATACGTGCCACCACCGTATCCCGTGCGTGTATGCGTTTCGCCAGTCCTGCCAGAGCGGCAATCCGGTTCAACAGGAGATCGGGCCGGGTTACCCACTGGTCCTCATCGATGTGCAGACAGCGTGACTCCGTGTGTACCTGCACGCGATGTTCCGCCTGGGGAAGGTAATAGACCATAGAAACCGGTGCTCCGTTTGCCGTTATCAGACAGGCCGACTCGGACAGCGCCTCTAAATAGTATTCTCTGTCGAGCTTTTTTTGCAGCGCAGAAAAAAATTGGTAGAACGTACTGTTAACATTAAACATGGAACACAGGTAATTGTATTGCAAAGCAATACAAAATCGGGATCATATGCAAACCTCATTGATGTTTACACGACGGTATGTCGAATAAACTTTGCGGCAGCACGCTTAGTTTTGGACAAATTGCCGATATTCGTGCTATATGAGAAGAAACGTAACGGTGTGGGCAGCCGTATGGCTATGCCTTTTCAGCAGCATGGGTGTTGATGCACAACCGCAGATCCAGCACGCCAACATGACGGTATTGCTGAATAACCATATGCAGGTCATTCCGCTTCGGGATCTAGGGAATCGTAACATTGCATTTATACGTCACCCGGAGCAGCCGGCCCTTGCGGCGATGGGAGACATGCTGGCCAGGTATGCGCCGATTGAAACGGTGAACATGCCTGGCGACCCAACCGGCTACCATGCGGTGGATGAACAGCTGAAGTTCTACAATACCCTGATTGTGGCAATGGGAGCCGCCGACCTGAAAGATGAGCGGCTGATGCGTTTTATTACCACCCAGGCGGTGGGCAAGCAATTGGTGGTGGCGGTGTTCGGCGCGGATGCCGGGTTGCAGGCGCTTGACTTTGTGCAGGATCCGATTCTGTGGAATGCCGAGTTGTCGGCACGCGCGGCCCGGAATGCGGCTATGTCGATCTTCGGCGGCTTGTCTTGCACGGCGCGGTTGCCTCTGTCCTTTTCGGCACGCTACGCTGTCGGTGCGGGATTTAGCACGGAACAGACCCGATTGGAATATTCGGATCTTACGGCTGCGGGCTTTGATGCAGCACAGCTGGAAAAGACGATTGATGCGATTGTTGAGGAAGCCATCCGCGAACGGGCGACACCCGGTGCTGTGGTGCTGGTGGCCCGGGGTGGGAAGGTGATCTTTGAAAAGGCATACGGGCATCATACGTATGAAGGCACTACGTCCACACGGGTTTCGGATCTGTTCGATATGGCCTCAGTGACCAAGATCGCGGCTACGACTCCTACTATTATGCGGCTTGTGGAGCGTGGGATCATTCATCTGGACAGTACCATGGGGTATTATTTGTTACAGGCTCAGGCGACCAACAAAGACCGCACCCGGCTGCGCGATGTAATGCTACACGAGGCGGGTTTTATTCCTTATATTCCTTTCTATAGGAATCTGAAGCAGGATGATCTCAGGGCCGACTCGTCAGCAGATTATTCGGTTAAAGTTGCTGACGGCTGTTACATCCGCACGGGTTATTATCAGGAGGTGATGTGGCCCACCATGCTGCAGTCAAAAATGAATGCTCCGGGGTCGTATGTATACAGCGATCTCAGCATGTATGTCATGAAGGAGGTTGCCGAGCATCAAACCGGAATTCCCATTCAGGAGTATATTCAACAGGAGTTTTATCGCCCCTTGGGTATGCAGACCGCCGGATACCTCCCGCGACTTCGTTTTCCAAAAGACCGCATAGTGCCCACGGAGGATGACAGGACGTTCCGCAAGACCTTGTTACAGGGATATGTGCACGATCAGGGTGCTGCTATGGCGGGTGGCGTGGCCGGCCATGCCGGGCTCTTTGCGACCGCTAACGACCTGGCCATTTATGGGCAGTTGTTGCTCAACCGGGGCGTATATGGCGGTGAACGGTATTTCAAAGGGGAAACGGTGGATCAGTTCACCTCCCGGCAGTCGGCCACAAGCAGGCGCGGGCTGGGTTTCGACCGGCGGGATCCGGATACGGCAAAGCAATACCCTTCGAAGTGGGCATCCGACGCAACCTTCGGTCACACCGGTTATACGGGGACATGCATCTGGGTGGATCCCCGGGAGCAGTTGATCTATGTATTTCTTTCCAACCGGGTTCATCCGGCAGTGAGCGACAAATTGATAAATTTGAACATCCGGAGCCGGATTCAGGATGCGGTCTACGAAGCTATTGGCTCTCAACGATAACGACCATGGCCAAAACTAAGACTACCTTTTTTTGCCAGAACTGCGGGTATGAGTCGCCGAAGTGGCTGGGCAAATGTCCTTCGTGCAATGAGTGGAATACCTTTGTGGAGGAATTGGTTGAGAAGCCGTCATCGGGTGTGCCCGATTGGCGCAGGGCGGCGGGTGCGACCAAGCGCTCCAGCACGGCTGCGGCGATTCATGAGATTGTGCCGGTTCAGGAAGACCGCCGTGCGACACCAGACCGGGAATTGAACCGTGTGCTGGGCGGCGGAATTGTGCCGGGGTCGCTGGTACTGATCGGAGGAGAACCGGGCATCGGCAAATCGACATTGATGCTCCAGCTGGCGCTCACGATGCCCGAAATAAAAACTCTCTATATTTCCGGCGAGGAGAGCGAACAGCAGCTGAAGATGCGTGCTGAACGGCTCGTCCAGGCCTCCAAAGCAGATTGCTATATTCTTACGGAGACAGCTACGCAGAATATTTTCAAACAGATTCATGTAATAAATCCGGATCTGGTAATTATCGATTCTATACAAACCCTTCATTCGGCCCAGATTGAATCGGCACCGGGAAGCGTTTCCCAGGTAAGGGAATGTGCCGCAGAATTGCTCCGTTTTGCGAAGGAAACCAACATTCCGGTGTTCATTATCGGCCACATAACGAAAGACGGCGCTATTGCGGGGCCTAAAATTCTGGAGCATATGGTGGATACGGTGTTGCAGTTTGAGGGCGACCGTCACCACGTTTACCGGATGTTGCGAGCGGTCAAAAACCGGTTCGGCTCAGCGTCTGAGCTAGGAATCTACGAAATGCAGGGAACCGGCCTGAGGGAAGTTTCCAATCCGTCCGAAATTCTGCTTTCGCAGCGCGAGGAGCGTATGAGCGGCATTGCCATTGCCGTGCTGCTGGAGGGTATGCGCCCAATGTTGATTGAAGTTCAGGCGTTGGTAAGTACGTCGGCGTATGGAACACCGCAGCGTTCGTCGACTGGCTTCGACACACGCCGGATGAATATGCTGCTAGCGGTACTGGAAAAGCGGTTCGGTTTCCGGTTGAGCGTGCAGGATGTCTTTTTGAACATGGCCGGGGGTATCCGAGTGGAGGACCCGGCGATTGACCTGGCGGTGATGGTGGCGCTTATATCATCGCAGCAGGATATCGCTGTTCCCGCTACGGTGGCTTTTGCGGGGGAGGTGGGTTTATCGGGGGAAATCCGTGCGGTGAACCGTATCGAGCAACGCATTGTGGAGGCCGCAAAGCTCGGGTTTGAAGCGATTTATATTTCGCGGTACAATACCAAAGGATTGGATGCGGATAAGTTTGGCATACATATTCACCCCGTGAGTAAGGTGGAAGAGGTTTTTCAGGCCATTTTTGGATGACCGGAGAGAAAGGTGAGCAACTCTTTCTCATCGACTTTCCGCTGGTCACCAGATTGCATGTCTTTCAACGAAAACAGGTCTTGTTGCATTTCTTCTTCGCCTACTAGCACGACGAACGGAATCCGCTTAGTGTCAGCGTAGGCCAACTGCTTTTTTAGTTTGGCGGCCGAAGGGTAGATCTCGGCAGCGACTCCTGCGTTTCGCAATTTCTGCAACAGCGGCAATACGTACCGTTCGGATCGCTCGTCAAAGTTGCTAAACAGCACGGTCGTAGCCTGCTCTGCGCCGGCAGGAAACAGGCGGAGCTCTTCCATGACGTCGTAGATACGGTCGGCCCCGAAGGAGATGCCTACGCCGGTGAGCCCTTTCAGGCCGAACATGCCGGTAAGGTCGTCGTAGCGTCCGCCTCCGCCAATACTCCCCATGGAAACCTCATTGGTCTTTACTTCGAAAATGCAGCCGGTATAATAGTTCAGGCCCCGTGCTAGGGTAATATCGAGGTCGATTGTACGGCTAATAGCAACCGGGTTGCCAGTCAGTTTATCTACATACTCCAACACTGTTTCGATTTCTTCAAGGCCTTTCAAGCCTGTGGCAGATGCTTTAAGAGCATCTTTCAGCTGGCTGATTTTGTCAGCAGCTGTTCCCTTCAGATAAAGGATGGAGTCCAGCTTCAGCACGTCGCCGTCTGTAAATCCACGTTCCAGCAGCTCTTTTTTGACACCATCCATGCCGATTTTATCAAGCTTATCGATCGCCACCGTCATAGGCACCAACAACTGGGGTTTATCCAGTATCTCGGCGATGCCCGAAAGAATTTTCCGGTTGTTGAGTTTGATAGTGAAATCCTTCAATCCCAAGAGGGAGAGAGCTTCGTGGTAGATGAGTATAAATTCTGCCTCATTGAGGAGACTTTCCGAACCGACAACGTCGACGTCGCATTGGTAGAATTCGCGGTAACGACCGCGTTGTGGCCGGTCGGCACGCCAGACCGGTTGAATTTGAAAGCGCTTAAAAGGCAGCGCGATCTCATGCTGGTGCATGACAACGTAGCGGGCGAAAGGCACGGTAAGATCATAACGTAGCGCTTTTTCGGCGATGTGTGGGATAAGGGGCACGGAAGCTTTTTCCGTCAAAAGGTCACTGGGTGCCTTGGCCAAGTAGTCGCCGGAATTGAGGATCTTGAAAATCAGCTTGTCTCCTTCTTCGCCGTATTTGCCGGTGAGTGTCTGCAGGTTCTCGAATGAGGGCGTCTGGATTTCGCGATAACCATATTTGGTGAAGACGGACCTGAGGGTACGGAAGATATAGTTCCGTTTTTCCATCTCTGTCGGAGAAAAATCACGTGTGCCTTTCGCCAACGAAGGTTTCACTGTTGCCATGGCGCAAAGGTAAGGGTGTAGATACGAAATCAGAAATAGTAAGGGTGAAATATTGCAGAAAGATACACGCCTGAGGGAATTCAGAGGACATTAAGGGCTTCGCAGGCTTTTTCGGCAGCGATCTTTTCCGCGCTTTTCTTGTTATAGTCGCGCCCCGTGCCATATACTTCACCATCGATTACCGCATCAATGGTGAAAATCTTGACGCTGTCTCCTTCGGCATTTTCTGCTTGCACGAAGCTTACTTCTTTTCCCGCTTGTTGGCACCATTCGATCAACCGGCTTTTAAAATTGGTTTCCGTGGCTTCCAGGATCTGGATGTCCACATGCGGTTTAATAATACGGCTGATCAAGAAATTTTTGGTAAAGACATAGCCCTTATCTAGGTAAATGGCACCGATCAGTGCTTCAAATGCATCGCCGAGCAGCGACCCTTGTTTGTTGTGATAGTTGATCATCCGGCTATCGTACTGGATTAACTCATTGAGCCCCAGTTTTTTAGAGAGCTGGTTGAGGTGTGCCCGGCTTACAATTTTTGAGCGCATTTCTGTTAGAAAGCCTTCACCGCGATACGGGTATTTTTTGAAGAGCAGGTCGGCAACAACCGATCCCAGTACCGCGTCGCCTAAAAATTCGAGGCGTTCATTGCTGTTTTTGGTTCCATCTTTAATCGGCACTGCCACGGATTTGTGGCGGAAAGCCAATTGATATAGGCGGAGGTTGCCGGGGACAAAACCCAGTAAATTTTTCAGCGCCCTGACGTATTGGCGGTGGGATGAGAAATACAGTTTATAAATTTTCCACACAGGCATCCGGTGCCTCAAAATTATGCTTCAAACTTCTTGAAAATAACGGTGGCATTGTGCCCGCCAAATCCGAACGTATTGCTCATGGCTGCACTTACCGTTCGCTTTTGTGCTTTATTGAATGTGAAGTTCAGTTTCGGATCGAGGTTTGGATCGTCCGTGAAGTGATTGATGGTGGGAGGCACGATGTCGTTCTGCACCGCCAGGATCGAGGCGATGGATTCCACAGCGCCGGCAGCACCTAACAGATGGCCCGTCATCGACTTGGTGGAGCTGATATTCAATGCATAAGCATGAGCCCCGAACAATTCCAGGATGGCCATGATTTCACTGGGATCTCCCACAGGCGTAGATGTGCCGTGCACGTTGATGTAATCGATGGCTTCTTTAGTAAGCCGGGCGTCCGAAATGGCGTTCATCATGGCTAAACGGGCTCCCAGTCCTTCGGGATGAGAGGCGGTGATGTGATAGGCGTCTGCGCTCATACCGCCACCAACCAACTCGGCATAGATTTTTGCGCCTCGGGCCCGGGCGTGATCCAAGCTTTCCAAAACGATAGCTCCAGCGCCTTCACCGGCTACAAAACCGTCCCGGTCTTTATCGAACGGTCGGGATGCGGTCTGCGGATCGTCGTTGCGTGTCGACAACGCATGCATGGCATTGAATCCGCCGATACCTGCCTCATTGATGATGGCTTCGGACCCGCCGCTGATGATCACGTCTGCGAACCCTGTCCGGATGTAATTGAGCGAATCGATCAGTGCGTGGGTAGACGATGCACAGGCGGAAACGGTTGAAAAATTGGGGCCATGCAACCCATGACGCATAGATATATGCCCGGGGGCAATATCTAGGATCATTTTTGGAATAAAGAAGGGATTGAAGCGTGGCGTCCCATCTCCCTTGGAGAAATTACTCACTTCATCCAAGAATGTCTTCAGGCCGCCGATACCGGATCCCCAAATGACACCAATTCGGTTGGTGTCCAATTTATCGAACGCCAGCGAAGCGTCTGCTATCGCTTCATCCGTTGCAGCCAATGCATAATGTACAAATGGATCTACTTTCCGAGCCTCTTTGCGCTCCATAAAATCTTCCGCGTTAAAATTTTTGACCTCACAGGCAAAGCGGGTTTTGAATTTTGACGCGTCAAATTTAGTGATAGGAGCAGCGCCGCTTACCCCTTTAATGAGATTATCCCAAAATTCCGGGACGGTATTCCCAATAGGAGTAAGCGCACCTAACCCTGTTACTACTACTCTTTTAAGCTCCATTTATGACGATTGGCCTAATGAATTTAGTTAGTTAACGTTTTTTTCCAAGTAAGCGATGGCTTGTCCTACCGTGCTAATGGTCTCAGCTTGATCATCGGGGATAGCTACGTTGAATTCTTTTTCAAACTCCATGATCAACTCCACAGTGTCAAGTGAATCGGCGCCCAAATCATTGGTGAATGAAGCCTCCGGGGTCACTTCGTTTTCGTCTACACCCAGCTTTTCAACGATAATTGCTTTAACTCTTGATGCGATATCAGACATGATTCTATAGTTTAATTGTTTAATAAATCTGTGCAAAGAAAAATAAATTTCGGCAAATAGTAAAACGTTTTTGATTTTTAGAACATTATTCAATCCGTGTCATAAAAACCTGATTATTGATTTTGTATCAAAGATTTAGCTTCATATTTGGTGCGTGTCGATTTCCCATCCGTCTTTATATAAAGGTCTTACCGCCGTTTTTGTTTTCCCAAAAATAGATCCGGTTCCATGGCCGATGCAAAGAAACCGATCAATTTGCGGTAATGCAAGCAAATTTATCTAAGTTTGCGTTGAATATAGGAAATTGCGTTGAATAAAGTCACACTGAAATATGAATTAGACCTCGATTTTGTCCTATTAGCCATCACTTCTCCCTTGAAAGATTATCGGTTGTGTTACTTTATTAATAAGGATTCGGGATTAAAGTTGAGAAAAGTGGACGACCACGAGGTGTGGATGCCATCCCCGGTGGGGAGGATTTATTTTAGCCGATATGCTTATTTTTCGGATATTTCTGATACCGAGTATTACCTATTGGCGAATAAGGCCGTGGACGGAGGATTTTTAATTCCTGAAATGAAACAATGTGATTATTTTTTATTGATTCGTAACTTCATCGATGACGAGGATCTGGCTGCGTTGCAAAGCCGTATAGCAGGTATTCCGGATGTGGTAGTTGCTAGTGAAATATCCCCTGAAAAATTGAAATCCAAAGAAAATCTAATATTTTAGCGGCGAATTTTCAAAGTGTATCAATCACACCATTAGGAGAACAACAATTAACAAAACGATATTAAATGGAAAAGGTTCAGAAGCGAACTAAAATTGTAGCTACCTTGGGGCCTGCGTCGGCCAAGAAGGAAGTATTGACCAGTATGATTGCCAAGGGAGTGGATGTTTGTAGGCTCAATTTTTCGCATGGTAGCCAGGAAGATCATCTGAAAGTGATCCAGACCATCCGGGAGATTAATGAGGAACATCACACCAATATCAGTATCTTGGCGGATTTGCAAGGGCCGAAGATCCGCATCGGAAAGATGAAAGAAGGGGGGGCGGTGTTGCTGAACGGAACACAGGTAGAAATAACAACTAGTGAACTCATCGGTGATGAGTCCCGGATATACATAACCTACGAAAATTTTCCGAAAGATGTAAAGGAAGGAGAGATTATCCTGCTGGACGATGGCAAGATCCAATTGCGGGTGCTGCGCTCCAATTTTGTGGATACTGTATGGTGCGAGGTGGTACACGGGGGTGTTCTTACGTCGCGGAAGGGTGTCAACCTCCCCAACACAAAGGTTTCGATTCCCAGTCTTACCGAAGAAGACCTGGACAACCTGAATTTTGTTTTACAGTTTGATGTTGAATGGATTGGGATGTCATTTGTACGAACGGCCGATGATATAATCAAGCTCAAAGAGGTGATTGCATCGCAGGGTAAGTCAGCGCGCGTTATTGCTAAAATCGAAAAGCCCGAGGCCATTGAAAACATCGATGCCATCATTGCGGCTACGGATGGGATTATGGTGGCGCGGGGAGATCTGGGCGTAGAAATGCCCATGGAAGATGTTCCTGTACTTCAGAAGATGATCGTAAAAAAATGCCGTAACGCATCCAAACCGGTCATTATTGCGACGCAGATGTTGGAGAGCATGATAACAACCCCTAGACCTACCCGTGCCGAAGTGAATGACGTGGCTAACTCGGTGTTGGACGGTGCGGATGCGGTTATGCTAAGTGGCGAGACGTCTGTGGGTGAGTTTCCTGAGATTGTGATCGAAACGATGAGCAAGATCATAGTGCATGTTGAACAGACGTCCTATCCCTATTACAGTTCGAAGAAATCGGAGAGGGAAAGTTCAGACTCTGTCATACCGGATGCGATTTGCGGTTCATCGGTATACCTGGCAGAAAAAACCAAAGCATCGGCGATTGTGGCCATGACTTACTCAGGTTATACGGCTTTTGAGATTTCCAGCTACCGGCCTGACGCTGATATTTACATCTTTACCGGTAATCGGGCGCTGTTGAATACGCTTACGTTATTGTGGGGCGTGAAAACGTTCTACTATGACAAGTTCGAGAGTACCGACGGAAGCATCCATGATGTTAACGCTCTCTTGAAATCGAAAAACCTGGTTCAACCTGGACAGATAGTTATCAATACGGCATCTACACCGTTACACAAAAAAGGCAAAACGAACACCATCAAGGTTACCGAGATGGAATAGGCGGCGGTAACACCCGTTGCCTACCGTCTGCCGGAAGCGGTGTTAAAATATGTTAAAACCTGTTTTTTTGCTTTAGGTCTATGTATTTTTGTATAGCATGAAGCAAAAAAGTATTGGTTTTATCATCGGTTTGATGACTGTGGCGCTGTTGGGTGTCATGGCCATGCAGTACTTTTTTATCAGGCAGTCCTACATTCTGAAAGCGCAGTTATTTGACGAATCGGTGAAAGCTGCTCTTAATTCAGTCGCCGCCAAGGCTGAAAAAAGGGAAGTTATGCAGTTGGCGGAAGCACAGCGGAAAAACAAGGAAAAGCTCGAACGTGAGCAACGAAAACTGGAGGAACAGCTGCGCATTAAGACAGAGATCGAGCAACTTCGTGAACGGCAGCAGCGGTCGTACGCTGCCTTTAAGCAACGTGAAGAGGCTCTGTTTACCCAGTATCCTGTAGTTCTCCCCATTGAGAGCAATGAATTTTACGAGACCTATCTGAACAACACACGTTATAAAGAGCTGTTACGGGTTAATTTTGAAACGAATGCCACGGTGGATGGCGGGTTCCAGCGAAATGACAACGTGGTGGGGTTGTACGCCATCCGACAGGTTCCGCTGCGTAAAGCGAAGGATGATAGCGTCCGTTACTTTATTCCTTTGGGACCGATCGCCCCGGGTTCATCCATGCTAAATTATGCGATCAAGGTGCTGCCTCCCCGTCAGGATCTGAAGTTGAAAGACGAAATTGCCCGCAAAGAACGGCAGCTTCAATTACTGCAGGCGACTACGCTGATGGATACGATTGCTATATTGAGTGGCAAGAACCCCCACATTGTGGAAGGCTTTGCTGCCGAGATGGAGCTATATAAACGCCCGTTAAACCAACGCATTGATGTAGCCTACATAAAGCGGGAGCTGGAAAAAGAACTTTCGAGCCGCGATATAACCTCGCCGTTTAATCTGGAGATTCGGGACAAAAATTCCACGCTGTATGCATTTGCAAATTTTTCCCATGAAAAGCCCTCTCCGCGGAATGTGTATATCACTGAATTGTTCCGT
>Ga0182793_1001286_pt1 | contig 15917 bp, 13 predicted proteins | sample Passage237A_FD_130498 | JGI IMG/M metagenome (GOLD analysis project Ga0182793, IMG submission 130498) | Cellulose adapted compost microbial communities from Newby Island Compost Facility, Milpitas, CA, USA - Passage2 37A (version 2) (version 2) ... | reverse complement strand
TTCTGGACCGTCTCCTTGCCGAGGTAGTGGTCGATGCGGAACACCGACTCCTCGGGGAAGACGCTGTTGACCACCGCGTTGAGCTCCTGTGCGCTGCGCAGATCGTGGCCGAACGGCTTTTCGATGACGACCCGGCTCCACGACCCCTCCGGTTTCTCGGCGAGCCCCGAGCGGCGCAACTGCTCGCACACGACGGGAAACGCCTTCGGCGGAATCGACAGGTAGAACGCGTGATTGCCGCCGGTGCCGCGCTCGGCGTCGAGTTTGGCCAGCGTCTCCGCCAGCTGCGTGAACGCCGTGTCGTCGTCGAACGTGCCTTGCACGAACCGGATGCCCTCGGCGAGGCGGTCCCAGACCTCCTGCCGATAGGGGGTGCGGGCGTGCTGGCGCACCGCGTCGCACACGATCTTGCCGAAATCCTCGTCGGCCCAGTCCCGCCGGGCGAACCCGACCAGCGCGAAGTTCGGCGGCAGCAGCCCGCGATTGGCCAGGTCGTAGATGGCCGGCATCAGCTTCTTGCGGGCCAGGTCGCCCGTCACCCCGAAGATGACCACGGCGCACGGACCCGCGATCCGGGGCATCCGCTTATCGCGTTTGTCGCGCAGCGGATTACGCCACTCGGTCATTTCTTGGCGGCGTCGAGCTGCTCCTGGGTGGCGTCAATCAGCTCGAGCCAGGACTTCTCGAACTTCTCCACGCCCTCGTCTTCGAGAACCTTGAACACATCCGGCAGGTCGATGCCGACCTTGGTGAGCTCGTCGAACAGCGCCTGCGCCTCGCCCGCCTTGCCGGTGACGGTGTCGCCGGTGATCACACCGTGATCGGCCACCGCGTCGAGTGTCTTCTCCGGCATGGTGTTGACCGTGTTCGGGGCCACCAGCTCGGTGACGTAGAGGGTGTCGGCGTAGGCCGGGTTCTTCACGCCCGTCGACGCCCACAGCGGCCGCTGCACCCGCGCGCCGTCGGCCTTGAGCGCCTCGTACCAGGCGCCGCCGAGGAACACCTCTTCGTAGGCCGCGTAGGCCAGGTGCGCGTTGGCGATGCCGGCCTTGCCGCGCAGCGCCAGCGCTGCGTCTGTCCCGATCTTCTCCAGCCGCTTGTCGATCTCGGTGTCCACACGCGACACGAAGAACGATGCGACCGAGTGGATCTTGGACAGGTCGTGACCGGCTTCCTTGGCCTTCTCCAGTCCGGCGAGGTAAGCGTCCATCACCATGCGGTGGCGCTCCACCGAGAAGATCAGTGTCACGTTGACCGAGATGCCCTCGGCGAGCACCGCCGTGATCGCCGGCAGGCCGGCCAGCGTCGCCGGGATCTTGATCAGCAGGTTGGGCCGGTCGACGATCTTCCACAGCTCGATCGCCTGCAGGATGGTCTTGTCGGTGTCGTGCGCCAGCCGGGGGTCCACCTCGATCGAGACGCGACCGTCGACGCCGTCGGACTGCTCGTACTGCTTGGCCAGCACGTCGCAGGCGTTGCGGACGTCGTCGGTGGTGACGGTGCGGATCGTCGCATCCACATCGGCGCCGCGTTCGGCGAGTTCGGCGACCTGCTCGTCGTAGTAGGTGCCCTTCGACAGCGCCCCCTGGAAGATCGTCGGGTTCGTGGTCACGCCGACCACCGACTTGGTGTCGATCAACTCCTGAAGGTTGCCGGTCTGCAGCCGCTCTCGGGACAGGTCGTCAAGCCAGACGGACACACCGGCCGCCGACAGCGCGGCGAGGTTCGGATTCTGCGCCATAGTCAATCCTCTTCTCTAGTTGTCTATCGTTCGCTCCGCGGCGGCCACGACAGCCTCAGGGGTGAACCCGAACTCACGGAACAACGTCTTGTCGTCGGCGGATTCGCCGTAGTGCTCGATCGAGATGATCTCTCCGGTGTCGCCGACGAGCTTGTACCAACTCTGCGCAACCGCCGCCTCGACCGCCACCCGTGCCGAAATGGTGGGCGGCAGCACCGAATCGCGGTACTCCTGGGGCTGCGCCTCGAACCATTCCACGCACGGCATTGACACGACGTAGGCGGTGATGCCCTTGTCCGCCAACTGCTTTCTGGCCTCCACCGCCAGCTGCAGCTCCGAACCGGTCGCGATGATGATCACGTCCGCATCCTCGGCGGGGTTGCCGCCGCCGAGCACGTAGCCGCCGCGCGCCACCCCGTCCGGGTCGGTGCCCTCCAGCACCGGGATCGGCTGGCGGGTCAGGATGAAACCGACCGGGCCGCTGCCGTTTCCGCGGGCCAGGATGCTGCGCCAGGCGTAGGCGGTCTCGTTCGGGTCGCCGGGCCGGACCACGGACAGGTTCGGGATCGCCCGCAGCGCCGCCAGGTGCTCGATCGGCTGATGCGTCGGGCCGTCCTCGCCAAGACCGATCGAGTCGTGGGTCCAGATGTAGATGGTGTCGATGTCCATCAGCGACGCCAACCGCACCGCGGGCCGCATGTAGTCGGAGAACTGCAGGAACGTCCCGCCGAAGGCGCGGGTCGGCCCGTGCAGCACGATGCCGGACAGGATCGCGCCCATCGCGTGCTCGCGCACTCCGAAGTGCAGCACCCGGCCATACCAGTCGGTGGTGAACTCCTTCGTCGAAATCGACGGCGGGCCGAAAGATTTCACGCCCTTGATGGTGGTGTTGTTGCTGCCCGCGAGGTCTGCCGAGCCGCCCCACAACTCCGGCAGCTTGGGCGCGACGTCGTTGAGCACCTGGCCGAACGCGGCTCGGGTGGCCAGCGGCTTGGAGCCCGGCTCCCAGTGGGTCAGGTCGGAGTCCCAGCCGTCGGGCAGCTGCTGCGCCAGCAGCCGGTCCAACAGCGCCTTGCGCTCCGGCTCGCGCTGGGCCCAGGCGTCGAAGTCGGCCTGCCACTTCTCGTGGGCGGCCTTGCCGCGCTCGACCAGCTTGCGGGTGTGCGCGATCACCTCGTCGCTGACTTCGAACGTCTTCTGCGGGTCGAAGCCGAGGATCTCCTTGACCTTGGCGACCTCTTCCTCCCCGAGCGCGGCGCCGTGCGCCTTGCCGGTGTTCATCAGGTCGGGGGCCGGATAGCCGATGACCGTGCGCAGCACGATGATCGACGGCTTGTCGGTGACCCGCTTGGCCTCGGCGACGGCCTGCTCGATGCCGACGACGTTCTCGCCGCCGTCGACCTCCTGCACATGCCAGCCGTAGGCCCGGTAGCGGGCCGCGGTGTCCTCACCGAGCGCGATCGCGGTGTCGTCCTCGATCGAGATGTGGTTGCGGTCGTAGAACACGATCAGGTTGCCGAGCTGTTGGGTGCCCGCCAACGAGGACGCCTCGCTGGTGACGCCCTCCTCGATGTCGCCGTCGGACGCGATCACGTAGATGTAGTGGTCGAACGGGCTGGTGCCGGGCGCGGCGTCCGGATCGAACAACCCGCGCTCGTAGCGCGACGCCATCGCCATGCCCACCGCCGACGCCAGGCCCTGCCCGAGCGGGCCGGTGGTGATCTCCACACCCTTGGTGTGCCGGAACTCCGGATGGCCCGGCGTCTTGGATTTCCAGGTGCGCAGCGACTGGATGTCGGACAGCTCCAGGCCGAACCCGCCCAGGTAGAGCTGGATGTACAGGGTCAGGCTGCTGTGTCCGGCGGACAGCACGAAGCGGTCGCGGCCGATCCAGTGGGTGTCGCTGGGGTCGTGGCGCAGCTGGCGCTGGAACAGCGTGTACGCCAGTGGGGCGAGGCTCATCGCCGTGCCGGGGTGGCCGTTGCCGACCTTCTGCACCGCGTCGGCGGCCAGCACCCGTGCCGTGTCCACCGCGCGGGTGTCCAGTTCGGTCCAGTCGTCGGGGTGGTTCGGCCGCGTCAGCGTTCCGATCTCGTCCAGTGTGGTCACAGGCGCGCTCCTTAGTGGGGCCTCGTCATCAGTAATCACGGCCAGGTCGGCAATACCGCTGGGTCCACCCTAGTGCGGAACGCATGGCCGATGCAGGCCGCTCGGGGCGGATTAGGCCGCTATTGCGCCGCGGTCTACCATCCTCTGTAGTAGACGCCGACCGTTGGGGAGTGAGTGCGTGAGACTTCGCGAAGGCCACCTCGTCGCCGAGGCGCCGCCTACGGGACTCCGCACCCGCCTGCTGGGCTACCTGGCGCTGACCAAGCCCCGCGTCATCGAACTCCTGCTGGTCACCACCATTCCGGCGATGCTGCTGGCCCACCGCGGCGCCGTCGACCCGCTGCTGATCTTCAACACCCTGGTCGGCGGCCTGCTGGCCGCCGCGGGCGCCAACACGCTCAACTGTGTGGCCGACGCCGACATCGACAAGGTCATGAAGCGCACCGAGCGCAGGCCGCTGGCCCGGGCCACGGTGCCCCGCAGCCACGCGCTGGTGTTCGGGCTGACGCTGTCGGTCGCGTCGTTCTTCTATCTGTGGTGGACGACGAACCTGCTCTCGGCCCACCTCGCGGGCGCCACCATCGCGTTCTACGTGCTGGTCTACACGCTGCTGCTCAAGCGCCGCACCCCGCAGAACGTCGTGTGGGGCGGCGCGGCGGGCTGCATGCCGGTGATGATCGGCTGGTCGGCGGTCACCGACACCATCGCGTGGCCGGCCCTGGTGATGTTCGCGATCATCTTCTTCTGGACGCCGCCGCACACCTGGGCGCTGGCGATGAAGTACAAGGACGACTACCGGGCGGCCGGTGTGCCGATGCTGCCCGCGGTGGCCACCGAGCTGCAGGTGACCAAGCAGATCGTGGTGTACACCTGGCTGACCGTGGCGGCCACGCTGGCGCTGGCGCCCGCCACCGGCTGGCTGTACACCGCGGTCGCGGCGCTCGCCGGCGGCTGGTTCCTGCTGTTGGCCCACCGGCTCTACCGCGGCGTGAAGCGCGGCGAACAGGTCAAGCCGCTGCGGCTGTTCCTGCACTCGAACAACTATCTGGCGGTGGTGTTCTGCGCGCTGGCCGTCGACTCGGTGCTGGCGCTGCCGACACTGCTGTAGCCGGTCTCGATCTCAGACATCTCCCCGCGGTGACGGCTAGGGTCACTACGGCTAGGGTTCAGCAAAGCTTGCGGACATTCACAGGGGAAGGATGAACGTGACGTCATTTCGAGGCGTTGCTGTGGCGGTGATGGCCGCCGCGGTGGTGGCGGGGTGCTCGTCGACAGAGAAGGCGCAGGAGACGCCGGAAACGCAGCCGCCCCAGCAGACCGACGGTCCCTCGCTGAACGGCACCTACCGCCTGGAGTTCGACGCCAAGCAGCGCACCGCGCTCGGCCAGCCGTCGCCCCAGGAACAGAACTCGAGCAGGAACTGGGCGTTCCGCTCGCACTGCGGCGACGCCGGATGTGTCGCCACCGCAACTCGGCTCAACAACGACGGCTCGGCGTCCGACGTGCAGGCCGAACTCGACTTCATCGACGGCAAATGGGTGATGGTGCTCGGCGAGGACAGCAAGTGCAACCAGGGCGGCCAACCCGCCCGAGTGCTCGGCACCTGGGAGCTGGAACCGCAGCCCGACGGCACGCTGACCGGCATGTGGACCGAGATCACTACCGGCAGCGACTGCCCCTGGGTGTTGCAGATGCCGATGAAGGCGACGCGCGAAGGTGACGTCGCCGAGGGCGTCGAGGTGACCGATCCGTCGACGCTGCCGCCGCGCAGGCCGTCGCGGCCGGAAGGCTTCCACGGGTCCTACACCCAGACGGTGACGTTCGACCCGCCGTGGCGGGGCGAGCCCGCCGACCTCACCATCGACGTGAAGTCGTACTGCGTGCGCAACACCGATGAGTGCGCCGCCACGCAGGCGGTGATCAAGGACGGCGCGGTCAGCCAGATCACGCCGCTGACATTCGCGGGCGACCGCTGGACGTTCCGGTATCCCCGCCCCGAGCGCACCTGCCCGGACGGCCAGCCCATGCAGTCGATCCTCAACGACGAGGTGCTGCTGCCCGACCCGCCGACCAACCCGATGACCGAGCTCACCGGCACCCGGCGCATCGAGATCCTCGAACCGTGCCCGGGTGAGGAGCTGCTCACCCTGGACTACCGGTTGAACGTGCCGCCGCCTCCGCCGGAGGGCGCACCCGCTCCGCCGCCGGAGGGAGCGGCGGCGCCACCGGCCGAGCCTGCGCCCGCCGAGCCCACACCGACCGGCTAGGGCGTCAGCACCACCGACCCGACGGTCTTGCGCCCCTGCAGGTCGCGGTGCGCCTGTTGGGCGTCGGCGAGCGGGTAGCGTTGGCTCACCGTCACCGACAGCGTGCCATCGGCGATTGCGTCAAGCAGTTCTCCTGCGCGCCAAGCAAATTCGTCGGGCGTGTGGGTGTAGTGCGCCAGCATCGGGCGGGTCAGGTAGACCGAGCCGGCGGCGTTGAGGCGCTGCGGGTCGACCGGCGGCACCGCGCCGCTGGACGCACCGAACAGCACCAGCATGCCGCGCAGCCGCAGGCTGGCCAGGCTGGCGTCGAAGGTGGACTTACCGACCCCGTCGTAGGCGACCGCCACGCCACCATCGGTGAGTTCCTTGATCTTGGCCCCGAACTCCTGCGGGTCGCCGGGATAGTCGAGCACCTCGACCGCCCCGGCGGCCCGCGACAGTTCCGCCTTCTGCGGCGTCGACACCGTGGTGATCACGCGCGCCGCCATCGCGGTGGCCCACTGGGTGAGCAGTAGTCCGACCCCGCCGGCGCCGGCGTGCAACAGCACGGGATCGCCCTGCTGCAGTTGGTAGGTGGACTTGATCAGATAGTGCGCGGTCATACCCTTGAGCAACGCCGCCGCTGCCACATCGGAGGCCACCCCGTCGGGCACATAGGCGCAGAAATCCGCTGGCGCCAAAGAGAATTCGGCGTATGCGCCGTTGGCCGCCGCGGTCACCACACGGTCGCCGACCCGCAGCGCCGCGACGTCGTCACCGACCGCCTCGACGACCCCGCACACCTCACCGCCGACGACGAACGGCACCTCGCGGGGGTAGAGGCCCGACCGGAAGTAGGTGTCGATGTAGTTGACCCCGATCGCCTCCGCTCTGATCAGCACCTCGCCCGGGCCGGGGGCGGGCGCGGGCTTCTCGACGTAGGTCAGGACTTCGGGTCCGCCGGTCTCGGCGACTTCGATCGCGAACATGCCCCCATCCTGCCTTCTATCCTGCTGGGGTGAAGCTGGCCCGGCCCGACGTGTTCCATCCGCGCATCGTGCTCGCCGGGTGCCCGGCGCTCCCACAGGGCGACGGCGACGACGCCGGCCTGATCGACGAGCTCAAGACCCACGGGCTGCACGCGCGCTGGCTGTCCTGGGACGACCCCGCCACGCTGGACGCGGACCTGGTGATCCTGCGCGCGACATGGGACTACATCGACCGGCTCGACGAGTTCTTGGCCTGGACGGGCCGGGTGCGCAACCTGCTCAACGCGCCGAACGTGGTCGCGTGGAACTCGAACAAGCGCTACCTGGCCGACATCGCCGCCGCCGGGGTCCGCACGGTGCCGACCCGGTTCGTCGCCCCCGGTGAACCGGCGACGCTGTTCGACGGCGAGGTGGTGGTCAAGCCCGCGATCGGGGCGGGGTCCGTCGGGGCGCACCGGTTCCGCGATCCGGACGCCGCCCGCCGCCACGTCGCCCGGCTGCAGGCGCGGGGGCAGACCGCGCTGGTGCAGCCCTACGATCCGCGCGTCGAGGACGGGGAGACCGCGCTGGTGTTCTTCGGCGGCAGGCAGTCACACGCGTTCACCAAGGGCCCGATCCTGCCGCCCGACGGCGCCGCGCCGGAGTTCGACGACTCCGGAACCTACGCCGAGGAGACGCTGACACGGGCCGATCCGGACTTCGAACTGTGGGACGTCGGCCACGCCGCGCTGGCGGCCGCGGCGGCGCACCTGGACATGGACGTGTCCGAATTCCTCTATGCGCGCGTTGATCTGCTCGGCGGCGGGGCCGACGCCGCGGTGCTGGAACTCGAACTGGTGGAGCCGTCGCTGGGCTTTCGCCAGCTAGACGTCGCGACCAGGACGCGCGGGCAGCACGACTTCGTCGTCGAGGTCGAGCGCGCGCTCGAGCGGCTCGGGCTCGGCCCGCTCTCGCATCGCGGCCCATAGCGCCGCGGTGGCCGCGGTGCAGGCGGCCGCCCCCGCGACGTGCAGCGCTACCAGCGCCGCGGGCACCCCGGTGTAGAACTGCACCGCGCCGATCAGCCCCTGCGCACACACCAGCGCCAGCAGCACGCCCAGGCGCAGGATGAGCGCGCGCGGGGCGTGCACCGCCGCTAGCGCGAACCCGAGCGCGAGCAACAGCGACAGGTAGGCCACCAGCAGCGAGGAGTGCGCGTGCACCAGCGTGGTGATCTCCACCTGCAGCCGCGGCACGGTCCGGTCCAGGCTCTTGTCGCCGGCGTGCGGGCCCGCGCCGGTCACCAGCGTGCCCGTCACCAACACCGCCGCCAGCACTATGGCGGAGAGCAAAGTCAGCTGCCGCAACGGTTTCGGTGTCAGCATCGTGACCACGCCGTCGTCCGGCTCGCCGATCCTGACGTACAGCAGCACCGCAAGCCACACCATCGTCATCGAGGCCAGCAGGTGGATCGCCACCGTCCACCACAGCAGGCCGGTCAGCACGGTGATGCCGCCGATCACAGCCTGCACCACCGTCGAGGCCGGCATCAGCCACGCGTAGACCAGCACCTCACGCCGACGCCGGGCGCGGGTCACCACGATGACCGCCGCGGCGGCGGCGGCCACCACCAGGAAGGTGATCATCCGGTTGCCGAACTCCACCGCCTGGTGGATGCCCGCGATCTCGGGGTGGGGGACCGGGGTGAAACTGCCCGGGAAACACTGCGGCCAGGTCGGGCAGCCCAACCCGGACGCGGTGACGCGGACGATCGCCCCGGTGACCGCGATGCCGCCCTGGGTCAGGATGACCGCCGCGGCGACCGCGCGCTGCACCCGCAGGCTCGGCTCGGGCAGCACGTCGACGACGCGCTGGAAGAGACGTCCGACGGCCACGAGTCGATGGTAGTTCAGTGTCAACTACCGCCCGTAGTAGGGCGCTCGCGCGGGGGCCTCAGGTGAAGCGGAACCAGCGCAAGGCGCCGGCGGCACCGGCGACGCCCCACGCCGCGAGCACCGCCAGGCCGAACCAGTCAACGGAGAGCAGCATCGCCTGCGACAGCGCCTCGGTGAGCGCGCCCGACGGCGTGAGCCGCGCGATCTGCTGTAGCGCCGACGGCACCATGCCGCCCTCCAGCGTCAGCGCCCCGAGGCCGGCGAAGACGAACCACAGCAGGTTGGCGACGGCCAGGACGATCTCGGCGCGCAGCGTTCCGCCCAGTAGCAGTCCCAGGGCGGCGAACGTGACGGTGCCGATCGCGATCACCACCGCGCCCAGCGCCAGGCCCGCGATGCTCGGTCGCCAGCCGATCGCAATTCCGATGGCGCCCAATACAATTGACTGCAGGAACACGACTGTCACGACCGCCAGCGACTTGCCCGCGATGATGCCCCAGACCGGAAGGGCGGTGGCGCCCAACCGCTTCAGCGCCCCGTACCTGCGGTCGAATGCGACCGCGATGGCCTGACCGGTGAACGCCGTCGAGATCACCGCCAAGGCCATGATGGCGGGCACGAAGGTGGTCGCGCGGTTGTCGCCGAAGTCGCCGAGCGGCAGCAGCGTCAACCCGACCAGCAGCGTGATCGGGATGAACATGGTCAACAGCAGCTGTTCGCCGTTGCGCAGCAACAGCTTGAGCTCGAGGGCGAACTGCGCGGCCAACATTCTCGGCACCGCTGCCGGGCGCGGGTCGGGGGTGAAGGTGCCGGGGGCGAAACGGTTCACTGCCGCAGCTCCCGTCCGGTCAGGTCCAAGAACACGTCCTCCAGGCTGCGCTGCTCGACGCGCATGTCGGTGGCCAGCACGTTGAGCCGCGCACACCACGCCGTCACGGTGGCGAGCACCTGCGGGTCGATGGGCCCCTCGACGAGATATTCGCCGGGCGCGGTTTCGCTGGCCCGGTAGTTCTCCGGCAGCGCGGACACCAGCAGGGACAGGTCGAGTCTGCGCGGCGCGCGGAACCGCAGTTGGTTCTCGGCTCCGCTGCGCATCAGCTCCTGCGGCGTGCCGGAGGCCACCGCGACGCCGTGGTCGATAATGACGATGCGGTCGGCCAGTTCTTCGGCCTCGGCCAGCTGGTGCGTCGTCAGCACCACGGTGACGCCGTCGCGGCGCAGGCCATCGATCAACTCCCACACCACGATTCGCGCGTGCGCATCCATTCCCGCGGTGGGCTCGTCGAGGAACACCAACTCCGGGCGGCCGACCACCGCGCACGCGAGCGCCAACCGCTGCTGCTGTCCGCCGGACAGCCGCCGGTACGTGGTGCGGGCCGCCTCGGTGAGCCCGAGGGTGTCCAGCAGCCACTTCGGGTCGAGCGGATCGGCGGAGTAGGCCGCGACCAGGTCGAGCATCTCGCCCGCGCGCGCCGCGGGGTAGGCGCCGCCGCCCTGCAGCATCACGCCGATGCGGGCGCGCAGCGCCGCGTTGTCGGCGACCGGGTCCAGTCCGAGTACGGCGATCTCACCCTCGTCGGGCCTGAGGAACCCCTCGCACATCTCCACGGTGGTGGTCTTGCCCGCGCCGTTGGGGCCGAGCAGCGCCAGCACCTCGGCCGGCTGCACGGTCAGATCGAGCCCGGACACCGCGGTGGTGTCGCCGTAGCGCTTGGTGACCCCGCGCAGCTGCACCGGGGCGGACGAGGTCCGCGATGCGGGATGGGTCACGGGGATTCAGCGTATGCGTCGGGCTGGGCCGGCCGCTTCGGCGGTGGGGTCTCGGTGGGCAGCGCGCGTTCGTCGGCGGTGCCGTGGCCGAGCACCGGCAGGCTGCGCCAGGGCAGCGTGCGGTAGGTGAGCGCGATGAGCGCCAGCACGACGACGGTGCTGGCCGCGGTCGCCAACAGGATCTGGAAGACGGTGAACCGGTCGCCGTTCGCGGTCGGGCCGAAGATGCCGACGACGAGGGTGACCACGATCGTGGTGGTGCGGAACGCCGGGCGGGTGGCCCACGCCGCCAACGGGATCACCGCCCACAGCACGTACCAGGGCTGCACCACCGGGAACAGCAACACCGTGACGCCGAGCGCGACGCCGAGGCCGCCGACCGGATGCAACCGGCCGCGCAGCACGGCCAGCAGCAGCCAGGTGACCAGGATCGCGATGGTGAACACGCCGATCGCGCGGGTCAGGCCGAGGATCGCGGTGGTGTGATCGCCGAGCCGCAGCAGGATGCCCACCTGCCCGGTGCCCAGCGCCAACAGCGTCGGCAGCGACATCCAGCTGCGCACCACGTTGGCGGTGCCCAGCGTGAACAGCCAACCGAATCCGAGCCCGCTGGCCCAGCCGATCAGCCCCATCACGGCCACCGACACCGCGGTGAGCGATCCCCCCGCGACGAAGAACGCCTTGACGGTGCCACCCCAGCGGCAGGCCAGCGCCATCGCCACGAAGCCCAGCGCCAGCAGCGACGGGAGCTTCACCTGCGAGGACATCGTGATCAGCACGACGCCGGCGAGCAGCATCGCCAGCGGCTGCCAGCGTGCCCAGTCCGCGGCGCCGCGCGGCCAGCTCAGCGGGCGGGGGAGCAGCGGGCTGGCCGCGTCCACCCCGCGCAGCGCGAACTCGGTGCCCGCCAGCATCAGGCCCAACATCAGCGCCTCGTTGTGGATGCCTGCCACCAGATGCATGATCAGCAGCGGGTTGGCCGCCCCCAGCCACAGCGCGCTCACCTCGGCGACACCGCAGCGGCGCGCCAATCTCGGTGTGGCCCAGACGATCAGGCCCACCCCGAGCAGCACCACAAGTCGGTGGCAGAGCACCGCGGCGACGATGTTCTCACCCGTCACCTCGGAGATCCACTCGCCGACCCACAGGAACAGTGGGCCGTACGGGGCCGGGGTCTCGCGCCACATGTTGGGCACCGACAGCGTGAACACGTGATCGAGGCCCAGCCCGGGCGCCGGCCCGATGCGGTACGGATCCAGCCCCCTGGCCGAGATCTCGCTCTGCGCCAGATAGGAGTAGACGTCGCGGCTGTACATCGGCGGCGCGATCAGCAGCGGCAGCACCCACAGCAGCAGCGTGCGGTCCAACTGGCTGCGCGTCATGCGCCGGTCGCCGAGGGCGAACCGGCCCAGCATCAGCCAGGCCAGCGCCATCATCACCGCGCCGGTGGTGGTCATGGTCAGCGACACGGTCTGGATCCGCGACGGCAGGTTGAGCAGGCGCACGCCGAACACCGGGTCCTGCACCACCGGCCGCGCGCCCACCCCCAGCGCGCCGATCGCCATCAGCACCGTGCCCGCCGCGCCGAACAGCCGGGTGCGCCGCAGCGCGAGCACCTCGGCGTCGTTCAGCGGCGAGCCGACGGTGCGCTCGTCGGCATGCCAGCGGGCGATGGACGAGCTCAGGGACCGGGCGCGGGACGCCATTGGTGCAGCGTAGCCGTCAGACCGCGACGATCACCTTGCCGGTGTTGCCGCCGCTGAACAACAGATTGAGCGCGTCGGGACAGTGCTCCAGGCCCGCGACGATGTGCTCGGATGACTTGATTCTGCCCTCGGCCAGCCAGCCCGCCATCTGCAGCTGCGCCTCGCCGAAGCGCTCGAGGTAGTCGAGGATGATGAAGCCCTCCATACGGCCGCGGCGGATCAGCAGGTTCAGGTAGTTGCGCGGGCCCGGGGGCGGCGCGGTGTCGTTGTAGCCCGAGATGGCGCCGCACAGCACGACCCGCCCGCGCATGGCGAGGTGGGCCAGGCAGTCGTCGAGGATCTGGCCGCCGACGTTGTCGAAGTAGAGGTCGATGCCGTTCGGGCACGCGGTGCGCAGCCGGGCGGCGACGTCATCGTTCTTGTAGTCGATCGCCTCGTCGAAACCGAGTTCGTCGACGATATAGGCGCATTTCCGCGGGCCGCCGGCGATGCCGACCACCCTGCCGGCGCCCTTGATCCTGGCGATCTGGCCGACGGTGGAACCGGTCGCGCCCGCGGCGCCGGACACCACCACGGTGTCGCCCTCCCGGAGCCGGCCGACGTCGAGCAGGCCGAAGTACGCGGTCATGCCGGTGACGCCCAGGATCCCGATCGCGATCTGCGGCGGCACGCCCTCGGGCAGCACCTGCATGGCGCGCTCACCGGCGTCGATGACCGCGTAGTCCTGCCAGCCGGTCATGCCGAACACCAGCTGACCGGGCCGGTAGGCGGCGGTGCGGCTCTCGACCACCTCGCCGACGCCCCCGCTGCGGACCGCCTCGCCGAGCCCGATCGGCGGGAGATAGCCGGGCACATCGTTCATCCAGGTCCGGATCGTCGGATCGATGGACAGGAACTTGACCCGGACCAGGGCCTCGCCATCGCCGATCGCGGGGACCGGTTCGGTCTGTAGGCGCACCGTGTGCTCGTCGACGAGGCCGGTAGGGCGTTGGGCCAACACCAGGCGGCGGTTCTGCGCGGTCATCCGGCGATGGTATGACGGCGCTCACGTAAGGGTGCCCTGGCTTTACCGGGTTTTGGAATTCCGTCACAATAGTGTTGTGAAATTCCGTGCGGGATCCGGTAGCGGAGCCGATCTGTCGGCGCCGTCCAGCACCGATCGCCGCACTAGGGGGGCGATCATCCAGCTGCTCCTCGAATCGGGGCCGATCACCGCCGGTGAGATCGGGGAGCGGCTCGGCATCTCCGCGGCGGGGGTGCGCAGGCATCTCGACGCGCTGATGGAGGCCGGCGACGCGCAGGCCAACAACGCCGCCGCGTGGCAGCACCACGGTCGCGGCCGGCCGGCCAAGCGGTATCTGCTCACCGCCGCGGGTCGGGCCAAGCTGGCGCACGCCTACGACGACCTGGCCGCCGCGGCGATGCGTGCGCTGCGCGAGATCGGCGGGGACGACGCGGTGCGCACCTTCGCGCGGCGCCGCATCGATTCCATCCTCGCGGGAGTAACCGACGGCCCGGCCGACGTTGAATCGACCGCCGAGCGGGTGGCCGTCGCGCTGACCGAAGCCGGCTACGCGACCACCACCACGCCGGTGAGCGGACCGGTCAAAGGAATTCAGTTGTGCCAGCATCACTGCCCGGTGTCGCACGTCGCCGAGGAGTTCCCGGAGTTGTGCGAGACCGAGCGTGAGGCCTTCGCCGAGATTCTCGGCACGCACGTGCAGCGGTTGGCCACCATCGTCAACGGTGACTGCGCGTGCACCACGCATGTGCCCCTAGACAGGCCGGAAAAGCTTGGGCACAAGCCCCTTCGGCGCACAGCCCGTGCCGAAGCCACCACCGACAAGGCAGGAGCGTCGACATGACGACGACACCCGAGGCCCACACCATCGGCGAACCGCTCAGCCAGGATGAGGCGATCGCCTCGCTGAGCCGGTACGGCTATGGCTGGGTGGACCCCGATGCGGCGGGCGCCAGCGCGCAGCGCGGCCTGTCCGAGGACGTCGTGCGCGACATCTCCGCGAAGAAGAACGAGCCGGAGTGGATGCTCGACATCCGGCTGAAGGCGCTGCGCACGTTCGAGAAGAAGCCGATGCCGTCGTGGGGGTCGAACCTGGAGGGCATCGACTTCGACAACATCAAGTACTTCGTGCGCTCGACCGAGAAGCAGGCCGCGTCCTGGGACGACCTGCCCGAGGACATCCGCAACACCTACGACAAGCTGGGCATCCCGGAGGCCGAGAAGCAGCGCCTGGTGGCCGGGGTGGCCGCGCAGTACGAGTCCGAGGTGGTCTACCACCAGATCCGCGAGGACCTCGAGGCCCAGGGCGTGATCTTCCTCGACACCGATTCGGGGCTGCGCGAGCATCCGGAGATCTTCAAGCAGTATTTCGGCACCGTGATCCCGGCCGGGGACAACAAGTTCTCCGCGCTGAACACCGCGGTGTGGTCGGGCGGTTCGTTCATCTACGTGCCGCCGGGCGTGCACGTCGACATCCCGCTGCAGGCCTACTTCCGGATCAACACCGAGAACATGGGCCAGTTCGAGCGGACGCTGATCATCGTCGACGAGGGTGCCTACGTGCACTACGTCGAGGGCTGCACCGCGCCGATCTACAAGAGCGACTCACTGCACTCGGCGGTGGTCGAGATCATCGTCAAGCCCGGTGGCCGGTGCCGGTACACGACCATTCAGAACTGGTCGAACAACGTCTACAACCTGGTGACCAAGCGGGCCCGCGCCGAGGCCGGCGCCACCATGGAGTGGATCGACGGCAACATCGGTTCGAAGGTCACGATGAAGTACCCGGCCGTGTGGATGACCGGTGAGCGCGCCAAGGGCGAGGTGCTGTCGCTGGCCTTCGCCGGAGAGGGTCAGCACCAGGACACCGGCGCCAAGATGCTGCCCCTGGCGCCCAACACGTCGAGCAACATCGTTTCCAAGTCGGTCGCGCGCGGCGGCGGTCGCGCGTCCTACCGCGGCCTGGTTCAGGTCAACAAGGGTGCGCACGGATCGCGCTCGAGCGTGAAATGCGATGCGCTGCTTGTCGATACGATCAGCCGCTCGGACACCTACCCGTACGTCGACATCCGCGAGGACGATGTCACGATGGGGCACGAGGCCACCGTGTCCAAGGTCAGCGAGGACCAGCTGTTCTACCTGATGAGCCGTGGGCTGACCGAGGACGAGGCGATGGCCATGGTGGTGCGCGGCTTCGTCGAACCCATCGCCAAGGAACTGCCGATGGAGTACGCGCTGGAGCTCAACCGGCTGATCGAGCTGCAGATGGAAGGCGCGGTGGGCTGAGTGACATCCGAACTGACCACCGCCGCCGAGGGAGCGACCGCCGGTTCGGCACTCAACAAGGGCGAAATCTTCACAGCGTTTGACGTCAACGCCTTTGAGGTGCCCGGCGGGCGCGACGAGATCTGGCGGTTCACCCCGCTGCGCCGGCTGCGCGGGCTGCACAACGGCACCGCGG
>Ga0182793_1001282_pt1 | contig 15967 bp, 15 predicted proteins | sample Passage237A_FD_130498 | JGI IMG/M metagenome (GOLD analysis project Ga0182793, IMG submission 130498) | Cellulose adapted compost microbial communities from Newby Island Compost Facility, Milpitas, CA, USA - Passage2 37A (version 2) (version 2) ... | reverse complement strand
CTGGATGAAGCTGCGGCGCGCCTCGACGTCATCACCCATCAGGGTGGAGAACATCGCGTCGGCGGCGGCAGCATCGTCGAGGGTCACCTGCAACAGCGTGCGGGTGGCCGGGTTCATGGTGGTGTCCCAGAGTTCGTCGTAGTTCATCTCGCCGAGACCCTTGTAGCGCTGCACCGAGTTCTCCTTCGGCAGGCGCTTGCCGGCGGCCTGGCCACGGGTAATCGCCTGGTCGCGCTCAGCGTCGCTGAAGACAAACTCGTGTTCGGCGTTGGTCCACTTGATTCGGTACAGCGGCGGCTGTGCCAGGTACACGTACCCAAGTTCAATCAGCGGTCGCATGAAGCGGAACAGCAGCGTCAACAGCAGCGTCGAGATGTGCTGGCCGTCCACATCGGCATCGGCCATCAGCACGATCTTGTGGTAGCGCACCTTGCTCGCGTCGAACTCCTCGCCCACACCGGCACCGAAGGCGGTGATCATGGTCTGGATTTCGGCATTGCCCAGGGCGCGGTCGAGGCGCGCCTTCTCGACATTCAGAATCTTGCCTCGCAGCGGCAGGATCGCCTGGGTCTCGGGGTTACGACCACGGACGGCCGAACCGCCGGCGGAGTCGCCCTCGACCAAGAAGATCTCGGAGGCCGCCGGATCCTTGCTCGAGCAGTCCTTCAACTTGCCGGGCATACCAGCGGATTCGAGCAGACCCTTGCGACGAACCGTCTCACGCGCCTTGCGGGCGGCGATGCGTGCGGTCGCAGCCTGGATGGCCTTGCGGATCACTTCCTTGGCCTGGCTGGGGTTGCGGTCAAACCAGTCATTGAGCTGGTCGCCGGTGATCTTCTGTACGAAGGCCTTGGCCTCGGTGTTCCCCAGCTTGGTCTTGGTCTGACCCTCAAACTGCGGTTCGCCAAGCTTCACCGAAATGACGGCGGTCAAGCCCTCACGGATGTCTTCGCCGGAAAGGTTGTCATCCTTGTCCTTGAGCAGACCCTTGTCGCGTGCGTATCGGTTCACCAGGGTGGTAAGCGCCGCCCGGAAACCTTCCTCGTGTGTACCACCTTCATGCGTATTGATGGTGTTCGCATAGGTGTGCACCGACTCGGTGTAGGCCGTCGTCCACTGCATCGCGACCTCCACCGAGAGACGTCGCTCGGTGTCTTCGGCCTCGAAGGCGATGATTTCTGGGTGAACCAGGTCCGCTTTCTTGGCCTTGTTCAGATACTCGACGTAGTCGACGAGGCCGCGTTCGTAGTGGAAGGTCACCGGCTCAACCGGTTCTTCACCTTCGGCCGGCGGTCGCTCATCGATCAGGGTGATGGACAGACCCTTGTTCAGGAACGCCATCTGCTGGAAGCGGGTCTTGAGCGTGTCGTAGTCGAACACGACCGTCTCGAAGATTTCGTCGTTCGGCCAGAAGGTCTGCTGGGTACCGGTCTCGTCTGAGGCCTCCCCCTGTGCCAGCGGTGCGTCAGCGACACCGTTGGTGAAGTTCACGCGCCACACATGCCCCTGGCGCTTGACCACAGTCTCGACGCGCTTGGACAGCGCGTTCACCACCGAGATACCGACGCCGTGCAGACCACCCGAGACGGCATATCCGCCACCGCCGAACTTTCCACCGGCGTGCAGGATGGTCATGACCACCTCGACGGTGGACTTCTTCTCTACCGGGTGCTCGTCAACCGGGATGCCACGGCCATTGTCCTGCACGCGGACGCCACCGTCGGCAAGCAAGGTGATGGTGATCTGGTCGCAATAGCCAGCAAGTGCCTCATCGACCGAGTTGTCCACGACTTCGTAGACCAGGTGGTGCAGACCGCGCGGACCGGTAGAACCGATGTACATACCCGGGCGCTTTCGGACTGCCTCCAGCCCCTCGAGCACCTGAATCGCATCAGCACCGTAATTGTCGTTCGGTTCGGCGGCAGTTGGTTCAGTAGACATACGCGGCGGTGCTCCTCAGCGATCTTGTCCGCTGTTCGTGGGCTCTCCTCCACGTTGGGCGCGCTGTGCACGCACCAGCGCAGCTCCACGCGCGGACGACCTCTTCATTCTAGTCCGCTTCTGACTGTTCTTGCTGGATATACGCCCGCCTGAGGGCCTGAAATGCAGCCGGTGACCGAATTTGTCTGGCTAACCGTAAGTATCGCGTACGCCCCGCCCTGGAATCGCTCTGGGGCCGTGTTTCCAGCTTGGGGTGTTGGGGGTCAGAAAGCGGATGGTCTCGATGCCCGCGTCCGGGTACCGCTCCGCGACGCGGTCCAGGAGGGTCGAACGAAGCAGTTGCAACTGCTTAGCCCAGGCCGTGGAATCACATCGGACCACCAGCACACCGGCTTCGATGCCCACGGGTTGCGTGTGCCTGGCAACGTCGGCGCCACAGAGTTCGGGCCAGCTCAAGAGCAGGTCAGCTTGGGCCAGCGGTGATTGCCAGTCGTACTCACGGACGAGCCGACCCAAGACGGCACCGATACCGCGGGGGTCGCGCCCAGGGGCGAACGGTTCATCGCCCGGGGATGTTTCACGTGAAACACGACGTCGCTTTGGGCCGGCGAAGGCATCGCGAAGGTGCCGATAGAACCGAACTGCCTCGTTCATCGGTGCCCCTCCTCTAGTGATGTTTCACGTGAAACACGCCCTCGGCGCAGCGTGGCCTTGCGTGGGCCGGTGTCCTGCTGCCCGATCACTCGATCACCTCGCCGGCTGCAATCTTGATGATGGTCGCGGTTGGCAACTCCGGCAAGTCCTCGGCCACGGCTGCGGTGATCAGCACCTGCTCGAAGTCAGCGATTGCTGCTGCCAGACGCTCTCGACGTCCCGAATCCAGTTCGGCGAACACGTCGTCCAGCACCACGATCGGATCACCGGTACGCGAATCATTCCGCACCAGGGCCGCCACCGCGAGCTTCAATGCCAGTGCGTACGACCACGATTCGCCATGACTTGCATAGCCGCGAACTGGCAGTTCCCGAAGCCACCACACCACGTCGTCGCGATGTGGGCCCACGAGCGAAACGCCGCGGTCCAACTCCTTTGGTCGCCGCTCCTGCAGCACCGCCCGAAATCGCTCGATCACCGTGTGCACGGTAGGCACCTCATCGGTGAGCTGCCCCGCGAGGTCGGTGGGGATGGTCGCTGCCTCAACGTCATCCTCTTCAGCACTTGACCCGTACACCGTGGACGACATTCCTACTTCGACTGGGTGGTCGGAAGAAGCAATCTGGTGATACGCCTGCTGCAGATGCGGACGCAGATCCACGAGGAACTGCCATCGAGCCGCCACGATGGTTGCACCGAGCTCGATCAGCTTGTCGTCCCACAGTTCCAAGGTGCTGAGGTCAGGCGACCGAACGCCGCGCGCGGTGCGGAGCAAGGTATTGCGTTGCCGGAGCACACGCTCGTAGTCAGCGATGGTGCTCGCCAACCGAGGCGTTCGCTGCACCAGCGCCTGATCTAGAAATGCTCGTCGGCCAGCAGGGCCGCCTCGAACCAAGGCCAGATCTTCAGGGGCAAAGAGCACAGCAGATACTGCCGCAGGCAGTTCGCGTAACTTTGCCGCTCGGCCGCCGAGCTGCGCTCGATTGGCGCCCTGGCGATTCAGTTCGATGTCCACGCCGAGGCGTCGCTGTTCGTGCGCGGCTTCCATCCGAATGATCGCTTGGCTTGCCCCGGCTCGAATCAGAGCGCCGGTGTCGGTAACGCGGTGGCTCCCCAAGGTGCTGGGATAACAGACTGCTTCAACCAAGTTGGTCTTACCCTGACCATTTCGGCCGAGGAACACGGTGATACCGCTGGATAGCGTCAGATCGAGCTGCACCCAGTTCCGGTAATCCCGCAGTTGCAAGCGCTCAAGGCGCATGACACACCACCTGCATTACTCAGCAGGCTTGACGGCGTGGCCACCAAACTGATTGCGCAATGCCGCCACCGCCTTCATTGCCGGCGAGTCCTCCTGCCGCGAGACGAACCGAGCAAAGATGGAGGCACTGATGGCCGGCACCGGGACGGCGTTCTCAATCGCTTCTTCGATCGTCCAGCGACCTTCGCCGGAGTCTTCCACATAGCCCTCAATCCGTTCAAGCTCCGGATCCGCCTCCAACGCCCGGACCAACAGCTCTAGCAGCCATGACCGAACCACCGTACCGCGCTGCCACGCTTTGAAGGTGCCCACGACGTCGGTGACGATGTCCTTCTTAGTCAGCAGTTCGTAGCCTTCGGCATAAGCCTGCATGATGGCGTACTCAATGCCGTTGTGCACCATCTTGGCGTAGTGACCTGAACCCACTGATCCGGCGTGCACAAATCCTTCTTCGCGAGGCCCTTCTGGGCGAAGCGCATCAAAGATCGGCATGACGCTCGCGACATCTTCAGCCGCACCACCGACCATCAGGCCGTAACCATTGTCCTTGCCCCACACGCCACCGGACACACCGGCATCGATGTAGCGAATACCGTGCTCGGCCAACAACGCTGCGTGCTCGTAATCGTCGGTGAACTTGGAGTTACCACCCTCAATAATCAGGTCACCCGGTTCCAGCAGCGTGGCTAGCTCGTCGATGACCGCACGCGTCGGAGCACCGGCCGGCACCATAACCCAAACCACACGAGGTGCACGCAGAGCAGCGACGAGCCCAGGCAGATCAGCAACATCCGATGCATCCGGATTCCGGTCGTACCCGACGACCTCATGTCCGGCGGCTTGCAAACGGGAACGCATGTTCCCACCCATACGGCCAAGACCCACCATGCCGAGCTGCATCGAGCGTACTCCTCGCTGTCCCGACTCGTGGCTGCGGGACCCTAGCCTGTGCAGGCCCGACGCTAGCGAAGCAGAAGGTTGGGCTGCAGCAAATAACGATAGTCCTCACTACCGTCGGAATCCTTCGAATGCTGCGCAGTAATCAGCACCGGACCCGGCTTGTTGGGGTTGTCCGTCTTCGTGAAGCCGAGACGCGCATACTCCGCGTGCAACGACCGGAGACCATCGAGTAAGAACTGCGGCTTCAGCGACACCACCGTGTCATCACCGGTCAGCACCACATCAATCGATTCAGAGGCCTGCGCTTGCTCAGAACCGATGGCCTCGAGGGTGACCTGACCGCCCGAGAAGCTGAAGCGGAGCGCAGATTCGCGTTCCAACACCGTCTGCACACGGTTGGTCGCCTCGATCAGTTCGGCCGTGCTCACCACCGCCGAGTCCTCGACTGAAGCAGGGAAGAGTCGCTTGACCGGCGGGAAATTGCCCTTGATCAGCAGGGAGGTCACCGTCTTCTTCTCAGCGCGGAAGGCAATGAGCTCCTTCTCCTCGCTGCGCTGCAGGATGACTTCGATCTGCGAAGCGTGCGCGAACGTGCGACCAATTTCCTGCAGAGTACGGGCCGGCACCAGTGCCGTCACAGCCTCGGTGATGTCTTCCGAGTCCCACGGAATCGTGCGAACGGCAACGCGGTAGCGGTCGGTAGCGACCAGGTCGAGGCTCGTTTCGGAGATCTCGAGGTTCACACCAGTGATCACCGGCGTCACATCATCGCGGCTTGCTGCCAGCACCACCTGTGCCACTGCCTCCGTGAAGGCATCCGCCGGCACCAGCCCGCGCTGACCAGTCACCTGCGGCAAGGTCGGGTATTCCTCAACCGGCATGCTCGACAAACTGAAGCGTGCGCTACCGGCAGCGACGATCACCTTGTTGTCTTCCGTGCTGACGCGGACAGGAGCGTTCGGCAGCTTGGCAGCAATCTCGGCGAGCAGGCGCCCAGACACCACCACACGGCCTGGTTCGTCGATCGTTGCTGCGATCTCAGTCTGGGCCGACACCTCGTAGTCGAAGGACGAGAGGATCAGCGAATCACCGGTCGCCTCGATCAGCACACCGCTCAGAATCGGCAGTGTGGTGCGCTGCGGCAACAGCTTCACGGCAAAGGACACTGCTTCACTGAAGACGTCCCGGTTCGCTTCGAACTTCACGATCGTTGCCTCTCAATCCATTCCCATCACACGAGCACGCTGTGCGTCGCGGTTCCACCATGCTAGTGGCCTGATTGGGCTCCTGGAATTTGTTCTTGTCTTCTGGCGCGGTGCGAAACGTTGTTGGCGATGTGCGACTCCGAGAAATCGTTAATCGCAATAACCCTTGTGGAGAGTGTGGATACTCAGCGCGACATCTTGAAATTCCAAGAAACTACATCCGTGAAAGATGTGCACAGGTTGTGGAAGACCCTGTGAACAACTTCGGGTCCCGGGTCCGTGTTTCCAAGTTCTCCACAATTCGAGTCTGGTTGTACACAGAGATTTCGGGATTTTGACCCACTTGTCCACAATTCTGTGCACACGCACTGCCGCGGCCCGGTGTCGGCGGCTTTCCACAGGTCTACTTGTAGCGGTGGTTCTGTTTGATGCGAGCCGACAATTCCGTGACCTGGTTGTAGATGGAGCGACGCTCCTTCATGAGCTCGGAAATCTTCTTGTTCGCGTACATCACCGTGGTGTGGTCACGACCGCCAAAAAGCTGACCGATCTTGGGCAGCGACAGGCTCGTGAGTTCGCGACACAGGTACATCGCGATTTGCCGTGCCGTTGCAACGGCTGCCGACCGAGAGGATCCATAGAGGTCGTCCACACTCAGGCGGAAGTATTCGGCAGTGTGATTGATGATGTCGATGGGGGCGATCACGTTGTCTTCGTCCAGCGTGATCAGATCCTTGAGCACGGTCTGTACGGTGGGCAGGTCAACCGGTGCGTTGTTGAGATTGGCGAAGGCGGTAACACGAATCAGGGTGCCTTCGAGTTCGCGAATGTTGGAGCTCACCTTCGATGCGATGTACTCGAGGATCTCGTCCGGCACCTGCAGTTGTTCGCTCTGCGCTTTCTTGCGCAGAATTGCGATACGCGTTTCCAGCTCGGGCGTCTGCACGTCCGTGATGAGACCCCACTCGAATCGAGTGCGCATCCGGTCCTCGAAGCCGGTCAGCTTCTTGGGTGCAACGTCGCTGGTAATCACCACCTGCTTGTTGTGCTCATGCAGCGTGTTGAAGGTGTGAAAGAACGCTTCCTGGGTGGAGTCCTTGCCCTGCAGGAACTGAATGTCGTCGATCAGCAGGATGTCAATGTCGCGATACCGCGACTGGAACAGCGACGCGCGGTTGTTGGCGATCGAGTTGATGAAGTCGTTAGTGAACTCTTCCGACGACACGTAGCGAACGCGAATGCCGGGATACAGGCTCTGCGCATACAAACCGATCGCGTGCAGCAGGTGGGTCTTGCCGAGGCCCGAATCGCCATAGATAAACAACGGGTTGTAGGCCTTCGCTGGGGCTTCAGCCACAGCCACAGCAGCCGCGTGCGCGAAACGGTTGGAGCCACCAATGACGAAGTTGTCGAAACTGTACTTCGGGTTGATGCGTGAGTCCGGCTGGCGACCCGAGCGCACAGATTCCGCCGGCGAGGTGGCGGGTGTGAGACCGGGATCGACCAGTGGCGAGTCGGTGCTTTCGAAGACCGCGTCCGAGCTCTGCGCCTCGCCGAGTTCCGGGTTCACCACCACAGCGAAGTTCGTGATGGTTTCGCTCGAGTCCGATGCCGCCAGTGCTTCCAGCAGGGGAACCCGGATGCGCTGTTCCAGCATGCCGCGAGTGAGGTCGTTCGGGACTTCCAGGTAGAAGGTACCGCTGAGTACGCCCTTGGGCTCGACCAGGTTGATGAAGCCATGCAGCTGGGGCGTGATGCGCTGATCCGAAAGCAGGCGCGACAAGACGTCGCTCCAGATTCCCGCAGCAGCGTTCGTTGCCTCAGCCATCCCGGCCATTCCTTCCCATCGACACCCAAGTATCCACAAGGTTATCCACTCACCTGTGGATGATTGTTGATACCTGTGGATAAATTACTCGTTCTCCACAAGAGTGCCAACGTTCCACGTGAAACACGGCACGACGCTACTGGCTGGTGGCGGGCCACTGCGGACCGCCATACACTACGGAGTTTGATCCCGGTGCAGGAAACGCCTATTCTTAATCAGTTGATCGCAGCATGGCCTGCGAAACCCACGGATTTCCGGCACTGCCGGTGAGGAGTAGTAGAACCATGAGCAAGCGCACGTTCCAGCCGAACAACCGTCGTCGGGCCAAGACCCACGGTTTCCGCGCCCGTATGCGTACCCGCGCCGGCCGCGCCATCCTGTCGGCTCGTCGCGCCAAGGGACGCACCGAACTCTCCGCCTAGTTCGCGTGCTTGCTCGCGCGAACCGGCTGCGCACCGCGGAGGACTTCCGTGGCACGCTGCGCAAGGGCCGTCGTCGCGCTGGCACCTTCACGGTGGTCAGCACCGTGACCCTTCCAGAGACATCGCAGCAGCCCACCCGCTTCGGCTTCATTCTGAGCCGACGGGTGGGCAATGCTGTTGTTAGGAACCGTGTGCGTCGGCAGCTTCGCGCCATCGCCCACGAACTGTTGCCCGGCTTGCCGCCAGGACTCAACATCGTCATCCGCGTGCTCCCCGGTGCAGCGGCGGCGACCTGGGAGGATCTTCGCGCCGAGGTCATTCCAGCGATTGATCGGAACCGGTCATGAACGCAATCTGGGACTTCGCCAGACTCCTGCCGAGGAATACCGGTATTCTGCTGCTGCGCGGCTACCGCGCGGTGATTTCTCCGCTCTACGGCCAAGTGTGCCGGTACTACCCGAGTTGTTCTGCGTACACCTTGGAGTCAGTCCAGCAATACGGCTTGCTTCGAGGTTCGTGGCGTGGTGGTCGCAGGATTCTGCGCTGCCACCCGTGGGCTCGAGGTGGAGTTGACGAAGTGCCGCCACATCCGCGCGGCGTACAGCTCAACAATTTCGGTTTCGTGATCGCAACCGGAGAGGGTAAGCATGGAATTCTTTAACCTGATCCTCACCCCGATCAAGTGGGTCATCGAACTCGTCTTGGTCGCGTGGCACTGGGTCTTCACTCAGTTCGGCCTGCCGGCTGACAGCGGCGCCGCGTGGGTGCTCTCGCTGCTCGGCCTGGTGGTTGTGGTTCGTGGCGCCATGATTCCGCTCTTCGTGAAGCAGATCCGCTCGCAGCGCAAGATGCTCGAGATCGCCCCCGAACTCAAGCGCATTCAGGCGAAGTACAAGGGCAAGCGCGACCAGTACTCAATGCAGGCGCAGCAGCGTGAGATGAGCGCGCTCTACGCCAAGCACGGCACCAGCCCCTTCGCCTCCTGCTTGCCACTGCTGATTCAGATGCCGATCTTCTTCGGTCTGTTTACGGTGATCCAGCACGCGGCGAACACTCCGGACCTGCCGGGTGTGGGTCTGATGACGCCGGAACTGAACAACCAGTTCGCCTCGGCCACGATCTTCGGCGCTCCGTTGTCGACCACGTTCACTGCTGCCGTCGAAGCCGGTGGTCCCTACCAGGTCTTCATCCTGGCTCCGATCCTGGTCGCACTGATGATCACCTCGCAGTTCATTACGCAGCTGCAGATCGTCTCGAAGAACACCACCGACGAGATCAAGAACTCGCCGACCTTCCGCATGCAGCGCATCATGCTGTATGTCTTCCCGCTGGCCTTCCTGTTCTCGGGCGCCTTCTTCCCGATGGGCCTGGTCATCTACTGGGTGTTCACCAACCTCTGGACCATGACCCAGCAGTTCATCGTGATTCGTAACGCCCCGACCCCGGGTACTCCCGCTGCACGAGCCAAGGCCGAGCGCGATGCCGCTCGCCGTGCTCGCAAGGGCATCGTGGACGAGCCGGAGGCGCCGGCAGTCGAGGCCCCGACCAAGGCACAGCGCCAGCAGCCGGTCGGCAAGAACCGCGCCAAGAAGCAGGGTGGTAAGAAATGACGGACGCAACCGCAGCCGACGCCGTGGTCGAGGAAGCCAACGGTGAGCCGGACGAGGGTGACCTCGCCGCCGACTACTTGGAAGGCCTACTCGACATCGCCGAACTCGATGGTGACATCGACATCGACTTCGTCAACGGCCGCTATCAGTTGAGCGTCGCTGCCCCGGCTGGCAGCAACGTCTCGGTACTGGCCAAGCCGGATACCGTCACTGCGCTGCAGGAACTGCTGCGCCTGGCCGTGCAGAACAAGACCGGCGAGTTCTCGCGCTTGGTGCTCGACATCGCCGGCTCGCGCGAGGCGCGTGCGGCAGAGCTGGCGACGCTGGTTGACCGGGCCATTGCCAAGATCGAGGCTGGGGCGACGCGTGCTGCGCTGCCGCCGATGTCCTCGTATGAGCGCAAGCTGGTGCACGACCTGGTCGCCGAGCGCGGCTATCGTTCTGAATCCGAAGGCGAAGGCCGCGACCGCCACACGGTCATCACCGGCGCCTAGGTCTCATGAGCAACGTTCCACGTGGAACAATGCCGGTCGCGCCCGACCCGGACCAGCCGGTCGAGGTCGAGCCGGAACCGGCGTTTGCGGCTGACCTGTTCGGCGACTCCATTGACCTGGCCCGCCGATTCGTGGCGGACCTGGCCGAGCATGGCATCGAACGCGGCCTGATTGGTCCGCTGGAACCGGCGAGGCTGTGGACGCGTCACGTCATCAATTCGGCGCTGCTTGCTCCCCTGCTGCGTCCGGGTCGAGTCGGCGACTTGGGTTCCGGCGCGGGATTGCCCGGCCTGGTGCTCGCACTGGCACGGCCTGATGTGCAGTTGGTGCTGATCGAGCCGATGGAGCGCCGCGTCGCATGGTTGCAGGAAGAGTCGGATCGCCTGGGACTGACCAACGTCGAGGTGGTGCGAGCTCGGGCCGAAGAGGCCCGCGTCGCCCCGCTGAACCAGATCACAGCTCGTGCGGTGAAGGCCTTCTCAGGCTTGATTCCGATGGCGGTGCCGTTGCTCGCACCCGGTGGTGAGCTGATCTTTTTGAAGGGCGCCTCGGCTCAGGCTGAGATCGAAGCGGCCGCAAAACCAATCCGTCGCTTCCATCTGCACAATGTGGAAGTGATCACTCTGGGAGAGCCCTGGGGAACAGAAAGCACGAACGTCATTCGGGCTAGTTTGGTCACCGAGGTAGCGCCCGGATAGTCTGAAACGCCGGCGAGTCCTGCCACGGGTGGGTCTGCCCGAACTCTAGGAATATCGAGGTTTCATCAGCATGAGTCAGTACGGCGAGCAGTTTGGTCAGGGGAGCGTTCCGGGACCGGTGAATCCGCCGCAGGGGGGCGCTGCGCCGCAGCAGTGGCCTGCTCAGCAGGGGTTCCCGGGCCAGGCATTCCCGAACCCTGTTCAGGAAACCCCTGGTCAGCCGCAGGTTCCCGCCGCTGCACCGTCGGCGCAGGACCCGTTCCTGCAGCCGCCGCAGTTCGGCCAGCCGGGTCAGCCCGATCCCTTCCAGCAATTCCTGGAACAGCAGGCGCCGCAGGGCGTCGAGGCTGTTGCCGCACCTGCCGACTCGTTCCCGCAGCAGCCGGCCCAGCCTGCGTTCCCGCAGGAGCCGCAGGCACAGCTGGCGCAGCAGTTCGGCCTTGAGCAGCCGCAGCAGGCAGCGCCGCAACCCGAGCAGCCCGCCGCACCGGCACAGCAGTTCGAGCAGCCGGCACAGCAGGTGCCGAACGTCGCGCCGCAGCACATGCAGCAGCCGGTCGCCAACGAAGAGCCCGCGGTGTACGTGCCGCCGGCCGCCGAAGCTCCGGCGCCGAACCCCGCCCAGCGCTTCCCGCTGCCGACCCAGACCCGCGTTTTCGCCGTGTCGAACCAGAAGGGTGGCGTCGGAAAGACCACCTCAACGGTCAACCTTGCCGTGGCGCTTGCCCAGGCTGGCGCCCGGGTGCTCGTCATCGATCTTGACCCGCAGGGCAACGCCTCGACCGCGCTCGGGGTGGACCACCGTGCCGAGGTGTCCAGCGTCTACAACGTGCTGATCGACTCGACCCCGCTGGCCGAGGTCGTGCAGACCAGCGCCGAGGCGCCGAACCTGTTCGTCGTCCCGGCCACCATCCACCTCGCCGGTGCCGAGATCGAACTGGTCTCGCTGGTCGCCCGTGAGCAGCGCCTGCGCACGGCCCTCGCCCGCTACCTGAGCGAGGTCCCCGGCGGCTTCCACTACGTCTTCATCGACTGCCCGCCGTCGCTCGGCCTGCTCGCGATCAACGCGCTGGTCGCAGCCAACGAGGTGCTGATCCCGATCCAGTGCGAGTACTACGCGCTTGAGGGTCTGAGCCAGTTGCTCGCCACGATCGAGCAGGTCAAGGTCCACCTGAACCCGAGCCTGCGGCTGTCGACCATCCTGCTGACGATGTTCGACTCGCGCACCAAGCTCGCCTCGCAGGTCGCCGACGAGGTGCGCACGCACTTTCCGCGCGAGACGCTCTCCACGATCATTCCCCGATCCGTGCGCGTCTCCGAGGCTCCGAGCTATGGTCAGACTGTGATCACCTACGACAATGGCTCGATTGGTTCGCTGTCCTACCAGGAGGCCGGTGCTGAGATCGCTCAGCGCGGCACCGCCCGATAATGGCGGCGCCGAAGCGCACCGGTCTGGGCCGGGGCATCGGAGCGCTCATCCCGACCGCACCCGCGGAAGGTGACGCGCGCCCGGTCGACGTGTTCTTTGCCGGCAACCCCGCTGGCGAGGCACCGGTCGGCGCCCCTGCCGCCGCCAACGACGCCCCGGGCCTGGTCCAGGTCCCCGGCGCCCGACTGGCGCACCTGAATCCGGCGCACATCGTCCCGAACCGCGTCCAGCCGCGCAAGGAATTCCGCGAGGAAGAACTCGCCGAACTCGTGCACTCGGTCCGTGAGTTCGGTGTGCTGCAGCCCATCGTGGTGCGGCCACTGGAGATCGTCGACGGTGAGCAGCGCTACGAGTTGGTCATGGGCGAACGGCGCCTGCGCGCCAGCAAGATCGCCGGCCTCGACGCCATCCCGGCCGTCATCCGTGACACCGCAGACGACGAGATGCTCCGTGATGCGTTGCTGGAAAACCTGCACCGCGCCGAGCTGAACCCGCTGGAAGAGGCCTCGGCCTACCAGCAGTTGCTGTCGGACTTCGGGATCACGCAGGAACAACTCGCCGACCGGCTCGGTCGTTCACGTCCGCAGATCACCAACACCTTGCGTCTGCTGCGCCTACCGGAAGCCGTGCAGCGTCGCGTCGCCAGCGGCGTACTCTCCGCCGGTCACGCCCGCGCGATCCTCGCCGCCGGTGAGGCCGAGGCGATGGTGAAGCTCGCCGACAAGATCGTGAATGAGGGCCTGTCGGTTCGCGATGCCGAAGCACTCGCTGCCGCGACGAAGCCGGACGCCAAGAAGAAGCCGAAACCCCGGGCTGGCGGTCGCCAGGACCAGCTTGCTGAGGTCGCTGACCTGCTTGGCGACAAGCTGAATACTCGGGTTCGCATCGCGCTCAGTGCCACGAAGGGCCAGATCGTGATCGACTTCGCCACGATCGAGGACCTGAACCGGATCCTCGGCGAGATGGGTATCGACCGTAAGGCCTTCTCAGCCAGGACATAACGAGAACGGCGCCAGATCCCTCACGGAGCTGGCGCCGTCTCGTGTGCTGTGTCGGGCAGCGCGGCAGGCCTACTTGGTCCCGGCCGCCGCGATGCTCTGTTCGACCAGGGTCGTGTACACCCAGCCGAGGTCGTGACCGGCAGCCTCAAGCGCGAGCGGGTACGGCGCCGACTCGGTCAGGCTCGGGTTGATGCTGCTCTCGAGGAACCACGGAGTGCCCGCAGCGTCGATGATGAAGTCGGTGCGCGAGAGCTGGTGCAAACCGAACTCTCGGTGCGCGATCAGGGCACCCTCGGCCGCGCGCGCTGCCGCCTCGGCGGAAATGCGCGCCGGTGTGTAGAAGTGCGTCTCGCCCAGGTTCACTCGGGTCTCAAAATTGTAGAACCGGTTTGGTGAATCAATCTCGACCGGCGGCAACGTCACCGGGCCATCGCCAGAGTCCAGGACCGCCACCGTCACCTCGGTGCCGATAATGCGCTGCTCAATGAGCACGACGTCATGATACGTGTACGCCTCCACCATGGCGCGCGGCAGTTCCTCGGCGGTGTCCACCAGGGTGATGCCGAGGGCCGATCCACCCTGTGCCGGCTTGACCGCGAGCGGCAGGCCGAGCTTCTCGATGACGAGGTCAAGCACGTTGCCGGCACCCAGTTCACGGAAGGCGTCCTTCGGCAGCGTGATCGATTCCGGGGTGCGCACGCCAGCGCGACCAATCAGTGACTTCGCGGTCGGCTTGTCCCAGGCTAGGCGCATGCCGGAGGCCGGCGAACCCACATAGGGCAGGTTGAGGCTGTCGAGCAGGTCGCTCATGCTGCCGTTCTCACCATTGGCGCCGAGCAGCGCCGACCACACCACGTCCGGGCGGGTCTCCGCCAGCCACGGCAGCAGTTGGGCGTCCGGGTCACGCAGGGTCACGCGGTGGCCGTGCTCGAGCAGCGCGTCGGCGACGCGGCGCCCTGAGCGCAGGGAGACATCTCGTTCGTGCGAGATGCCGCCGGCCAGGATCACAATGTCACGGGCAGTGGTCATGGTTCCCTCTCTGCCGCCCAGCGGGTTAGCTGAGGTTCGGTGGCGGGTAGATCACGGTCGGGTCGGATTCGTGCACGCGCAGCGGCCCGTTCTGCTCGAAGGTCTGCAGCAGTTCCAGTTCACCGTTGATTACCAGCGACAGGCGACGCACGCCTTCGCGGATCACATCCGGAGCCGGATAGCAGAATGACAAGCGCATGGCGTTGCGGCCCTGGCCGTCGGCATAGAAGGCGGTACCCGGCGTGTAGGCGACGAGTTCCTTCACCGCGCGCGGCAACATCGCCTTGGAGTCGAGGTGGTCCGGCAGGGTCACCCAGACGTAGAAGCCACCTTCGGGGCGGGTCCACTGCAAACCGGGCAGGTACTGCTGCAGGCCCTCGTGCAAGGCATCGCGACGTTCGCGATAGATGCCGCGGTAGGTATCGATCTGGGCCTTCCAGTCGTGACGCTCCATGTACTCGGAGACGACGTACTGGCTGAAGCCGCTGGGTGAGAGCACGGCCGCCTCGTTGGCCAGCACCAGCTTTTCGCGGATGGCGTGCGGAGCCAGTGCCCAGCCCACGCGCAGGCCCGGGGCGAAGGTCTTGGAGAACGTGCCGAGGTAGATCACGCCCTCGTCGTCCACCGACCGCATCGCGTGCGGCGGCGGATTGTCGTCGAGGTAGAGCAGACCGTAGGGGTTGTCCTCGAGCACCAGGATGCCGTTCTCGCGGCAAATCTCGAGCACTTCCATGCGGCGCTGCCAGGTCATGCTGACACCGCCGGGGTTGTGGAACGTCGGGATCGTGTAGAGGAACTTGATGGTGCGGCCTTCGGCACGCAGGCGCGCAATGTGCTCGCGCAGCGATTCCGGCACGAGGCCGTGCTCATCCATCGCCACATGCTGCGTCTCAGCCTGGTAGCTCTTGAAGATCACCAGTGCGGTCACGTAGCTGGGGCCCTCGGCCAGCACCACGTCGCCCGGGTCGAGGAAGAGCTTCGAGACCAGTTCCAGCGCGTGCTGGGAGCCGGTGGTCACCACGACATCTTCGAGGCTGGCGCCGCGGATGCCTTCCAGGGCCATCACGTCGAGGATCTGCTCACGCAGCTTTGGCACGCCCTGGCCAGAACCGTACTGCAGCGCGGTCGGACCGTATTCGCGCAGCACGTGGTCAAGGGTGTCCTGCATCGTCTCCTGCGGCAGGCCTGCCACGAAGGGCATGCCACCGGCGAGACTGACCACCTCGGGACGGGAAGCCACGGCGAACAGCGCTCGCACCTCGCTGGCGGCCAGCTTGGCCGTGCGATCGGCGTACAGAGAGAACCACGGGTCGAAGTTCGTGCCCTGGGGCTGTTGCTGCGTGCTCATGTGCTTCCAAACACTCGGATTGCACTCAAGAATACGCCCCCGCACCGAATGTATCGGGCGGGGGCGGAATCTGTAGCCGGATTGAGACGCCGGCGCGGCGTTCAGCAGGGGTTAACCGAGGAAGGCGGCCAGTTCCTGCTCGAGAAT
>Ga0182793_1001281_pt1 | contig 15987 bp, 15 predicted proteins | sample Passage237A_FD_130498 | JGI IMG/M metagenome (GOLD analysis project Ga0182793, IMG submission 130498) | Cellulose adapted compost microbial communities from Newby Island Compost Facility, Milpitas, CA, USA - Passage2 37A (version 2) (version 2) ... | reverse complement strand
CTTCATCGTGCGCACCGCGGCCCCGCGCCGCCAGGCCGAGATCTTCGGCCTGTACGCCACGACCGGCCGCATCGGTAGCTTCCTGTCGCCGCTGGCCTTCGCCGGCTCGATCGCGATCGCCGGCCTGCTGGGCGCTCCGGGCCAGTACTGGGGCATCCTGGGCATCCTGGCCGTACTCGTCGCCGGCCTGGTCCTGATGATCCCGGTCAAGCCGGTGGTGCGCCCGCTGCGCTAGGCCAGCGGGCGGACGCACGGCACGCGATCGCGGGCCGACCCGGCAGGCCGGTGCGCTGTCGCGCTGCGGCGCGGGTTAGACGTCGACGCGGCTGAAGTTGAGGTGCGAACGCGACGCGGTCGGGCCTCGCTGTCCCTGGTAGCGGGACTGGTACTCGTCGGAGCCGTACGGCTTTTCGGCCGGGGACGAGAGCCGGAAGAAGCAGAGCTGCCCGATCTTCATACCCGGGTAGAGCTTGATCGGCAGGGTCGCGACGTTCGAGAGTTCGAGCGTGACGTGGCCGCTGAAGCCGGGGTCGATGAAGCCGGCGGTCGAGTGGGTGAGCAGGCCGAGGCGGCCGAGCGAACTCTTGCCTTCGAGGCGGGCGGCAACGTCGTCGGGCAGCGTGATCATCTCGAAGGTGGCACCCAGGACGAACTCGCCCGAGTGCAGGATGAAGGGCTCGTCGCCGTCGGTCTCGACCAGGCGGGTCAGCTCCGGCTGGTCCTCGGACGGGTCGATGTAGGGGTACTTGTGGTTGTCGAACAGCCGGAACGAGCGGTCCAGGCGCACATCGAAACTGGACGGCTGGAGGCCCGCCGGGTTGTAGGGGTCGAGGCCGATCCGGCCCGCCTCAATCTCGGCTCGAATATCGCGGTCTGACAGCAGCACCCGTCCAGCCTATCGGCCCCGAGCCTGCACACGCCCCATCCGCGCGCTACGATGGTTGCCGTGCCCCTTGCGGGCGCGCGCGGGTGTAGTTCAATGGCAGAACTTCAGCTTCCCAAGCTGATAGCGCGGGTTCGATTCCCGTCACCCGCTCCAAGGATTCATCTTCGGCATGGACGTGCCCCCGGCGACACGCGCATCGCCTACATCTGGATATCGTCATGGACGCCAACGCGGGCAAGTTCAATTCGGTTACCGACTGCCCAATAATGCAGGCGGCGCGCCGAGGCCACATTGATCTCGATGGCTGCTCGCCAGGCCACCGCACCATCCTCCGCGCGAATCCGCGGTGCGTCGCCGCCACCGTCACCGACCCGCAAACGGTGCAGGTCCCGGCCGGCCATGTCCTTGGCGCGATCCGTGAGCACGTCCACTGCGCATTTCATCGCTTTCTCAAACTGTCCATCGTCGAGGAGCTCGAGCGAAGCAACAAAGCCGGGTCCCAGGTCGTACTGCTCTGGCAGCGCGTACCGGTCCTTATCGACGCGAGGAACCCGCTCCACCCAGGCACGCCGGATCTCATCTCGGATCCATTCCTCATCGGTTGGCCAATGCTGGCGTCGATCTCTCGGACCTCCCAGTGGCGCTGGTTCAGCGCTGCCGTTGCGCGCGTGCCGCAATTGTGCCACTGCCTTGGCATGCAAATTGCGGAAACGTTCCGCCTCCTCGCGGGTGTCACTCAGTTCCAATCGAAGGGCCCGGAGCTCCAACTTCAGGACCTCATTCGCGTGCCGCAATGCGTCGATCCCGGTCCCCTGTTGACGGAGCTGGTCAATTTCTGCCTGCAGCTTCGTGATCGTCATCGACATCGCCTGGACTGCCGCCCCACCGCCAGCGGCTGGCCCGGACGGCATCACTCGGCCCTGCGCCACCGTGGCTGGCGTCGGTACTGGTATCGGCGCCAGGGACTCCGGCGCGACCGGTTCAGGCGTTACTGGACTCGTCGCAGCTGCTTCCCGGAGCTGTTCCGTGATCGCAGTCAGGTCACCGGTGTCGAGGATTGCCGCTGGTTCCGGCTCTGTCCGCGGCAGCGATCGACCTTCCTCAAGCCAGGGTGTACCGCCTTCGATCACGGGGACCGCCGGTACCACCGATTCGTCGTCATCGAGATCGCTCATTCGCAAGTGCGGTTGTCCCGTTGAGAGGTGCACAGCGCGTACCCGCACCACCTCGCCCTGAACTAGGAACAAGTCGAGGTCATCGAGTGGGTTCGAACTGACATCGCGTTGGTAGATCGTGATCGGCAGGTCGGGATGCACACGCAGGACGGCCCGATCGGACTGCACTTCGTCGACGAGCGCGAGGGTGACTGCGCCGTGCGGGAAGGCGTCTTCGAACTCTTTGGGGCCGAAGGTGAGCTTGTTGGGTACGAAGCGGTTGTGGTCGTGGTCCAGGGAGCCGACGAGCCTGCTGCCCTTCGCTACGACCCATTCCAGTGGGACACCGGGGCTGACCGTGTCACGCCACATCGCGACCGGCATGACCTTGCCCACGTCCACCAGGCACTGCTCACCCCCACCGAGGAAGCCCTTTACCGTGGCGGTCACCGCTCCCGTCGTCGCGGTGGCGGCCTGGAGTAGCCCGGCCGCGTAGGCATGGCGGATCACGTCGCTGATCAGTGGTTCGGCGACGACCTCCCCGGGCCGGCGGCGGCGCAGCGGTGAGCGGTGAATGTCCGGATCTGCCAGGATGCCGGCCGGGTAGGAGCGACCGAACCCGTTGTACACATTCCAGCGGTCCGGCAGCAGCTCGTCCAGCAAGAATGAGGTCGCCCCGGTGGTGATAATTGCGATGTCGGCCACGTCGCCGACGGCGTCTCGCAATTCTTCGGCTTCGGCCATGGTCTCCGCTGGCACCCTACTCGTGTCAGAGAAGCCAGGCGTGGTGAGCACCACGATGGGGCGCTGGCGCGACGGATCAAGGATTGCGGTCGCCAGTTGTTCGACCTCACCCTTCGAAACTGTTCCCCACCATTTCCCGGCCATGTCGTCAGGCTAGGCAGGACCACCGACATCGGCCAGAGTGATTCCAACCGTCCGTTCGACAGACTTCAGCCAAGCGCAAGCGGCAAGGGCAATGTCAGTGGCTCAGGCTACCGTCCTGGGTATGGAACAGCGTCCACCCCACCCAGGCCCCGAGGCCGAGGGAAAACATGGGTCTGGGTACGAATCCCTGCGCACGTTCCTCGACGACCAGTTCCTGCCACAGCCCCCGCTACTGGACACGTTCGCGCCGCGGATTCGCCAGTGCTCAGAACTCTCATGGGGAACTGAATTCCTTTCCCCCATGGACCTGTACCTGTTCGACGTGCGCTATGCACTCGGCGAGATACGGGCAGCACCGCAAGTGTTTCACCTCTCCGTGGCCGGCCACGGAATGAACTCGTGGGGACTCAATCTCCTCGTGCGCCTCGGTCCGGTGGCGGTATTCACGCAACACGCCTGGGGCGGCATCTACCAGAGTCGAGCGAGAGCCCGCGAAAGTGTCGCAACCACCTTTGAACTCGTCACGCAGAGTGTCTCCCGCGTCACCCATCCGATGGCGCCCCTCCGGTATGTTGCGTGCTACTCCGAGTTTCGCGGTCACTGTCGGATTGTCGATGCCACCATATTCACATCTGGTGAAGGGTTGGAGGATTGCAGCATCGTCATCCCGCCGCGAGAACGCAGGGCATTTCCGTCCAGGCAAGAATCGCTGTTCGCCATGCTCGACAATTTGCCGCTGACCGAACCAATCTTGTGAGGACCTCGTCCGCACGGGAAGGATCCACCATGACATCACCCCACACCGCTCCGCGCCCGTCCAGCAACGCCGTGATCGATGCCCACGGTGACCTCGCGCTCGCTGGCTGGGTCACGGAACTCGATGACGACGAGATCTTCGTCTTTGGCTCAAACGCCGCCGGCATGCATGCCGGCGGCGCTGCGGCGATCGCGCACCGGCTGTTTGGTGCGGAGTGGGGCAATGGCCATGGCCTGCAGGGTCGCAGCTACGCGGTGGATACCATGACCAACCTCGACGCAATGCTCGCTGATATTCAGGCGCTGCTGATGTTCGCCGCCGAGCATCCAGAACTGCAGTTCCTCGTCACCGAACTCGGTTGCGGCATCGGGCCCTACCAACCTGCCGATGTTGCTCCGGCCTTCCGCGAGCGCCCGAGCAACATCGCGCTGCCGGAATCCTTTCTGACCGTGCTTCGCGGGGAGTAACGGCCGCAAGCCGTGGACTCCCTCCGCGGTCCCTCTGTTCTGCCGTGACGCCGACGGGCATGCTGGCCCAATGGGGCCGACGACCGAGGAGACGATCGCGCTGGTGAAGGCGTGCCTCGAGGCGGGGCGTGGGCAGGCGGCCGCGCAACTGCTCAGGGATTCCCTCCGCGAGGATCAGGGCTATGCCGCTCTTCGGGCCTCCTTGGTCGACACCTACCTGGTCACAGGTGAGCCGCAGCAGGCGGCACGCTACGACATCGTGAATTCGGCACGTGATCCCGAGGAGCGGCGGAAGGATCTGGGTTCCATGCCGCGATCCACTCCGATGCTGTCCGGGCTGAAACCGACGGGAATCGTACTGACATCCGCAATCATTATCGCGGGCATCACCACCCTAACTCTGCTACTGGGGTTCGTAGCCCTGGTTGGTGCAGGCGTTTCCGCCGCGGTCCTGCTGCCCCTGGGCTAGTTGCCCGCCGCGGGGGTTCGGGATCGCCCGCCCGCGTCCTGGCATCGCTGCCTTTCGGCTTCGCTCCGTTTCCACTGTTCGGCCGTTAGTGCTGGTCCAGGGCGATCCAAGAAAGCCCTAGGGCCTGTCGCTTGACAATAGTGTGTGTCACACAGTACCGTGGGTGACATGACACAGGATGAGTCACTGGATACGCACCTTCAGGAGCTGCGACGCGGCACCGTCGTGCTGGCCTGCCTGCAACTGCTGCGCACGCCGGGCTACGGCTACAGCCTGCTCGAAGACCTGAAGCGGCACGGCTTCGTGACCGACGCCAACACCCTGTACCCGCTGCTGCGCCGGCTCGAAAAGCAGGGCTACCTGGTCAGCGAGGGGAACACGGACGAGGCCCGGCCACGCAAGTTCTACCGCACCGCACCGGCCGGCATCGAGCTCGCCGAAAACTTGACCATTGAATGGTCTGCCCTCACGCAGGCCATCACCGCACTCACCACCGAGGGGGAATCATGAAGGAAACGCTGACCGCCACGCTGACTGAACGCTACATCTACGACGTCACCGCGAGCCTGCCACCCGCCCAGCAGCAAGACGTGCGCACCGAACTGGCCGCCTCGATCGCGGACCAGATCGAGGCCCGCATCGAACAGGGCGAGGACGCTGCCGACGCAGAGCGCGCCGTCCTCACCGACCTGGGTGACCCGCTCGCCCTCGCCGCCAGTTACGCCGACCGGCCGCTGCACCTGCTCGGGCCCCGCTTCTACCTGACCTGGCGCCGCATCGCCCTGCCGCTGACCGCGCTGCTTGCCGGCCTGGTCGCCCTCGGCGTCACCATTGGGAACATCGTCGACGAGGTGCCCTGGCACGAAATCGTGATCGACGGCGTCGCCACCACGGTGACCGTCGCAGTCCAGGTCCTGTTCTGGCTCACCCTCGCCTTCGTCATCATGGACCGCACCGGCGCCACCAACACCGAGGCCTGGAGCGTCAAGAGCCTGAAGCCAATCAGTGTGCAGCCGCAACTGCGTGGCAGCGCCTGGGGCGAGATCGTGGTCGCTGCCATCGCGCTTGGTGCGCTCGCCTGGGACGCGTTCATCGGCCTCGCCTGGGTCGACGGCGAGCGCATCCAGGTGCTGCACCCCGACTTCTGGCCGGTGTGGGGTGGCATCGCAGTCGCCTCGCTGGTGATCCCGGTCCTGATCAGCGTGCACGCCACTCGCGTTGGACGTCGCACCGTCGCCAGCAGCGTCGTCTCGACCGTCGTGAGCCTGGTCGGTCTCGCAGCCATGATCTGGCTGCTGGCCACGAACACGCTCTTCAGCGCCGAGTTCACTGCCCTGATCGACGGAGCCCTGAGCGAAGCCCTCGGCGGCTTCACTGCCTCGCCGGTGACCAATGCGCTGATCGCGCTGCTGGTCATCGTCACGATCATCGACCTGGCCGACACCTGGTGGCACACCATCAAGTCGGAGCGCCTCTACCGCGCCAGCCTCTCCGCGGCCTAGCGAAATCGACAGCGAGCCCGTCCCCACCATCAGGGGCGGGCTCGCTGCACGTCCGCCCAGAATCGCGACCCGCAGCGCTCCCGCTTCCTACACTCGGGGGCATGAGCGCCCTCTTCCGCAGATCCCTGCCCGGTACCAGCACCGCGAGCGACCCGGCCGAGACCGAGGCGGAACGCCTCAAGCGCAACTGGGCCGACATCCTGCAGGAACTGCGCGTCATCCAGACCGGCACCCAGATCATCACCGGCTTCCTGCTCTCAGCCGCATTCAGCAGCGGCTTCGAGCACCTCGGCGACGCCGAGCGGGTCGTCTATCTGTGCCTGTTGGTCTCTGCGATCGCGACCACCGCCATGGGTCTCACGCCGGTGGTGCTGCACCGCAGCCTGTTCCGGCAGGGCGCGAAGGAGCGGCTCGTGCTGTTCGGCAGTCGCCTGCTGGTGGCCACCGTCGTCGGCGTCGGGATCACGCTCACGGGCATCGCCCTGATCGTGTTCGAACTCGTCGGGGGGTGGACGGCAGGCATCATCGCTGCCTCGATCTGTGCCGCGATACTGATCGGGTTCTGGGTGCTACTGCCGTGGGGCGTGCGCGCGGGATTGCGACGCGACGACGGGCAGTCGCAGGACGACGGGCGGTAGCGACCACCGCCTCGCCGCATCCAGTCCCGACCGGGTCAGCGATTAGCTGGGACGGAAGCCGCCGTAGGGGCCGACCGCCGGGAAGATCGAGTCAAGTTCGGCGAGGTCCGCCTCGCTCGGCTGCCAGGCCAGGGCCTCGGCGGCGTTCTGCCGCACCTGCTCCGGCTTCGTGGCGCCAGCGATCACGGTGTCCACGTTCTGCTGCGCCAACAACCAGCCGATCGCGACGGCGATCTCGGACGCACCGCGCTCCTTGGCAAAGGCACTGAAGCGGTCGAGCTGCTCCCAGTTCGCCTTCTCCAGCAGGTGCGGTTTTTCGCGCACCAGGCGGGAGGCCTCGGGCCGGTTCCCGCCGGAGTACTTGCCGGTGAGCAGGCCGTTCTCAAGCGGGAAGTAGGGGATCAGGCTCACCCCGTGGGCGCGCGAGGACGGCAGCACCTCGGACTCGACGACGCGGTCCAACAGCGAGTACTTGTCCTGCGCGGTCACCCAGGTCGGACCGCCCGCCGACCGCGCCGCAGCATCGGCCCGCGCGATCATCCAGCCAGCGAAGTTCGAGTGCCCGAAGGCGCGAATTTTGCCCTCGGCGACCAGCTCCTGCAGCGCCTCGGTCGTCTCCTCGATCGGGGTGACCCGGTCATGCTGGTGGTACTGGTACAGGTCGATGACGTCAATTTGCAGCCGCTGCAGCGAGTTCTCGACCGCCCAGCGGATGTAGGCGCGGCTGCCGCGAGGCCCGTACTCCTCGCCGAGGCCCGCCAACTTCATACCGAACTTGGTCGCAACCACGGGGCGAGCCCCCAGGTCCTGCAGGGCCTGCCCCAGCAGTCGCTCGCTGAGGCCCGGCTCGGCGCCGTACACATCGGCAACATCGAAGAAGGTGATGCCCGCATCCAGCGCGGCTCCAACCAGTTCACGCACGCCCTCGAGCGTTGCCGTCGCCGTCCCCGTACGGCCGAGGTTGTTACAGCCGAGGGCTGCTGCCGAGACGGTCAAACCACTGGTACCAAGGGGTCGCTGCGCTGCGATGCTCATACGTCCGATCCTACGTCGGGCTGCGGAAGCCGCCGGACCCCCGGGCAGGCCAGGGACATAGACTGGCAGGCATGGCTGAGTTTCCTGAGGCGATCGTCGAGGCGGTCCTGCACCACATGAACATTGACCACGCTGAGGACAGCCTCATCATCGTGCGCGCCTTCGTCGATGCGAACGCCGAAACCGCCACCATGATCGGTCTCGACTCCGAGGGTGGCCAGTGGCGCTTCACCGCCGGCGGCGAGGAGCGCGTCGCCTCCGTCGGCTGGCCAACCGGTGAAATCAGCGAGCGCCCGCAAATCCGCCGCGAGGTGGTGCTGCTGTACCGCGCCGCCTGCTCGGCCCTGGGTATCGAGCCGCGCGCCGAGGAAGCGCCGCCGGCCGGGCTGCACCAGCACGGCAGCGCAGACGGTAGCGAGCACGGACGCCACTAAGCGACCGTCGCGAGTGTCGCCTCGGCGAACCCGGTCAATCACGGCTGAGTGATTGCTGGCCCGCGGTGTGGCCTGACCAAAACTGCACCTATTATGGATAGGTAACCCTAACCTGAGCATCGGAGTCCTCAGCATGTCCGTCGAGACCGCAGCAGTCCCTTTCTCGGTCGAACTGAAGGAACGGACTTGGACCGGCCACAGCGAAAGCGAGCACGCCGGATTCATGCACGACCTGATGAAGGGTGAGGGCACCCTCGAGGACTACATCGGTCTGGTCGCCCAGCACTGGTACATGTACGACGCCCTCGAATCCGTCGAGCAGCGCTTTCTGGACGACCCGATCGCCAGCCGCGTGATCACGCCGAAGCTCACCCGCCTCGCCTCGGTCGAAGCCGACCTGCGCACCCTGATCGGGGAGGACTGGCGCGAGAAGATCGCCCCGCTGCCGAGCACCATCAACTACTGCGAGCGCATCCGTGAGATCGGCGCCCAGGGCTGGGGGGGCGGCTTCGTCGCCCACCACTACACCCGCTACCTCGGCGACCTGTCGGGCGGTCAGGCTATCGGTCGCCTGATGCAGCGCTACTTCGGCCTGGGCCCGGAAGCGGTCAGCTTCTACCACTTCGCCGAGATCCCGAGCCCGGTCGACTTCAAGAACGAGTACCGCACCGAACTCGACAGCATCGAGTGGAGCCCGGAAGAGCAGACCCGCGTCGTCGACGAAGTCATGGTCGCCTACCGCTTCAACACCCTGGTGTTCGAGGACCTCGGCCGCGCCAAGGCCGGCGAACTGGCCTAGTCCGGCCCTCGCGCTGCACTCGCAGCGCTAGTGCCCCGTGCCGCCTGCCGCACGCCGGGCGTACCGCGGCGCATGCTCGGATCGCAGGCCGTACGCGAGCAGCCGGGTCGCGGCCCAGCGGATCGGCGGCAGCGCGCGCACCGCGAACGCCACCCACCGCGGCACCCCCGTGGCCCGACCCTGCAGCACTGGCACGAAGATGAGCTGGTGCATGCGATGCTGTGCCGCCTGCATGGCGCGCACCGGGAGCATGCGCCGACGCTGCACCGCACGCAGTGGCAGCACCGGCAGTGGCCGATCGGTCGCCCGCGCCTGACGCAGAGGCTCGGCAAGGATTCGCGCCGCGGCGGCAGCGTCCTGAACCGCCAAGTTCACGCCCACCCCGCCGATCGGACTCATCGCGTGTGCAGCGTCACCGATGAGCAGGAGGCCGGGGCGGTACCAGCGGCGAGCGCGGTTGAGCCGCACCCGCAGGTGGCCGACCTCATCCATCGAGGCGATGTCGCCGACCCGGTCGGCCAGGTCCGGACGCAGGGCAGCGACCCGCGATCGGAACGCAGCAATGCCGGCGGCGCGAACCTGTTCGTCGGTGCCAGCCTCGCCGATCAGTCCGAGTTGCAGGTGGTCCGGCCTGGTGAGCTGAATCATCAGGTCCCGCCCCCGGATGACTGGCTCCAGCCCCGCCGCCCGGTCGCGATCCGGATCGCGCGTCATGCGGAACCACCACACGTCGAAGGGCACGGGGTATTCCTGCAGCGGTAGCTCGGCGGCGCGGCGCAGCACCGAGCCGCGGCCATCGGCGGCGACCACGAGTCGGGCAGCCACCTCGCCCTGCTCGGCACCGCTACACCACTGCACGCCGGCAACGCGATCACCGTCCCAGACCAGGCCGGTCGCCTCGGTGTTCATTCGGACCGTCAGGGTCGGCTCGGCCGCGCCCGCCTCGGCCAGCATGGTCAGGAAGTCCCACTGCGGCACCATGGCGACGAAGTTGTAGGGCTTCGGCAGCCGCTCGAAGCCACCGAACAGCACCGTGCCACCGCCGTTGACCGGCAGGCTGAGGTTCCCAAGCGTCCCGACCGGCAGCGATCGCAGCCGCTCCCCGAGGCCCAGTTCATCCACGATCCGGAGCGTCGCCGCATGCAGGGTGTCGCCGCGGAAGTCGCGCAGGAAGTCGCCGTGCTGCTCGAGCACGGTCACCTGCGCTCCCGAGCGGGCGAGCATCAGTCCCAGCATGAGGCCAGCGGGCCCCCCGCCGGCAATCACCACATCCTGCATTGCTCCCCCTTCGATCGCGCTACAGGTCTCCGCGCATGAACCGCACCACGTGGGGGTCCACGATCACGTCCCGCGGTTGGAGCGGGCGGGTCAGGTACAGCCCCTCCAGCGTGGTGAGACGACTCAGTGCCACGTAGGTCTGACCGGGACTGAACGCCCCCGCACCCAGGTCCACGACTGCCGCGTCGAAGGTTTGGCCCTGCGACTTGTGAATCGTGACCGCCCAGGCCAGGCGCAGTGGGAACTGGGTGAACTCGCCCACTGGCTCGCGTTCTAGGCGCTTCTCGATCGGGTCGTAGCTGTACTTGTGCTTCTCCCAGGTGGTGGGCTGCACCTCGTGACGGACACCATCGACCTCGACGTAGACGGTGTCGGTGATCTTCGAGACCACACCGATCGTGCCGTTCACCCAGCGCTGGTCGGGGTCGTTGCGCAGGAACATGACGCTGGCGCCGGGCTTCAGCGTCAGCGTCTCGTCGGCAGGGAATGCGCGACCAAAGTCGCCGTTCACCTCGGCCCGAGCGGTCAGGCCCTTGCCCGGGAGGGCTGCGAGGCGCTCGGCATTGATCCGATCCACCGTCGCGTTGCGGGCGGCCAGCGTGATCGGCCGGTCCGCTGGCACGGGGCGCGCGCCCATCTCGTTCAGGCGAGTGGCCTGGTCGATGTCGACGCGGCCGTAGCGCACCGCGTTCAGCAGACGACGGAACTCGTCATCGGTCTGGCGGTGCACCTCGGTGAGTTCCACTCGGGCGAGGTCCGCCTCGCGCCAGACGAGGGCGTCAAAGAACCAGATCGACCGGTAGTGGTCCTGGAAGTAGGCGAGTTCCCCCGGCGAGGATGGCGGCACTGGCGAGAGCTGGAACGGGTCACCGAACAGCACCAGTTGCGCCCCGCCGAAGGGCAGGGCCGAGCGGCGAGCGCGGCGCAACGTGCGGTCAATGGCGTCCATCATGTCGGCGTTCACCATCGAGACCTCATCGATGACGAGCACATCGAGGGTGCGCAGCACTTCCTTGACCTCATCGCTCAGCCAGTGGTCCTCGGTGCCGATGACACCGAGCGGGAAGCGGAAGAGCGAGTGGAGAGTCTGGCCACCCACGTTCAGTGCGGCAACGCCGGTCGGGGCCGCGACCACGACCTTACGGTCCGTGGTGGCGAGCAGCGTCCGCAGCAGCGTCGACTTGCCGGTGCCGGCACGACCGGTGATGAACACATGCTCGAGGTTGTCCTCGATCCGCGCCAAGGCGGCCTGTTGCGCCTCGGTGAGGGTGGGGAGAGTGTCGAGCGGCATCACGGGGTCCTTGCAGTGTGCGGGCCAGTCCAATCTAGTCCCGCCCGGGTGGGAGCGGTGTGTGCCGCGCACCGCTGGCTAGGATGACGTGCATGGCCCGGGCTGTGGACGACCTTGAGGAGCGCTTGCAACGCGCGCGCTGGGGCTTCGGCGTCCTCGGGCTGCTACTCGTCATCGCCTTCGTGGCCGCACTCGCCGGCATCACACGCGACGTCTACAGTCCCGAAGGCGTCGTCCAGGGCTACCTGCAGGCGCTGGCGAACCATGACCTCCGCAGCGTGTCCGAGATTGATGGCGTGCCTGCCCCGGAGGAGTTCCCCGAGGACCAGCGCACGATCCTGCTGTCCGAAGCGGCCCTGGGACGCATCGACGACATTCGGATCGTCGAGTCCCTGGAAATCGAGCCCGGCCTGGTGCAGGTCACGGCCGCGTACCGCCTCGCCCCGGCCGGCGCCGAATCCCCCGGCTACGAGTACCAGCGCAGCTTCCTGATGGAACGCGGCGAACGCGCCTGGTTCTTCTTCGATCGCTGGGGCTTCGCGGAGCCGCCGATCGAGACCGTGCAGATCCAGATCAAGCATGACCGCCGCTTCACTGCGAACGGTCAAGCCGTGCAGGGCCTTGGCGTGGCCGCTGGCGCGGTCACCCCGTACTTGGTGTACAGCCCCGGCATCTACCGGATCGACTACCGGGACGAGTACCTCCGTGCCGACGCCGAGGAGCTCGTGGTTACCGGCGACGGCGGCTCAGCCATCATTACGCTGCGCCCCACCGACGCCTTTGTCGAGCGCGTGCAACAAGAAGTCAATGCCTACCTTGACACCTGTGCCGAGCAGCGCGTGCTGCAGCCCGCCGGCTGCCCCTTCGGCCACTTCGTCAGCGACCGCATCATCAGCGAGCCGCAGTGGACCATCACCAAGTATCCGACAGTCGAGATCAAGTCCGACCGCGAGGGCTTCTACGTCCCACGCAGCACCGTCGAGGCGCGGCTGCGCGTCCAGGTCCAGGCGCTCTATGACGGCTCGATCAGCACGCTCGACGTCAACGAGGGTGGGAGCACCGGCTTCCGACTCACGATCCAGCCAGACGGTTCCGTGACCATCCGCTTCGCAAACGTCGACTAGTCCGAGGCGCGCACCAAGAACCTGCCGGTAACTCGCCCAAGGCGGCAGCCCGGCGATTAGCCGCGGCGGTCCCGCTCGGCCAACCGCTCCAGCATGGCGTTGTATTCGGCGAGCTCGGCGTCATCGGTACGGTCCGCATGCCGGTCCCGACGCTTCGCCTCGCGTTCGTCGTCGCGGCTCCACATGATCGCCACCAGGATCGCCAGCGTCACCGTCGGTAGTTCACCGATACCCCAGGCGACGCCGCCACCGTCCTGCTGGTCCTGGAGCGCGCTGACGCCGGTGTCCCAGCCCATCGCGCCATACCAGTCCGCCAGCAGCAGGCCGCTGCCCATCATGAGGCTCAGGCCGAAGAAGGCGTGGAACGCCATGGTGCCGAGTAGCACGATCAGACGCAGCGGGTACGGGGTCTTCACCGCGCCCGGGTCGATGCCCACCAGCGCCTGCGCGAACAGGTAGCCGCTGATCAGGAAGTGCACCATCATCCAGTGGTGACCAATGTGGTCGCTGACCGCCCAGCGGAACAGGCCGGTGTAGTAGAACACCCAGAGCGAGCCCGCGAAGATCACCGCGGCCACGATCGGGTGTCCCACGAACTGCACCCAGCGGGACTGCACCAGCGCCAGAATCCATTCGCGAGGCCCGCGGCTGCCATCGCTGCGGGCCTGGATTGCCCGCATCGACAGCGTCACCGGCGCACCCAGCACGAGCAGCATCGGCACCATCATGGTCAGCAGCATGTGCGCGATCATGTGCACGCTGAACAAGGTGGCCTGATAGACGTTCAGCGCACCGTTCGAGATCCACCACAGCAGCCCCAGGCCAAGCAGCCACCACACGGTCCGGTTCACCGGCCAACGGTCACCACGCCGGTGCATGCGCCACACGCCGACCAGGTACCAAATCGCGAAGAAGAGACACAGCAGCGTCCAGGCGATGTCAAAGCGCCACTCGGTGAGCAGGCGCTCGATACCGAAGGGTGGTGGCAGCGGCTCACCGGTGAGCACCTCGGCCGGTGTCGGGTTCGCCGGCGCAAGTTCCGGGATCGGCGTGGGCGTGCGCGCGAGCGCCGTGGCGACACCAGAAACCAGACCCATCACGGTGACCTCGACCGCGATCAGCGACCAGAAGCGGCGGTTCGCGTTCGGGCGCTCCTCCTCAATGCCTTGGATCACCCAGCGGCGGAAGCCAGCGCCGAAACTGGCCAGCACGGCCAAGAGTAGGAGCTTCACCAGCACCAAACCGGTGTAGGCCGTGAAGAGGCCGTCCGGACCGATGCGCAGCCAAGCACTCACCAGGCCCGTGACCGCCACAATCAGCGAGGCGACGAGCGCGATCGAGGAGTAGCGGCTCACCGCGGCAGCAGCCAGCTTGCCCAGTTGCGGTCGTAGCAGCGCCAACACGAGCAGACCGCCCACCCAGGCGCCTGCCGCGACGGCGTGCAGGAAGAGCGCGATCACGGCCTGTCCGTGGTTCGCGGTGCCGGCAGCGTGGCCCTGCTGGGCCAAGGGCATCACGGCCGCAACCGTGAGCAGCGTGAGGATCGCAAGCGGCCAGCCTCGCCGCACCAGGTAGGCAGCAGCGGTGATCGCAGCGGCGGCAATGGCGGTGATCAGATGTGCCTGGCCGTTCGGCAGGTCGCCGAAGTACTGCGCCATTGCCATCCCGACCGAGTCCTCACCGGACAGCGACATGCCGGTGAAGTCGAGGAAGGACAGCAGACCAACCAGGGCCGCCGCGACCGTCCAAGCCCCGGCCGTGGCTGCGGCAATGTCCAGGGAGCGGCGCTGTAGCGGCGAGCCGAACGGGAAGGCAAACATGGCCAGCAGCAAGCCGCCAAGCGTGCCGCCGTAGGCAATATTTGCTATTGCCTTCACCACCGGCAAGCCCCAGCGCACCACGGGTCCGGGATCCAGCAACACGAGTGGTGCGGCACCGCCACCGAAGGCGAGTGCCAGTGCGGTCGCCACCGCCGCGGCCAGCAACACCAGGGCCGGAGCGGCGATCCACAGACGTCGAGTCACCATGCCAGCCTAATCCTCTGCGCGTGAGCGTGCGCCGAGTGTGGATGGCGCCGTTTGGCCCCCGCTGAGCGCGCCTCGCAGGTTTCACTTCGATGGACAAGTCCCGGCCGAGCCGCAGATTTCAGCCAATACCTGGGATTGGGCCGGTAGCCTTGAACATCAAGGCCAGCATTCTGGAGACTGCGGCGTGCCCTGGGGTCTGAAATGACGCGCAGTCTCTGTGAGGTGGAGCGTGTTGTGTGGAACGCAACGCAGCAGACCGCGTCTGGCCTGCAATGAGCGGATGAATGGAGATCGGGACAGTGACAACGAGCACGGCCCAGCACCAGTCTGGTGCGAAGCATCGCGTTGCCTCGACCGACCGCGAGATGAAGCGCGCTGCCAAGGCACAGCGCCGCGCAGCTCGCAGCACCGGAGTGAAGCTCGCCATCGCGGTTGGTAAGGGGCTGGGGATTGCCCTCGGCCTCGTCGTGATCATGGTGGGCATCGTCGGCGTCATGCTGCTCAACCTCGCCCTGGGTACCAAGGGACAGCTCGAGGCTGCCAAGGACAAGATCGACGTGGTGGTGGACCTGGCCAAGGACCTCGACGTGGACGGGGTCACCCGCACGCTGTCCGAGATTGACGGCCACATGGCCGAGGCGGTCCGCCTGACCTCGGACCCGCTCTGGCAGTTCGCCGAATCCCTGCCGAGCGACCTGATCAACCAGAACATGGTGGCCGTGCGTGAGACCGCAAAGTTCGCGGACGACATGGTCGACGAAGCCATGCCGTACATCCAGGAATTCCTGCCGCTGCTGAACACCGCGAACCTGAAGAGCCCCGACGGCGGCTTCAACCTGGATCCGCTGGTGCGCGCCAATGAGATCCTGCCCGAGGTCGAAGCGATCATGACCGAGGCCGAGATCCGCCTCAACGGCATCGGTCGCGGCGACGAGGTTATCTCGATGCTCACCGAGGAACTCGACAAGCTACGCGGGGCCCTGACCGAGGCAAAGCCGCTGCTCGAAGAGGCAAAGGAACTGCTGCCGGCCGTGCTGCCGCTGCTCGGCGCCGAGGGCAAGCGCAACTATCTGCTGATGTTCCAGAACAACGCCGAGGTGCGCTCGCTCGGTGGCCTGCCCTCCGCCGTGGCGTTGATCTCGGTGAACAAGGGCAAGATCAAGCTGGAGCGCCAAGCCTCCACCCTGGACTTCCACGCCTGCTGCATGTGGACCGACAATCTCGACCTGCCGGCCGGG
>Ga0182793_1001276_pt1 | contig 16020 bp, 14 predicted proteins | sample Passage237A_FD_130498 | JGI IMG/M metagenome (GOLD analysis project Ga0182793, IMG submission 130498) | Cellulose adapted compost microbial communities from Newby Island Compost Facility, Milpitas, CA, USA - Passage2 37A (version 2) (version 2) ... | reverse complement strand
GGGGGGGGGGGGGGGGGGGGGGGGGGGCGGGGGGCCGAAAAAAGGGGGACCCGGCGGCCGCGCCCGCCGGCCCGCGGGCCGGCTCCGGCGCCTCCCTCCCCTCAAGGGGGAGGCGCCGGAGCCGGCTGTTCCGCGGATGGCCGGCGGAAGCCGCCGGTTCCGGGCAGTCAGCCGTTCAGCCCGGCCAGCACCTGGTCGAGCAGCAGCAGCACGCCCTGGTAGCCGTGCATGGAGATGTAGGCGGCCTGCGGATCGAGATAGACCACCTGGCCTTCCCTGGCGGCCGTGGTCTGGTTGAACAGCTCGTTGTCGAGCAGGGCGGCGGCCGAGCCGGCGTTCTCGCCGGTGCCGGCGTCGCGGTCGACCACGAAGACCCAGTCCGGATTGACCTCGAGCAGGAACTCGAACGACACCGCGTCCCCGCCATGGTCGCCGTCCTTCACATTGTCGAGGGCCGAGGGCAGGCCGATCTCGTTATAGACCCAGGACACGCGCGAATCCGGGCCGTAGACGCCGAGCTTGCCGGCATTGGTGACCAGCACCAGCGCGGTGCCCTTGCCTTCGGCGGCGGCCTTGACCTCGGCCACCTTGGCGTCGAGGGCGGCGTTGAGCTCCTCGGCCTTGGCCTGGAGCTCGAAGATCTCGCCCAAGGTGGCGATGTTGTGCTTCACCCCCTCGATGATGCCGCCATTGTTCACCGACAGGTCGACGGTGGGCAGGATGTCCTTGGAGGTCTCGTAGGCGGCGGCCGAGCGGGCGGCGACGAAGTAGATGTCGGCCTCGGCGGCGGCGATGCCCTCGAAATCGGGCTCGAACAGCGAGCCGATCTGGATGGCGTCGGCCGGGATGGCGTCGCCCAGATAGCTCGGCGCGTTGGAGGAGGGCACGCCCGCCACCGCAACGCCCAGGGCATCGAGATCGTCGAACACCGCCCAGTCCTGCGTCAGCACCTTGGCGGGCACGCCGCTGACGGTGGTCTCGCCCTGCGGATGGGCGATCACCTTGTCCTGGGCGACGGTGGCGGAGGCCAGCGACAGGGCGCCGGCGAAAAGGGCCGCGGCAATTGCGGTGGTGCGGAAGAGCGAGCTCACGGGAACGATCCAATCCAGGTTAGCGGAAAATCGCGCCGTAAATATGACGACGCTTGTCTGGTTTCCTAGACTCGGCCCGCCCGGCCTGTCAAAGGAAATTGTGACGCATGCCGCCCCCGCCTTCCGCCGTCAGGCGGAGGGCAGGTAGGTCTCGTCGGCCAGGGTGATAAAGCTCTTCATCGCCGCCGAGAGCGGGCTGGAGCGGCGCCGCGCCACCAGCAATTGCCGCATGGCCCAGGGCTCGCCCAGCGGCGCGCAGACCAGATCGGTGCCGGCCAGCAGGTGCAGGCTGGTGGAGCGCAGGAAGCCGATGCCGAAGCCGGCCTCCACCATGCGCACCAGGGCGGGGAAGCTCTCGACCCGCAGGGTCTCGTGCAGCGCCTGGCCCGCCTTGCCCGCGGCCTCGCCCAAGAGGCGGTCGAGCGAGCCGGTATGGTGCACCCCCACGATGGCATGCGGCAGCACCCGCTCGAAGGCGACGGGCTTGCGCGGATCGAGCTCGCCGGCGAGCGGATGGTCGGGCGGCGCCAGCACCCAGACCCGCTCGTCCTCGAAGGGGCGGATCTCGAAGCGGGAGAAATCGTAGTGGTCCGAGACGATGGCGATGTCGGCCTGGCCCTCGTCCAGCGCCAGCAGCGCCTTGGCGGCGCCCATCTCGCCGATGGAGATGGCGATGCCCGGATGGCGCGCGGCGAAGCGCGACAATAGCTCCGGCAGCCGCCCGGTCAGCGCCGAGCTGGTGCAGGCGAGCCTGAGGCTGCCGCGGTGGCCGGCGCTGAAATCGGCCATCACCGCGTCGAGATCGGCGATGGCGCGCAACACGGTGCGGCAGCCCTCGGCATAGGCCTCGCCCGCCGTGGTCAGCTTGACGCCATGCGCCGAGCGGTCGAACAGCACCACGCCGAGCCGGGCTTCGAGATCGGAGACCCGCCGGCTGACGGCAGACGAGGCGATGCCCTCGCGTTCGGCGGCGCGGCCGATGGAGCCTGTCTCGGCCAAGAGCAGGATGAGGCGTGCGGTTACGCTGTCGAACGGTGCCATGTCGTCTCCCAGGGGCAACATAGCGATCAGCCGCCAAGAACCAAGAACAATCCGCGCCCGAGAAAGAAAATGCCGATGCCGGTGACGATCCAGCGCGTCCACAGGCGGAAGCCGTCATCGGTCAGGCGCTGCAGGATATGGTAGCCGAGATTGGTGCCGGCGACGGCGAAGGGCGCCGCGACCAGCGTCAGCAGCCAGTCGTCGGGCCCCATGGCCGCGGCGGCCCCGTAGAAGACCACCTTGGCGGCATGCGACACCACCTGGGTGGCCGCCTTGGTGGCGATGATCCGCCGCCGGTCCATCTGCGTGCGGATGAAGAAGATGTCGACCGTGGGCCCGGAGACGCCCACGGCCAGGTTCAGCCCGCCGCCCAGCAGCCCGCAGAGAAAGCCGTGCGGCGCCTTGCTGGCGTCGAGCGCCAGCCAGCGCCGCGGAATCCACACGAGGATGGGCAACAGGCCGATGGCGATGCACACCGTGGCGAGGTCGGGCGTGTAGCGCAGGATGAACAGGACGATCGCGGCGGCGGCGAGGCCGAGGCAGATCAGCCCGAGGATGCGCCAGTCGATATGCGCGCGCGAGAACCAGGCGCGCGAGCCGTTGGCGACGATCTGGATGGCCCCCTGCACGGCGATGGCCGTCGCCACCGGCAGCATGGCCAGCAGCACCGCCAGCAGGATCAGCCCCCCGGCCATGCCGAAGACGCCGGACAGGGCGGAGGTGACGAAAACGGCGGCGGCCACGAGCCGCCGGTCAACAGGGGAAACATCGGGATCAGTCCTCTCGCCGCCCCTGATGCCCCAGCCGGCCGCCACGCGCCACGCCCGCTTCGGCATGGGGGCATGCCGGGCGATGCCGTCTTTGCAAAATTTGCGCAGTTTGCATCTTGAATGGAACGCATATTGCGCATTGAATAGGCGTTGCGAGTTTGATTTGCCCGATCGTCGGTCGACGGACCCTCCCGCCTCCCCTTCGGGCCCCACCTTTTGACGTCTGGATACTCCCTTGATTACGCTCAAGGCTGGCCGCGACCGTTCACGCGGCGACGCTCGGGCTCATGTGGCCGCCGCCCATGTCGGCAAAGGCCGAAGTCCGCTTCTCAGGATCACCATCTTTTCGCTGCGGCATTACTGGCAGGCGAGCCTGGCGATCGGCGCCACCATCGTCGCCTCGGTGCTGCAGCTTTCCATCCCCCGGCTGCTCGGCCAGGCGGTGGACCAGGCCCAGAACGTGCTGAGCGTCGCCGCCGAAGGCGCCGAGCAGGCGCTGTTCGTCACCGCCATGACCCTGTTGGGCGTGTCGGTGGCGCGGGGCCTGTTCACCCTCATCCAGAACTATTATTCGGAAAGCGTCGGCCACCATGTGGGCTACGAGCTGCGCCTGGCCTTCTACGACAAGGTGCAGAAGCTCTCCTATTCCTACCACGACAAGATGCACTCCGGCGATCTGATCACGGTCGGCCTGCTCGATCTCGACGGCGTGCGCATGTTCTTCTCCACCGGGCTGATCCGCGTGGTGCTGCTCTCGGTGCTGATCGGGGTGGGGGCGTACCTGCTGTTCTCCACCGACGTGCTGCTGGCCTTCCTGGCGCTGAGCTTCGTGCCCTTCGTCGCCTGGCGCTCCTCGGCCGCCCAGCTCACCCTGCGCGCCACCTGGCTGGTGCTGCAGGAAAAGCTCTCGGTGCTGACCCGGGTGATGGAGGAGAACCTGGGCGGCATCCGCGTGGTGCGCGCCTTCTCGGGGCAGAAGTTCGAGCTCGCCAAGTTCGACGCCGCCTCCAAGGAGGCGCTCCGGCTCGCCCATGAGCGGGTGCAGGTGCGCGTCACCAACACCTCGATGATGACCTTCTCCTTCTTCGCCGCCATGGGCCTCGTGCTCTGGGTGGGCGGCAACAAGGTGATCGCCGGCGAGCTCAGCGTCGGCACGCTGGCGAGCTTCCTCACCTTCATGACCATATTGCAGATGCCGGTGCGCCAGCTCGGCCTGATGGTCAATTCCTTCGCCCGCGCCTCCACCTGCGGCGTGCGCTTCTTCGCCTTCCTCGACGCCCCGGTCGAGATCGAGGACCGCCCCGGCGCCACCCCGCTCGAGGTCACCGAGGGCACGCTGCGCTTCGAGGACGTGCATTTCACCTATCCGGGCGCCGGCCACCCCACCCTCAACGGCATCAGCTTCGAGGGCCGGGCCGGCCAGACCATCGGCATCGTCGGGGCGCCGGGCAGCGGCAAGTCGACGCTCGCCCATCTCATCCCCCGCTTCTACGACGTCACCGCCGGCCGCATCACCATCGACGGCCAGGACGTGCGCGACGTGACGCTGGAGAGCCTGCGCCGGGCGGTGGCCGTGGTGCAGCAGGACACCTTCCTGTTCACCACCACCATCGAGAACAACATCGCCTATGGCGACCCTTGGGCCAAGGAGACCAAGATCGAGAAGGCCGCCGAGAGCGCGCAGCTGCACAACTACATCATGGGCCTGCCGGCCGACTACGACACGGTGGTGGGCGAGCGCGGCGTCTCGCTGTCGGGCGGGCAGCGCCAGCGCCTGTCCATCGCCCGCTCGCTGGTGCTCAAGCCCGCGGTGATGGTGTTCGACGATTCCACCGCCGCCATCGACGCCGGCACCGAGCACCGCATCCGCAGCGCCATCCGCCGCTACGCCAAGGACCGGGTGACCATGATCATCGCCCACCGGCTCTCCTCGCTCATGCATGCCGACCTCATCCTCTTCCTGGAGGACGGCCGCATCGTCGAGCGCGGCACCCATGAGGAGCTGCTGGCCCTGGGCGGGCGCTACCGCGCGCTCTACGACCTGCAGACCCGCCCCACCGAGGACATCGCCATCGAAAGGGCCGCCCAATGAGCGTGATCGACGACGACGAGCGCGAGGTCGCCGCCTTTCCGGGCCAGCGCCCGCCGCGCGCCTCGGTGGGCAGCCACCGCATCGAGGAGGAGGTCTTCGGCAAGGCCTACGACCCCAAGACGGTGCGCCGCATCTGGGCCTTCGTGCGGCCGTACCGGCACAAGATCTACCTCTCCGTGCTGGCCGTGCTGATCTTCACCGCCACCCAGCTCGCCATTCCGCTGATCATCGGCTGGGCCATCGACGGCGGCATGGTGGCCGGCGGCGACCCCTCGACCCTGCTCTGGGCGGTGCTGGCCTTCGCCATCGCCGTGCTGTTCAATTTCGGCGCCTCCTACGTGCAGGAGATGCAGGTGGGCCAGGTGGCCGAGAACGTGCTGTTCGACATGCGCCGCGCCATGTTCGCCCAGCTCCAGCGCGTCTCGCTCTCCTTCATGGACAAGACCGAGGTCGGCCGGCTGATGAGCCGGCTGCAGGGCGACGTCAACTCGATGCAGGAATTCCTCGAGACCTCGGTGGTCTCGGTCGGCGACATCGTGCTGCTGGGCGGCATCGTGGTGGTGCTGCTCAGCCTCGATCCGTGGCTGGGGCTGCTGACGCTGGTGACCATGCCGGTGCTGTTCGTGGTGCGCATCTTCTGGCTGCCCCCGGCCAAGCGCGCCTTCTGGGCCGCGCACGAGACCAACTCGCTCACCAACGGCGCCATGGCCGAGGGCATCAACGGCGTGCGCACCGTGCAGAACCTCGACCGCCAGAAGGTCAATTTCGACCTCTACGACGACAAGGCCTACCAGAACCTGCGCACCCAGCTCACCGGCTCCAAGTTCGCCCAGGTCATGGTGCCCATCGTCGACAGCCTCACCGGCATCGCCATGGCCACCGTGGTGCTGGTGGGCGGCTCGCTGGTGCTCAACGGCTCGCTGCAGGTCGGCGTCATCGTCGCCTTCCTGTTCTATATCCAGCGCTTCTTCGACCCCATCCGCTCGCTGACCATGCAATATTCGATCATGCAGCGGGCCATGACCTCGGGCCGGCGCATCACCGAGGTGCTCGACCTGCCGGTGACCATCACCGACAAGCCCGACGCGGTGGTGCTGACCCGCGACATGGACGGCTCGGTGGCCTTCCACGACGTGGTCTTCGGCTACGATCCCGCCCGGCCGGTGCTCAAGCACGTCTCCTTCCGCGTCAACCCCGGCGAGACGGTGGCGCTGGTGGGCCCCACCGGCTCGGGCAAGACCAGCGCCATGGCCCTGGTGCACCGCTTCTACGAGGTGCAGGGCGGCGCCGTCCTGGTGGGCGGCCACGACGTGCGCAACGTCACCCAGGAAAGCCTGGGCGAGCAGGTGGCCATGGTGCTGCAGGAGCCGTTCCTGTTCACCGGCACGGTGTTCGAGAACATCCGCTACAACAAGCGCGACGCCACCCGGGAGGACGTCGTCGCCGCCGCCAAGGCGGTGGGCGCGCACGACTTCATCGAGCGCCTGCCCCACGGCTATGACAGCGTGCTGGAGCAGCGCGGCTCCAACCTGTCGCTGGGCCAGCGGCAATTGCTGAGCTTCGCCCGCGCCCTGGTGGCCGACGCCAAGATCCTGGTGCTGGACGAGGCCACCGCCAATATCGACTCCTATACCGAGCGGCAGATCCAGAAGGCGCTGGAGATCCTGCTCGATGGCCGCACCGGCCTCGTCATCGCCCACCGCCTCGCCACCATCCGCGGGGCGGACCGCATCATCGTGCTGCAGAACGGCGAGAAGATCGAGGAAGGCAATCACGACCAGCTCATGGAGCTGGGCGGGCTCTATTCCAAGCTCTACAACATGAACTATGCCAGCTTCGACGACATCCCCGACGAGCTGGTGGCCCAGGCCAATGCCCGGGCGGCGAGCACCTGAGGGTTCAGGTCTCGATGGAAACGGCGTCGGGCGCTCCCCCCGCTCGGGTAGCGCTTGCGCGCTCCCGAGCGCGGGCACTTGAGGGGGAGGGGAGCAGAGCGGTGCCGTCAGCCAGGGGGCTGCTTTGCTCATCCGCCGTTCAGGTGGCTGTGCTAGACAGGGCGAAACGGGAGTTTTCGCCTTGCGTCTCGCCCTTGCCCTGCTCGCGGCCTTGCCTGCCGCCCCGGCCCTTGCCGACGCGGTGACCTTTGTCGGCACGCTGGGGGGCCGCGACATCGTGGTCGAGCTGACCCAGCCTTCCGACGGGGCGGTGGCGGGGCGCTTCGCCTATCTCGATACCGGCGGCGACGTGCCGCTGGTGCCGGTCTCGCACGATGGGAACCGCTGGGTGCTGCAGGAGGAGGCGCCCTGCGGGGAGGACGATTGCGTGCTCGCCGACGACGGCACCGTGCTCGAGGCGCCCATAGCCGCCATCTGGGAGCTGGCCTACGAGCCCGAGTCCTACCTGGCCTTCGGCACCCGCCGCAGCGCCGGCGGCAAGGCCAAGCAGAGCCCGCTCGCGCTCTCGGTCGTCGCCTGGCGGCCGCTGGAAGCGGGCGAGGCGCCCACCGCCCGTGCCCTGCACGAGCGGTCCTTCCGCGCCTATTACGACGATGCCATCGTGCTGGACTGGCCCGGCGCGCCCTACGAGATGGCGCTGCTGGAGGTGCCGCCGGAAGCGGGCGAGACCCGGCGGATGGGCGGGGCCAGCTACCGCTACGTCACCGATCCGCGCACCCGCTTCGCCTTTCCGCGGGCCGTGGCCTTCGCCGGGGGCGAGCCGGTGGAGCCGGTCAACGCCATCCTCGCCCGCCGGCACTACCGGATGAGCCTCGCCGCGCTCGACTGCCTCGCCTACCGCTATGCCAGCTACGGGGCCGGCGGCGGCTTCTCGGGCATGGGCGGCACGCTCGGCGACTATGACGGCGAGCAGGTGACGCTGACCTATCTGTCGCCGCGCGTGGTGAGCTGGACGCAATCGGGCAGCCTGTGGTGCGCCGGTGCGCATCCCTACAACCACCACGACAGCCATACCTACGACGTGGCGGCGGGAACGGCGCTGCCGCTGGAGAAGATCTTCTCGGCCTGGGTGCCGCGCGAATGGGGCGGCGCGCCCGAGGCGATCGTCGCCCCGGACGCCGCCGACGCCGACCGGGTCTACAACTGGGGGCCGAGCCCGGCCCTGATCGCCTATGTGCGCGACCGGCTGCCGGCCGAGCTCCTGTTCGAGGATGCGGAGACGGACGCGGCCTGCTACGGCGAGCAGGCTTTGGCCGACCAGCTCGACATCCGCTTCGCCGCGCCGCTCGAGGCCGTCTTCACCCTGTCGGGCTTTCCGCACGTGCTGTCGGTGTGCAATGGCGACCTGTTCTCGGTGCCGCTGAGCGAATTGCGCGAGTTCCTGGGGCCGGAGGCGGCCGGCTATTTCCCCGAGCTCGCCGAATAGGCCCTATTCGGCGTCGAGCTCGGGATAGATCAGCGCCGAGCATTGCCGGTTGTTGGCGTCGAGCCTCGCCTGGTCGGCGGCCGAGACCAGCCCGCTATAGATCGGCTCCCACAGGTTGTCGCGCTTGATGCCCTCGAGCCCGCACTGGCAATAGGGCACGCAGAGCGCGCCCGGCGTGCCGCCCGCCTCGCAGGTCGCCTGGCAGGAGCTGATGAAATCCACCTCCCGGGCCGCCTCCTGCGAGCCGAGGGCCATGGCGAGCGGCGCGATCACCGCCAGCAGCACCGGCTGGTGCACGAGATAGACGAGAAGGCTCCACCGCCCCATAAGGGCGAGGCCCCGCGCCGGCCGGCTGCGCGGCTGGACGGCGGCGAGCCGTGCCATGACCGGCCGGCCCCGCATGAGCCGCATGGCGGCCACCCCCGCCAGGGTGAAGCCGAACCAGGGGAACACCGGCACCAGGTCGTTGGTCAGCGGCGGGGTGACCCAGAAGCCCAGCCAGGAGAAGGCCTTCTGGTCGAACAGCGGATCGGCGTGCAAGAAGGGCAGGGCGATCACCGCCGCCCCCACCAGCGCGGTGAGCCATACCGGGGTGAACAGGAAGGGCAGCGCCAAAAGGCTGAACAGCGCGATGGCGTGCAGCACGCCGAAATAGACGAAGCTGTCGGGGAAGACGATGAAGGTGCCGAGGGTGATCAGCCCCGCCCCGGCGGCCACCAACAGCCAGCGCCGCCAGAAGGCGCGCCAGCGCACGCCCTCCCCGTGGCCCAGCACCAGGCCCATCCCCACCAGCAGGATGAAGGCGAACAGGATGCTGCGCGCGAACGCCACCCAGCCGGGATCGTAGCCCGCATCCACCGGGATGAGCCGGTAGAAGGAGAGGTCCCAGGCGAGATGGTAGAACACCATGGCGACGATGGCGACGCCGCGGGCGATGTCGATGAGGGGCAGGCGGGGACGTTTTGCTGTCTGCCGTTCAGTCATGCAAAGGCCCCCTCATCCGGCCCTTCGGGCCACCTTCTCCCCGAGGGGGAGAAGAATGCCCCGGCGGTCGTTCCGGCACGGTGCCGAGACGGGTGAGGGGATTGCCGAAGGCACCGCCTCATTGCTCCCCGAACCGCGCCACCACCGCGAGGAAGGCCTCGCCGTAGCGGTCGAGCTTGCCCTGGCCGACGCCGGGCAGGTTCAGCATGTCGTGGAGATGGGCGGGGCGGGCCAGCGCCATGGCGCGCAGGGTCGAATCGTGGAAGATCACATAGGGCGGCACGCCCTGCGCGCGGGCGATGCGCAGGCGCTCCTCGCGCAGCGCGTCGAACAGGGCCTGGGCGCTTTCCGGCAGGCTCACCGCCTGGCCGAGCTGCCGGCGCACCTCCACCGCCTTGCGCGGCCGGTCCTTGCGCAGCGTCACCACGCGCTCGCGTCGGAACACCGCGCGGGCCGCCTCCCCCAGCACCAGGGCGCCGTGATTGGCATGGTCCACCAGGATCAGCCCCATGGCCGTCAGCTGCCGCAGCACCGATTGCCAGGCCTTGGCGTCGAGCTCGGCGCCCTGGCCGAACACCGCCTGGCGCTGGTGGCCGAAGCGGGCGACCTTCTCCGTTTCCCGGCCCAGCAGCACGTCGATGACATGGGCGGCCCCGAAGCGCTGCCCCGTGCGGTAGATGGCGGCCATGGCCTTGATGGCGGCCTCGGTGCCGTCCCAGCTTTCGACGGGCGAGCGGCAGGTGTCGCAATTGCCGCAATGGCCGGCATGCGCCTCCCCGAAATGGTTGAGGATGGCCTGCCGCCGGCACGAGGCGGTCTCGCACACGCCGAGCAGCGCATTGAGCTTGCCGTGCTCGAGCCGCTTGATCTCGTCGGGGGCGTTGCCCTCGTCGATCATGCGCCGCCGCTGCACCACGTCGGCCATGCCGTAGCTCATCCACGCCTCGGCGGGCTGGCCGTCGCGGCCGGCGCGCCCGGTCTCCTGGTAATAGGCTTCGATGGAGGCGGGCAGGTCCATATGGGCGACATAGCGCACGTCCGGCTTGTCGATGCCCATGCCGAAGGCCACGGTGGCGACGAGGCACAGCCCTTCCTCCTTGAGGAAGGCGTCCTGGTTGGCGCTGCGCAGCGCCGCGCTCATGCCGGCATGATAGGGCAGGGCGCGGATGCCCTTGCCGTTGAGCCAGCCGGCCAGTTCCTCGACCTTGGCGCGCGACAGGCAGTAGACGATGCCCGAGCTGCCCTTGTGCCCGGACAGGAAGGCCAGCAGCTGCTCGCGCGGCTTGTCGCGCTCGACGATGGAATAGGAGATGTTGGGCCGGTCGAAGCTGGTGGTGAAGACCCGCGCCTGCTCCAGCCCCAGCCGCTCGACGATGTCCTCGCGGGTCGTCGGATCGGCGGTGGCGGTGAGCGCCACCCGCGGCACCCCGGGAAACAGCTCCACCAGATGGATCAGCTCGCGATATTCGGGGCGGAAATCGTGCCCCCACTGGCTGACGCAATGGGCCTCGTCGATGGCGAAGAGCGCGATGTCGCAATCGGCCAGCATGTTGGCGAAGCCCGGCGTCGCCACCCGCTCGGGGGCGACATAGAGCAGGTCGAGCTCGCCCCGCCGCAGCTGGCGCCGCACCGCGGCGGCCTCCTCGGCGCCGAGCGAGGAATTGAGCGCGGCCGCGGCGACGCCCGCCTGGCGCAAGGCCTCCACCTGGTCGCGCATCAAGGCGATCAGCGGGGAGATGACGATGCCCACCCCCGGCCGGCAGATGGCCGGAATCTGGTAGCACATGGACTTGCCCGCCCCAGTGGGGAACAGCACCACCGCATCCCCGCCATCCACCACATGGGCGATGACCTCCTCCTGCTGGCCGCGAAAGGCGCCGTGGCCGAACACGTCGCGCAGCACGGCGAGCGGCTTCGGCCGCTCCTGGCGGCGGGGGGAGAACAGGTCCTGAGACTCAAGGGCTTCCACACCCCTGTTGAATCACGGGCATCGGGCGGGCGCAACCTCGCCGGTCCGGCTTTGCCCAGCCGAAACGGGAGCGTCCCGATGGGACTTGTCCGCAGCGGCCGAGGCAGCGCCGCGGTCGGGGAGGGGTCAGGGGCCCGCGCCGCGATGTCGCTCCCCGGGGGCGCCGTGTCATGCCTGCGCAAGCGGAAATCCCCGTTCAGGTTGCGGCGTGAAGAACAGGGTTTCCCGCTTGCGCGGGAATGACACGGCGGGGCTGCGTCCCGCGGCTGAGCTGCGATCGGCCTTCAGCCTTCACGCCGGGGCGCCGGCCGAATGCCGATCGCGCTGGCCGCCCGCCATCTCCCCGCCATCGGGGTGCAGCACCTGGCCGGTGAGGCAGGAGCTTTCCTCGCAGGCCAGGAACAGATGGCAGGTGGCGACCTCATTGGGCTGGCCCGGCCATCGTCGCCTCCTAGTGGCTGGCGTGCTGCTCGTTGCGCTTGCGGGTGGCCGCGGCCTTCCTCGCGGACGCGGAGCGCTCGGCCGCCGGGCGGCTGGCCGAGGCCTCCCCGCCCTTCCTGCCGCCCTTGTGGGCGGCCGGGTTGCCGGTTTGCTTGCCGCGGCCGGAGCCGGATTTCTTGCCGCCGCCGTCATCCTTGTTGACGGTGGCCCAGGCCCGGCGCTCGGCTTCCTCGTGGGAGACCCCGCGCTTCTCGTAGCCTTCCTCGATATGCTCGGCCTTGCGCTTCTGCTTGTCGGTATAGGCGGACTTGTCACCTTGGGGCATGGCTGTCACCTCGTGCATCGGGTAGGCGCGGCGCGGGTGGGACAGGGGCTCTGACCCGGTTGCAAGGCCGGAGTGGGAAACCGGAAAAACCAGCTCCGTACCCCATGCCACCACGTCCGGTTGACACGCGCCGGCCTGTCCGTTCAACGGGCCGCGGTGCAACTGGTTGCCTGGGGTGCGATCACGAAGCGGGACGGCCCGGCGGCAGCGGCCGGCTGAGAAAGGGCGAGCCGGCCAGCACGAAGCGCCAGGGCGTCTCGACGCCCCTGGTGATCCCGATGCGCGTGCCGGTGGCGACCGCGGGCGCCGCTTCGGCCGCGAGCACGGCGAAGGGCGCCCGGTCGAGCGGCAGCCCGTTCTGCATGAGATCGATGCCCAGCGCCTGGGCCAGCCGGCCGGGGCCCGAGCAGAGCAGCTTTTCCGGCAGGCCGCCGCGGCGCGCATGCATGGCCGCCAGCCCCGCCTCCGGCCGCAGCGCCCGGATCAGCACGGCGCTGCCGGGGCGGCAGACGAAGTTGAGGCAGTAGTGGATGCCGTAGATCTTGTAGACATAGGCATGGCCGGGCGGCCCGAACATGACCGCGTTGCGCGGCGTCGGCCCGCGGAAGCTGTGCGAGGCCGGATCGGTCTCGTCATAGGCCTCCACCTCGACGATGGGCCCGCCCGCCCCCGCGAACAGCAACGTCGCCCCGATCAGCGCCGGCGCCACCTCCAGCACCGGCCGGTCGAAGAAATCCCTGCCCAGAGCCATCCCGAATCCTTCGCGTGCACAGCAAGGGTCTGTTAGCAGGCGGCCGGCCCCGCCGGTAGCCCGGCGATGCCGGGACGGCGCCCGGCCTTCGGGACAAGCCCGGGGCCGTTCGCGCGCGAACTGCCCGAGGGCGTGCGGACAGTTAGGCTGGTGCGGCTCCTCTCCCCCACGGATCGTCCCTCGGGCTTGCCCCGAGGGCTCTTGCCGGCATCGCGTCAAGCCCGAGGGTGACCAGGGGCGGCGTCGATGGCTCGCCGGGCCAGTCCCGGACCAGGCACAGACCCACCACCATCCAACTGTCAACACAACCTAGAGGACGGCGAGATCGACCTTGAAGCCCTTGCGGCTGACCTCGCTATAGGGGCAGATGACATGGGCGCGCTGCACGATGTCCTCCACCTTGGCCTTGTCCAGCCCCGGCACCTCGATATTGAGCCGGGCCGCGATCCAGAAGCCTTCCCCGTCCTCGCGGTCGGTGAAGCTCACCTCGGCGGTGACCCGGGCGTCGTCGGGGATGGTGTCGCCGCTCTTGCGGGCCGCGGCCTTCATCGCCCCGAGGAAGCAGGCCGAATAGCCCACGGCGAAGAGCTGCTCCGGATTGGTGCCGCGCGCCCCGTCCCCGCCCAGCGCCTTCGGGGTGGTCAGCGTCACGTCCAGCACGCCGTCATCGGTCGCGCCGTGGCCGCTGCGGCCCCCGGTCGAGGTGGCGCGGGCGGTATACATGGTCTTGGTCATCGGACGTCTCCTTGCGATTGCCGTCGGGCCGGCGCCGGCCGTTCCCCGGCGCCGTATCAAAGCATAATGCCGGGCCGGGGAAATCCGTTTCGCGCCGGCGGGGCATGGCCGCCCTTTCCGATTGGGTGTGGTCTGGCGAACGAAGCCTTCGCCGGCCTTGCCTTTTCGCGGCGGCGGGGCGGGGCTACATCTGCGTCAGCAAACCTGCCCCGGGAGGTCGAGATGATCGACACATCCGTCCAGACCAATGTGAAATCCGCCCCGCTGCTGCCGCTCACCACGCGGCTGGGGCCGGTCCATCTCGCCGTCACCGACCGGGCGCGGGCCCTCGCCATCTGGCAGGATGTGGTCGGGCTCGACCTCATCGGGCAAGCCGGCAACGCCCTGACCCTGGGGGCGGGCGGACAGGCGCTGATCGTGCTCGAGACCGGGGCGATCCGGCCCAGCGTGCCGCGCAGCATCGGGCTCTACCACGTCGCCATCCACGTGCCGCGCCGGGCCGACCTGGCGCAGATGGCGGTGCGGGCGCTGCAGCGCAATGTGCGCATCTCGCCCACCGACCACCTGGTGTCGGAGGCCATCTATCTGTGGGACCTCGACGGCAACGGCATCGAGATCACCTTCGAGACGCCCTGGCGCGGCACGCTGGGCGATCCGGACAAGGGCCAGACCTATGCCGTCACCGCCGAGGGCCGCGCCCATTCGGGCCGCGAGCCCATCGATCTCGACGGGCTGCTGGCCGAACTGGGACCCGCCCCGGTCCTCGCCGCCCGCATGCCCGCCGGCACCCGCATCGGCCATGTGCACGTGCATGTGAACGATCTGGGCCTCGCCATGGATTTCTACCGGGACGTCATCGGCTTCGCCGGCTTCCTGATGATCCAGTCCTTCGGCATGGGCGATGTCGGGCTCGACTACATGCCCCACACCATCGCCTTCAACATCTGGTCCGGCCCCAACGCGGCCCTGCCGCCGGCCGGCGCCGCGGGGCTGCGCTGGTTCACCGTCGTGGTGCCCGACGCGGCGACGCTCAAGGCCGTCGAGGCCCGGCTGGCCGGGGCGGGCGCGCCGGCCGGGGCGGTCGAGGGCGGCATCGAGACCCAGGACCCCTCGGGCAACCGCATCCGCATCGTCGTCGGCGGCTGACTGGCCGGGCCGGTCTTTTGGTGTAGTCTTGCGGCCATGAAGACCGCACGCGACGTCATCGATTTCTGGTTCGTCGAGCACGGGCCGGAGGACTGGTTCTCCGGCAGGCCCGCCTTCGACGCGCTCCTCGCCGACCGCTTCGGCTCCACCCACGCCGCCGTGGCCCGCGGCGAGGCCTGGGCCTGGCGCGCCACCCCCGAGGGCCGGCTGGCCGAGATCATCGTGCTCGACCAGTTCTCCCGGCAGCTGCACCGCGGCGCGCCCGGGGCCTTCGCCCAGGACCGCATGGCGCTGGTGCTGGCGCAGGAGGCGGTGGCCGGCGGCCACGACCGGGCGGTGGCTCCGGCCCGGGCCGGCTTCTTCTACATGCCCTACATGCATGCCGAATCCCTGCCCGTGCAGGAGGAGGGCGTGCGGCTGTTCACCGCCCATGGCGACGCGAACATGCTGGACTACATGGTCAAGCACCGCGACACCATCGCCCGCTTCGGCCGCTTCCCCTTCCGCAACCGGGCGCTGGGACGCCCGAGCACGCCCGAGGAGATCGCCTATATGGAGGAGATGGGGGAGCGGGGGTTTTAGTTCAGGGAACCGCCGGCTCCTTTGCTCCCTTCCCCACGCGGGCAGCGCCGGGGCAGGGATGGTTCGAGGGTCCAAAGGAAACACTTCCGCTCAGGAGCTCCCGCCCCCGGAGGGCGACGCAACCCATGGCGGGCGGGGCCGTTGCTCCAGAAAGGAGCAGCCCCATGGAAACCTTCTCGCCCTATATCTGGTTCATCGCCCTCACCATCGGCGTCCTGTTGCTCGGCGCGGCCATGGCCTTCGGCATCCTGCGCAACAGGCGGCGCAGCCCGATCGAGCGCGCCACCACCGAGATCGGGACCCGGCGCGAATACGAGCGCGAGGACCGCGACGCCTGACCGGATCAGGCCTCGGCAGCTTCCTTCCTCGCTTTTTGTCGGGCGATACGGGAATTGGCCTTTTTGATCCGCGATGCCGCCTCCTTGGCGCGCTCGCCTTCCAGCGTTTCGCGTTTCAGCACATGGTCCTCCAGCATGCCCAGTATATCCGCTAGTTCGACCTTAACTTCCGGGAACAAGCGCCGTATCTCGCGACGAATGGAGTTTGCCACCGGTTCTGAACGTGCAATGGCCGACACTGTATATGGACTGAATAGCTGCGCTTGTTGATGGAATTGATCCATCGCGTCCGTCGTGAGGCCTTCTCGTGCCAGCAGGTACAGTCTGTCGAGGTCGTCCGGTTTGCGGGGGTTGAGTTCCAAGAAGGGAATTCT
>Ga0182793_1001274_pt1 | contig 16056 bp, 17 predicted proteins | sample Passage237A_FD_130498 | JGI IMG/M metagenome (GOLD analysis project Ga0182793, IMG submission 130498) | Cellulose adapted compost microbial communities from Newby Island Compost Facility, Milpitas, CA, USA - Passage2 37A (version 2) (version 2) ... | reverse complement strand
TGGGGGAGGGGGGACGCTCCCGCGAGGGGGGCCAGGAGAGGTGCTAACCTCGCTCATCTCCCGCCCTCCAGCATCTGAATCAGGCGCGTCGTGGAGCGGCCGGGCGTCAGGGGCAGGATGACCACTTCGCCGCCGAGCGAGCGCACGAGCGGCGTTTCCGGCAGCGCGTCCGGGCCGGCATAGTCGCCGCCTTTGGCGTGGATATGCGGGCGCACGGCCTCAATCAGCGCGTGCGGCGTGTCCTCCTCGAAGATACAGGCGGCGTCCACACAGGCGAGCGCGGCCAGCACCTCGGCCCGCTCCTCCTCGGAGTTGACCGGGCGCGTCGGGCCCTTCAGGCGCTTTACGGAGGCGTCGCTGTTCACCCCCACCAGCAGAGCGTCGCCGAGCGCCCGGGCGTCCTGCAGGTAGCGCACGTGCCCGACGTGCAGCAGGTCGAAGACTCCGTTGGTGAAGACGACGCGGCGGCCGTCTGCGCGCAGGCGCTCGGCGAGGGCGGCGAAGGAGGGGCGATCAAGGACGGGCATCATGGGCCTCCGAGGGGGAGCCCTCCCCCCCGGGTACCCTCCGGGTGCCTCTCCCGCCGCGGTAGAGGGGGGCCTGCCACCGTATCAAGGCGGGCTTGTCGGAAAGCGGATACTGCCTATGCTCCATGCACTCCTCTACCGTCCGCGGGAGAGGCACCCGGAGGGTACCCGGGGGTGAGGGTTCTCCGGAAACCGGGATGGGGATGAGGGCTCCCCGTAATCCCAGGGTTTGTAGGTTCTTCATTTTTCTTTCAGCCTCCGGCGCACCGCCTCGAACACCCAGTCCACCGGCATCTGGGTCATGCAGGCGATGTCGCCACGGGCGCAGGTGCGGCCCTGACAGGCGATGCACGGCAGGTCGCGATTGATGACTACCAGGTCCCGGGGCGAGGTCGGGCCGGTGCGGTCCGGGTCCGCTGCTCCGGACAGGCACACAATGGGCGCTCCCACCGCCGAGGCGATGTGCAGCGGGCCGGTGTCGGCCGTGACCACGCAGTCCGCGCGGGCGAGCAGCGCGCCGAGCTCCTTGACGCTGACCTTGCTGGCCAGGTTGAGCAGTCGCGCCTCCGGACGGACCCCCGCTGCGATACCCGCCGCCAGTTCCACATCCCCCGGGCCGCCGGAGAGCGCGAGCCGGAGGGAGGGCATCTCCGTTCCCAGGCGGTTCAGGAGCGCAGTGAAGCGGTCGGGCGGCCAGCGGTTAATGTCGCGCGTGGCGGCCGGGTTCGCCACTAGCAGCGGGTCGGTGTCTTTCACGCCCTCTGCGGCGAGCTTGGCACGCAGCGACTCCCGCGCCTCCGCGGGGACTACGAAGTCCATCCGCCGGTCCGGCACGGAGGCGATTCCGAGCGGCTTGAGCTCCTTGCTGAAGTCGTCGATGGCGTGGCGGACCCGGCCCGTGTCTGGCTGTCGGCGGCGGTCCTTGCGGAACGTGATGACCTGCGGCGCGCCGGACGCCACGGCCATGGCGATAGTCTTCAGGCTGGGATGGAAGTTCAGGAACAGGTCGTACCGCTGGGCGCGCAGTTCAGCCAGGAACCGGCGGAAGTTCGGTAGGCGGGCGTCGTCGCCGTCCTTGTTGAAGGTAAGGACCCGGCGCAGGTAGGGGATGCCCGTCACCGCGTCCCGCATGCCCTTGCCGACGATGTAGTCGATCTCGTTCGTCCCGAAATGCTCGGCGAGGGCGCGCAGGGCGGGAGTGGCCAGCAGGATGTCGCCCATCCCCCCGAACCGGACCACGCACACGCGGCGGATGTTGCGGGCTTCGCGACGGCTCACCGGCGGTACCCGCCCCCGCTGCTGCTGCCGCTGGCGACGGCCTCACCGCCCGCAATCCGCTCTGCGGCAGCGTGGAGGCCAAGCAGGCCCAGGGCTGCGTCCACCACCGCCTCCACAGGGATCGTTTCCAGGGTATTGCCGGGGCCATCCAGTACCCGGTTGTTCGGGCCGACGTGTCCCCACTTCCGGGCGGAGGTCGGCCCGAAAAGCTGAACGGTGGGGACGCCGAGGGACGCCGCCAGGTGGCTGACGCCGGTGTCGTTTCCGAGGAAAAGCGTCAGGTGCGGTAGCACGCCCATGGTCTCGCGCAGCTTGGTCTGGCCGGTCAGGTCCACCACGGGTGTGGAGGCGGCCATCGCGGCGCGCATCGTCCGCGCGATCTGAACCTCCCGCTCGCCGCTCCCGAGGAGCACGATCACGCCTCCGCTCGCCCGCGCCAGCCGGTCCGCCGCCGCCGCAAATCGCTCCGTAGCCCACTGCTTGCCGTCATACGACGCGCCAGGCTGGATACCGAGCAGGACCGGACCCGTCGCCTCGTGCTCGCGCAGAATCTCGGCGCCTCGCGCCCGCTCCGCGTCCGTGATCCAGAGTTCGGGCGCCGGGTCGTACGGCCCTCGCTCGGCCTCCGGGGCCACCGCTCGGAGGATGTCCAGGCAGCTTTCGATCTCCCGCCGGCTGTGTGGGTCGTAGGGAACCGGATGGGTGAGCAGCCACCCGCGACCCTCCGTGTCGAAACCGGCACGCGCCGCCGCGCCCGTCGCCCAGGCGATCACGCCGGAGCGGAGAGAGCGGTCGGCCACCAGGCAGAGGTCGGGACGCCGTCCCGTGTCGCCCTTGAGCCCGCGCAGGAGGCGCAGGAAGGGCGAAACGCCCTTCTCCTTCTTGGGGGAGTAGGTGAGTATGCGGTCGGTATGAGGGCAGTTCTGGAGCGCGACCGCCGCCATACCGCCTGTCAGCAGGGTGACCTGCGCCTGCGGGAAGGCGCGGCGCACGCCCCGCAGCAGCGGAACAGCGACAATGGTATCGCCCATGAAGTTGTGCTTCGTGATGACGACCACGGAGCCCACCGCAGCCGAGACCGGCAGCGCCTTAGGGACGGAGGGACGGCGACGGCTCATAGGGGCGCCTCCCGCGGCGCCGCGGCGGGCGCGGTGGCGATAACCGGCAGCGGGGTGCGCCGCGGCGAAACGCCGAGAAGCTGCACCGTGGCCTCAAACACGCGCTCCGGGGTCAGGGCGTGGAGGCAGTCGAACCGCCCGCCGCAGGTGGGATGCTTCCGGCACGGCGCGCAGGGTAGCCTGTCGTAAAGGACCACCGCCTGCCCCGGCTGCCAGGGACCAGTCTCCTCCGGGTCGGTCGAGCCAAACAGCCCCACCACCGGGGTGCCGACCGCGGTAGCGATGTGCAGCGGGCCGGAGTCACCCGAGACCACCACGGCCAGCCGATCGATCAGGGCCGCCAACTGCTTTTCCGATGTCCGCCCGATCGCCGAAACGAGCGGGGCGCGGGAGGCTTCCAGAATGCGGGCCGCTGCCTCCGCCTCCTCCGCACCACCAAGCAGGACGCAGGAGACGCCCGCCGCGCTCCACAGACGCTCCGCCAGCCGGGCGAAGTACGCCTCCGGCCAGCGCTTCTGCGGCCGGGTCGCGCCGATCACCAGGCCGACCACGGGAGGCGGCAACTCCTGATCGCGCAGGAAGTGCTCGGCGAAGTCCCGGTCCTCGGAGCCGAGGTGCAGGCGCAGCCGGGACTCCCCGCGCGCCGACAGGGCCTCCGCCAGACGCAGGTATGCGGATACCGCGTGCTCCCCGGGCCGTCGCGCGGGGACGGGGTGGGTCAGGAAAGCCGCACAGCCCTCCTGCACGAACCCAACACGCACGGGGACGCGCACCGCCCAGGCCAGCAGCGCATTCGCCAGTGTGCTCTGGAAGAAGACCACCGCATCGTAGTCGCCGGCCCGGAGGGCGCGCAGCAGGGCCTCAGCACGCCCCAGGCCGCCGTGTGGCGGGCGGAGCAGGAGGCGCGAGATGGCGGGGTCGCCGGAGAGTACGGCGCCGGCACGCGCACCGGCGAGAACGTCAAGCGTGGCAGCGGGATACCGCTCCCGCAGCGCGCCGAGCGCGGGGGTGGTGAAGAGTGCGTCGCCCAGGTAGTTCAGGTTGACCGCCAGTATGCGCCTCGGTTCCACGTTTCGGTTCATCGACTCTGGTGGGTCATTCCCTACTTGGGACAATGCCGACACCCCGGCGTTTCAAATGTCCCCGCCTGTGCCTTGCGGGGAGGGCGCCCCCAGTAGCGAGCGTACGGCATCGCGTACCGCCGCCGCCGGGATGCGTGCCAAGGCATCCGGCAGCGTGGCGTGCCGGGGGCGGCGCGCTGCCGGCGGCGCGTCCGCCTCCGCGAAGTCCAGCACGACAGCGGACGCCGGTCCCCACTGGGGGCCGGTGCGCTCCGGATCGGTCACACCGTACAGGCCGACTACGGGCGTGCCCACGGCGACCGCGAGGTGTGTCGGGCCGCTGTCGCCGCCGACCACCACCGCACAGCGTGCCAGCACGGACGCCAGCACCCGCGGCGTGGCGGTCCGTCCCACCAGGTTGGTCACCCCGGCAGAAGGACCTGCCTGCTGAACGATATTCGCCGCGGTAGCCGCCTCACCCTTCGCTCCCAGGAGGGCGACACGCAGACCATCCGCCGCCAGAAGGCGCGCGGCCTCCGCCCATCGCTCCGCGGGCCACACCTTATCCGCCGTGGACGCCCCAACGATGCAGCCGATGATCGGCCCTCCGCGCACCTCGGCCAGCAACGCGTCCGCGGCGGTCGCTTCGGCATTCGCCAGGTACGTCTGCGGGCGCGGCGGCGTACGCGCCAGGCCCAGGGCGTCGCAGAAGCCGAGCAGGCGCGCGGTCACATGCCGGCGACCGCTGTAGGGCACGACCGGGTGCGTCAGAAACAGGCGGTTGCCCTCGCGGTTAGCATCCCAGCCCACGCGCACCGGCGCACCCGAAAGGCGCGCCACCGCGCCGGAGACCAGCAGCCCCTGCGCGTCCAGCGCCGCGTCGAAGCCCGCCTCGCGCAAACGGCGCCCGAGGTCGCGCACTTCGCGGAAACCCTTCTTATCCAGTTCATACAGCGCGCTAACGTTCGGGTTCCCACGAACGAGGTCGGCAAAACGCCGCTCTACCGCCCAGCCGATGTGGGCATCGGGGCCGAGGCCGTCGCGCAGGGCATCGAGCAGGGGGAGCGAGTGGACCACATCCCCCAGCGAACTGAGCTTGACCACGAGGACGCGCCGCAGGCGCGCCGCGTCGAGGCCAGGGGAGGCGGGCATCAGGAGCGCCGCCGGACGATCAGGCGGTTGTCGATCAGGCGGACGCCGTCCACATGGACCGCGAGGACCACCAGCGCGCGGTCGGTGATCTCCTCGACCAGCATCAGGGTCTCCGGGTCTACCACGGCGATGTAGTCCACCTGAATGGAGGGCTGATTGGACTCCAGCAGCGTCACCAGCCACTGGCGCAGCACCGGCCCCTGGTCGGTGCGGGACTCCGGGCCTGCGGAGTCGAGCATGTCCTGCGCCGTGTCGAGCAGGTAGGGAAGGATGCGCGCCTTTTCGCGCGCTTCGGGCGAAAGGCGGACGTTTCGACTGGACATCGCCAGGCCGTCCGGCTCGCGGACGGTGGGGCAGGGGACTACCGTCACGCCCATGTTCAGGTCGCGCACCATCTTCTCCACGACCTTGAGCTGCTGCCAGTCCTTTTCGCCGAAGTACGCACAGTCGGGCTGGACGATATTGAAGAGCTTATTGACCACGGTGGTAACGCCCGCGAAGTGGCCGGGCCGGTAGCGCCCCTCCAGCACCTCGGTGAGCGGGCCCTCCACCAGAACCTTCGCCGCGTAGCCCTCGGGGTACATCTCGGCGGCATCCGGCGCGAACAGCAGATCGCAGCCCGCCGCCTCGCACAGCGCGGCGTCGCGCTCCAGGTCGCGGGGATACTTCTCCAGGTCTTTGGGGTCGTTGAACTGCGTCGGGTTGACGAACACGGAGACGGCCACGCAGCCGCACTCCTCGCGCGCCCGGCGGACGAGGTTCAGGTGCCCCTCGTGCAGCGCCCCCATGGTCGGGACGAACCCGACCGTCTTCCCTGCCGCCCGTGCTTCGCGGACCTTGTAGCGCATCGCGCCGACCGTCGTCAGTTTCTCCATGCGTATCCTTCCCAGTGGAAAGATATCACACGACGCGCGTGCGGCGGCTACCGGCGCTTGGTCACAAAGAGACAGCGGGGGCAGATGAGGCTGTTGGGGTACTGCGGCAGGACGGTGCGGCAGAGGCGCTTCACCTTCTGCTCCTTCAGCGTGATGTGAGCGCCGCCGAAGAGTCCGGCGATTGCGGACATCAGCCACATCAGAAACAGGCGGCTGTAGCTGAAGAAGAAGAACGGCCCGTTTGCGTAGTCGTCACCGTCGTACACGGCGGAGTCGTTGCCCACGACCCGGTCATAGCCGTCCAGTTCTACGAGCGGTGTCCGGCAGTCCGGGCAGGGCGACCACGAGTTGTCCGCGATTCCGTACATGGCTTGATCTCCGCGTATCAGAACCGCGAAAGGTGTACCGGGTTGCGGGGGGGACGCAAAAGAAGAGGGCACGCCACATAGGAGGCGCGCCCTCTTCGGGGGGCGAAAGTCTGGCTATCTCACACCGGCGACACTGCTGCCGCCGCTGCGGCTGCCGGGGCAGCCGCGGGCGTAGCCGTACCGGACGCCGGCGCTGCGGCCGCCGTGGCGCGCCGCGGTGCTGCCGGGCGGCGCGGCGCGGCTGCGCGGGCGCCGGAGTTCAGGGGGCGGTAAGAACTGGTGCCCAGCAACTCGCGGGTAGTGGTGCCGTCGGCGTTCGTAATGACGCGCCACGTGGTTACCGCAAACCCGGAGCGAGTCGCGCGGCGGGCGCTTGTGACCACGTCCACCTTGCCGGGAGGCAGGGCCTCCGGGACGCCATACAGGTTGAACGTCAGCTTGCCGCCCGCGGCGCGTGCCATGACATACACCGGCCCGCTCGTGGAGTTCTCGAACCGAAAGTCGATGTTGCCGTAGTCCACGGTCGCATCGCAACCCGCCGGGACGTAGTGCACCGGCATGGAGTGGTTGCGCCGCTCCACGATCTTCAGGTTCGCCCGCAGCACGGCGTTGTACAGGGTGGTGGACGCCTGGCAGATGCCGCCGCCGGGGCCCGGGACCACCTGCCCGTCCTGGTAGGTGGGAGCGTCCATCCAGCCGAGACGGCGCAGACGCGGCCCGAGCGCCTCGTTGTAGGAGAAGACTTCGCCGGGGCCGAGCAGCTTGCCATCGATAAAGCCGGCCGCCTTCTCGATGTTATGGCGGCGCGAGGCGGACGACGCCCCGTAGGAGGTGGAGTACGAGCCGAGGAGCGTGCTGACCTCGCCCAGCATCTCCGAAGTCACCTTCGGCATCTCTTCCGTCACGACCAGCTTCGCGGTCTGACCGTCGCGCAGGGCCTCCTCGCCTTCCGCGAGCAGGGCGGCCTTGGTGGCCTCCACGTCGAGCTTTACACCCTTACGCTCGGGCTGGGTGACGACCAGGACACCGCCCTCACCCATCTTCGCGCGGGCATTCTTTGGGGCGACATGCACCTCGGCCGCGATCTTCGCCAGGCACTTGTCGAGCGGCGCGGTGTTGAAGCGGAACTCGGGGGTGACATCCACGTTGCGCGGGCGGTTCGCCATCCACACCCGCTCGAAGAAGCCGTCGTCCTTGCCAATCGCGAACGCCTTCTCCACAGCAGCGTTGGTTTCAAACCGGCCCCCGGCCTCGTAGAGCGGGATGTTCCAGGTGCGGCCGGACTGCGGGGCGATCAGGGTGACAGGCTGCTGGTACTGCTGGCGCGCCCAGTCACGCACCCGTTCGGCCGCCTCTTCGCGCGTCAGGCCAGAAACATCGATGCCCGCGACGCGCACGCCGATGGCAATCCGGTTGGCCCCGGCAGCGCGGCTGGCGTTTGCCGCCGCCACGGCGACTCCCGCCGCTACGGCGCTGACACCCAGTACGAGGGTGGAGGCGATGGCGAAGGCGACGCGGCCTCGTTTGCCGCGGCGTCTGCCGTCACCGGCAGGGGAGGAAGTCTGGGGAGAAACCTGGGATTCTGTCTGCTGCTGCACGTGCCTGTCCACCTTCCCGAAACTGAGAAACACGAGGGTACCGGTATTGTATCGGGTGACCGCGTTCGGGTGCTAACCCTCCGGCCCCGTTTTCTTTAGAGGATTACGGAGCGAGAATTGTTTCGGTGACAGGAAGAAAGGGCGGTCCCGGGGCGTCAGCGGGTGACCGCTTCGATGTCGTCCGGGTGCCACTCGCCGGGAGCACGGTTTGCTGCGGAGCCGTTTCCGCCGTCGCGGCCGGCCTCCAGCACGTGCAGGCGTGCCTTCAGGTCCTGAATCTCGCGCAGGAGCGCCTGGATGACCTCGCCCTGTGGGTCCAGCGCGTTCAGGTTCTGGTCCATCACCACCGGGGTGGCGGGCGGGGAGACGGGGTGCGCCGGCGCGACGTACACGCCGTTCTTCTTCACGACCTTGCCGGGGATGCCCACCACGGTGGCGTTCGCGGGCACATCGCGGGTCACCACCGCGTTTGCACCGATCCGGGCGTTGTCGCCGATGGTGATCGCGCCGATGATCTTGGCGCCCATGCCGATCAGGACGTTGTTGCCCACCGTGGGGTGGCGTTTGACCTTCTCCAGGCTGCTGCCGCCGAGCGTGACCTGGTGGTACATCAGCACGTCGTCCCCGATCTCCGCCGTCTCGCCGATCACGACGCCCATGCCGTGGTCGATGAAGAACCGCCGCCCGATGGTCGCGCCCGGGTGGATCTCGATGCCGGTCAGGAAGCGGGTGCCGTTCGACATCCAGCGCGCCAGCGTCTTCAGGCCGTAGCGCCATAGCCCGTGCGCTATCCGGTGCGAGAGGATAGCCCACAGGCCCGGGTAACTGAGCACCTCCCAGAGGTTACGGGCCGCCGGGTCCTTTCGGAACACCGTCTGTATGTCTTCGCGCAGGCGCTGGAACATGGTTCTACATTCTGCCCGGGTATACGGAAGTGTTGTACTTCGCCGCGGTCCGCACAACGACCGGGTGGCTTCCGCCCTGCTTGTCCTGCTTTACCCACGCGGGCGGCCGATGAGCCGCCACGCGCCCGGAAGAGCCGCCGCGGCGAACGCCGTCTTGACGACGTCTCCCGGCAGGAACGGGACAAACCCCAGCAGGAAGCCGCGCTCCAGCCCGCCCACAAACAGGGACAGAACCAGCGACCCGAGCGTCAGGACCACAAGACTGCCGATAAACATACCCGCCGCCGCCCGCAGCGGTTCCCGATCCCAGCCCCGCTCTGCCAGTACGCCTGTAACGAACGCCGCCAGGGGGAACGCCAGCAGATACCCCGCCGTCTTGCCGGCGAAGAGCGCCGCCCCCGCCGCGCCGCCCGCGAACACCGGCAGCCCCGCCGCGCCTTCCAGGAGGTAGAGCAGCATGGCCAGCGCGCCCCGGCGGCTGCCGAGCAGCATGCCGGTTAGCAGCACCGCAAACGACTGCCCGGTGATGGGGACATCGGTAAAGGGAAGGGGGATCGCGATCTGCGCGCCCAGCGCCACGAACACAGAACCGAGGACAATCAGCAGGGCATCCACCGCGGAACCGCGCCGCGGAAGCGCGTCGGCGAGGGTCCGGGCGGGTACCATGGCATTAGAAAACGATACGGACAAGTGCGCTTTTCTCCCGGTGGGTGATGTCGCCCCCACTATACCACGGCCGAAAAGGTGTGCTATCGTAAGAAAGCGCCATGAGTGAGTCGCCCGGTCGCATCACTGCCTTACAGCCTATTCTCGCCGTACCGGACGTGGAGATGGCCCTGGCCTTCTACCGCGATGTGCTCGGCTTCTCGGAAACCTAGACCTGGGGAGAGCCACCCACGCACGGTGGCGCGGGCCGCGATCACGCCAGGTTCCAGTTTACGTGGAACCCGGAGCGCGCGGCGTCCGCCGCCGGGCAAGCGTACTGGCTGAGCGTCCACGACATCGACGCTCTGTACGCCTTCCACCAGGCCCGCGGGGCGAATGTCGTCTCGCCGCTGGAGCCGAAGCCCTGGGGCGTGCGTGAGTACACGGTGAGCGACCTGAACGGCTACCTCCTGCGCTTCGCCGCGCCCGCTGACACCCGCCCCCAGTCCGGCGGCGACCCGCTGCGTCCGTGGGTGACGGGGTAGAATGGCGGCATGATAACGGAAGAGCAGCGGGGGGCGGTACTGACAGCGGTGGACCGGGCGGTGGAAGCGGCGGTCGATGCCCGGGAGGCGATGGCGGCGTCCATGCGGGTAATCGCGGACAGTCTGCCTCACTATAACTGGGTGGGCATCTACCTGCTGAACGGTGCGATGCTGGAACTCGGTCCCTACGTCGGCGCGGCCACGGACCACACCCGCATCCCGGTGGGGCGCGGCGTGTGCGGTACCGCGGTCGCCGAGAACGCGAACCAGGTCATCGCAGATGTCCGCTCGCTCGACAACTACCTCGCCTGCTCGGTGGAAACGCGCTCCGAGATCGTGGTACTGATCCGGCATCCGAAGAGCGGCGCCATCCTCGGACAGATCGACGCCGACGGGCATGCCGTGGGGGCGTTCGACGCCTCAGACGAGGCGCTGCTCGAAGCCATTGCCGGCCGCCTCGCCCCGGTTCTGGCCGCGGCGGCGGCAGAGACCGGCGCGTGAGCGTCGCCCCGCAGAGCCTTGCCGGGCGCGTGGTCTCCGTGCAGGTGGGAAGGCCGCAGAAGCTGGTCACCGCCACCGGGCGCGAGTGGGAGAGCGCCATCGGCAAAACCCCGGTTGCGGGGCGCGTGGCGCTCGGCCGCGAGAACCTGGAGGGCGACGAGCAGGCGAATCGCCGCTACCACGGCGGACCCGACAAGGCCCTCTGTGCGTACCCCGCCGAACACTACCCCGACTGGCGCGAGCGGCTGGGCCTCGACCTGCCGTTCGGGGCGTTCGGCGAGAACCTGACGCTGGAGGGGATGACCGAGGACCGGGTCTGCATCGGGGACGTTTTCGCCGTCGGCGAGGACGGCGTAACGGTGCAGGTGAGCCAGCCGCGCCAGCCGTGCGTCAATCTCTCGAAGCGCTGGGCGCGCCCGAAACTGCCCCGGTGGATGAAGGAGAACGGTCACACCGGCTTCTATCTGCGCGCCCTGACAACCGGCTCGGTGGCCGCCGGAGACGCCGTGACACTGTTCGAGCGGCCGCACCCGGGGTGGACCCTGCTCCGCGCCAACACCCTGATGTACTCCGACACCGCGGACCCGGAGGAGCGCGCCGCGCTACGGGCGCTTAGCGCCCTCTCCGCCGAGTGGAAGCGTATCCTGGGGCGGAAACTGAGGGGCGGGTTCCATCCAAAGCCGGTTTCGTGATATAGTAAAGGTGTCGGCGCCATTCTTGTACGGAAGGCTGCCGGCGCGAAAAACAGGGGCCGAGTCCCGCAGCAGCGGGAGCGGGGGAACCAGTCGCTTCGTGCGAAGAATGCGCGGAGCGGGGGGTGTATCGCGGTGCCTTCTCGGGTACCTATGCGTAGGCGAGCTTCTTCGCCGAATCCGTCAGCTAACCTCGTAGGCCAGGTCAAGGAGCAGGGGGCAAACCGCCACGCCGCCTCGCGGCGCTGTGCGCTTTGCCTGAAGAAACCAGGCTCCGGCGGCTCTGTGCCCGTCATTACGCCTGGCTTTTTTTTATCAGGATTTATTCGGAGCGGCGCAACGACGCGTCGCGAAGAGAGGAACGACAGAATGCCGACTCTCCAATCTCAGCCCAATGTGGGACTTTCGATGGGAAGAATCTTCTACCTCCGCTGCGACGGCCCTATGGGAGGGCCGCCCCCGGAGCGGCTCGCGGACGAAGCCTCCGCGGACGGCGCACGCATTGTCCTGGTGGACGCGACGCACGCGGAGTACGCCGACAGCGAGGGCCTGCGATGGCTGCTCGCCCTGCGCCGTGAGGCGGACGAGCGCGGCCTGTGCCTGCGCATCGCTGCGCCGACCGGCGGCAAAGTCTGGCGCAACATCAAACTTCTGGATGCGGGCCTTTCCCTGCATCCAACCGTCCAGAGCGCTTGGTCCTGGCCCTGTAGCTCGGAGGACGCGGACCTGCGGGGCAAAGACGCCCTTCGGCCCGTGACCATCCCTACGAGCCGGCGGTACAGCCTGCCTGCCTGACGGTCCCGAAAGTCCCACGGAACGCCCGCCGGCAGCGCTGCCAGCGGGCGTTCCTATTTTGCGGTCCCGGCGGGGTGTCACTCGGCGAGGGCGAGCGCGGCGGGGAGGATGCGCCTCCCGCCGCCGTCGGGCAACTCCAGCGTGAGCATACCGGCGGCGTCCAGATCCAGAATGCGGCACTCCACCGGAGCACCGGCACCGTCCAGGGTGAAGGCGCGCCGAGCGTCCGGCGCGAGCAGCGGCTTCCACCGCGCCACGAGCGCACCGAATCCGTACGCCCGCCAGAGGTCCCATTCCGCAGACAGGTGCCGCAGCAGCGCGGCCTCAACCGCGCGGACATCGAACCGCCGGCCCGTCTCCCCCTCCAGCGAGGTAGCCACGGCCGCCACCTCCGGAGGCAGCGCCGCTTCGGGCGCCCGGACATTGATCCCGATGCCGATTAAGGGGAGGACTGCGCGCGGCGGCGTGGGCGCTCCCACCGTCTCCACCAGGACCCCGCACACCTTCCGCCCCCCGAGCAGGACGTCATTCGGGTAGCGCACGAACGCCCCGATGTCCTCGCCCACAGTCTCCCGCACGGTGCGGCATGCGGCGACACCCCCCACCAGCGCGACCTGCCACGCATCCGCGGCGGGAACGGGCTCTCCGATCGCGGTCAGGCAGACGTTCGCGCCGGGCGGCGAGTGCCACGCGCGCCCCTGCCGCCCGCGCCCCGCGGTCATCCGCTCCGCTGCGACGACGGTCCCCGGCGCCGCGCCCGCAAGCGCCCGCTCCCGTGCCACATCCTGTGTCGAGCCGACCTCCTCGAAACGCTCTATTCGCGTACCGAACTGCATAGGGTAGCGGGGCGGCGTCACATTTCGAAGTCGAGGGAGATGTCGAGGGCGGGGGCGGAGTGGGTGAGGGCGCCCACGGAGATCAGATCCACGCCGGTTCGGGCGATGGCGGCGACGCTATCCAGGTTTACCCCGCCCGAGGCCTCCGTCAGGGCGCGTCCGCCGACGCGGCGGACGGCCTCCGCCAGCATTTCGAGCGGCATGTTGTCCAGAAGCAGGATGTCCGCCCGGGCGGCCACGGCCTCCTCCACCTCGCTCAGCGTCTTACACTCCACCTCGACCTTGAGCGCATGGCCCGCGGCCTCGCGCGCCCGTGCCACAGTCGCCGCAACACCGCCCCCTGCTACCAGATGGTTGTCCTTGATGAGGATCATGTCGGACAGGCCGATGCGGTGGTTGTGCCCGCCGCCCGCCCGAACCGCGTACTTCTCCAGAACGCGCAGGCCGGGGGTAGTCTTGCGGGTATCCACGATCTTCGCCCGCGTCCCTTCGACCCGCTCCACGAAGCGCGCCGTCATGGTCGCGGTGCCGCTCATACGCTGGAGGATATTAAGGGCGACCCGCTCCGCAGTGAGCAGACCGCGCGCCGGACCGGTGACCGTCGCCAGGGGCGTTCCCGGGGACACGCGCTCGCCGTCCGCCACATGCGGCTCCCAGACGGCGCGGTGCTCTACCAGGGTGAATGTTCGGCAGGCCACCGACAGTCCGGCCACGACCCCGGGAGCCTTCGCCAGCAGCACGCCGCGCGCCATCGCCTCCGGGGGGACCGTGAATTGCGTGGTCACATCGCCCGCGCCGATGTCTTCGGCGAGTGCGTGCAGCAGGATCGGTTCGTACTGAAGGGGCAGGAGTTCCATGCCTAAGAGTGTACCGCCGGCTTCTCCAGCGCGACAGGGGATTCTTACGGTAGGCGCTTTCCGGGCTGGACCGTCATCTACCGTTGGCGCGGGTCGAAGTTGCCGTGGATCACGGGGGGCGTGAGCGTGGTGTCCTGCCACCAGACCTGCGACCACTTCGACCACTTCGCGTGGCCGTCGGCGTACAGGGCGTTGAAGCCGCCGTTGTGGCGGCGCAGGGCAATGTTCGTCGGCTCGTTTTTGGTGTCGTCGAACGACCCGGCGTGCATTCCCGCGTAGGCGCCGGCGTACCACGGGCTGCCCGCCCCCGCCGCGAAGTCGGCGTCGTAAGCCCAGAAGTAGGGGGCAAAGTGGTCCTTGGGCGCGGCGTCCGCACTCTCCGTCAGGCAGATGACGGAGGCGGGCATCTGGAGCGAGGGCAGCGTACCGTACGTCACATCGGCCTTCAGCCAGGCATTGTAGGCGTAGGAGGAGACAAAACGCGTCGGGTCCGCCTGAACCGCGTCGTCCTGCCAGCGCGGGCCGTCGTCACTCGGGCAGCGCAGCAGAGCCTTGTTCTTGATATAAGGTTGGAGGGAGCGGGTCCAGGATATCTCCTCGGTCGCGGCCACCCCCATGTCCGCGAAGGAGACGAGCGGCAGCGACTCATCGTAGTCCTGCGCGTACTGCATCCATGCCAGCCCGAGCTGCTTCTGGTTGGACAGGCAGGCCGTCTGCCGCGCCTTCTCGCGCGCCTGAGCGAAGACGGGGAAGAGGATCGCGGCGAGTATCGCTATTATCGCTATGACGACGAGCAGTTCGATCAGCGTGAAGGCGGAGCGGCGGGTTCGCAGCGGCAGGGGCATGAGAGGCGATTCCTTCTCGGGTCCGCGACCGTACCAACGGTGCGGAACAGGGCACAGATGAATCTCCCCAGTATACCCGCCCGCAGGAGATTCGGGCCAGCAGTTGCCGTCGCGCCAGCAGTTGCCGTCGCGCCAGCGGTTGCCGTCGCGCTGCTTTAGGCCGTGGCCTTTTGCGGCACCGCGATGCGGCCGGGAATGCGGGCGGTGACGGTGGTTCCCTCGCCGACACGGCTCTCGATGTCAATGGAGCCGCCGTGCGCGGCAACGATGGCCTTGCAGATGGCGAGCCCCAGGCCCGCGCCCCCCGCCGCACGCGAGCGGGCCGGGTCCACCCGGTAGAACTGCTCGAAGACGTGCGGCAGGTGCTCCGGGGGAATGCCCTCTCCAGTGTCCGCCACCGAGAGTAGCACGGCGTCGCCGTCCGGCCGCGCAGAGACGGTGATCCGCCCCGTGGCAGGCGTGTGGCGGTCGGCATTTTCCAGCAGATTCACGATCAGGCGGTGGAGTGGGTGCGCATCGGCCTCCATGACCAGGTCGGGGTCCGGCGCTTCGATGACCATCGCGGCGCCCCGCCCGTCCCCGAAGGGGCGGACCTCTCGCACGGCGTCCTCCAGCAGATGCCGGACCAGCACGGGCTGTCGCTCCACCGGCATCTCCCGGCCATCGGAGCGGGCGAGGAACAGCAGATCGCGCACGATGCGCTCCATGCGGTCAGCCGCCGGGTCGATGGTCTCCAGAATCGCGCGGTACTCTTCGCCGCTGCGCGGAGAGTCCAGGGCAAGCGATGTGGACGCCTTGATGACGCTGAGCGGCGTACGCAGTTCGTGGGAGGCGTCCGCGGTGAAGCGCCGCTGACGGTTGAAGGCCGCCTCCAACCGCTCCAGCATCGCGTTGAAGGTGCGGGAAAGGGCTGCGAACTCGTCGTCCCCCTGGACCGGGAGGCGTCCGGACAGGTTCTCCGCCTCAATCTGGCTCGCGGCGTCGGTCACCTCGCGCACTGGTCGCAGGGCGCGCTCGGTCAGGAACGCGCCGCCCAGTCCCGCCGCCAGCAGGGCGATGGGCATGAGCACCACCAGGATAAGGGTGACCGCACCGAGGCCACGGTAGATGTCGGCGAGCGCGAACGGGTACTGGACCACCGCGATCACCCGGTCGCTGGCATCGAAGAGCGGCGCGGAGAGGACGCGGACGGGCTCACCCTCGCGTTCGATCTCGTAGGCCACCACCTGCCCGCGGGCAGCGACGCGCAGCCCCGCAGGGTCCAGCAGGTGCTGGTCAGGGTCGTTCGCGAACCGCTGGAAGTACGGCTCACCATCCGGTGCCAGGACCCGCCATCGGGCCGGCGGCGAGGGAGTCTGCGGCGTGGAAGCGGCGCCCGGCGACGCGCCCGAGGTGGGGGAAGCAGTGGTGGTCGCGGCAGACGGCGGTGTCGGCGCCAGGGTGGCGTCCCGCGGGTCG
>Ga0182793_1001273_pt1 | contig 16058 bp, 19 predicted proteins | sample Passage237A_FD_130498 | JGI IMG/M metagenome (GOLD analysis project Ga0182793, IMG submission 130498) | Cellulose adapted compost microbial communities from Newby Island Compost Facility, Milpitas, CA, USA - Passage2 37A (version 2) (version 2) ... | reverse complement strand
TGCAACCCACGCCGACGGTGTTCGAGCGGGCCGCCGCGGCGGGTGCGCAGGTGCGGGTCATCTCCGGCGCGGAGTTCACCGGCTCCGGCTTCACCCGCGCGGTGCTGCGCGGCGGGCAGTACATCGGGGTGCATGCCCTGGGCGATCTGGCCGCCCACGTGCGCGACACCCTCGCCGACGGCGGGTTCTGCTACGCCTACCACAGCGAGCTGGACCTGCTCGGCCACGTCTACGGACCGGGTTCGGTGCCGTGGCGGATGCAGCTGCGACAGGTCGACCGGCTGGTGGAGTCCCTGTTGGACGGGCTGCCGCCCGACGGGCTGCTCGCGGTGGTGGCCGACCACGGCATGGTCACGGTCGGGGACGCCGTCGACATCGACGAGTCCGAGGCGCTGCGGGCCGGAGTGGACACGATCGGCGGGGAGGCGCGAGCGCGCCATATATATGTAGTGGACGGTGCCGCCGACGATGTGTTGGCCACATGGCGCGCGACGCTCGGCGACCGCGCGTGGGTGGTTGCCCGCGACGAAGCCGTTGCCGCGGGCTGGTTCGGTCCGAAAGTGGGCGATGACGTGCGACGTCGGATCGGCGACGTGGTGGCCGCCGCGCGCGGCGCCACCGCCCTGGTCCGTCCGAAGTTAGAACAGCTAGAGTCTTCGCTGATCGGCCAGCACGGTTCGCTGACATCGGCCGAACAAGTGGTGCCGTTGCTGCTGGCGCGTGGTGGATGATCTCGCTTCGCGCCGAGAAGTCGTATCTTGAAAAATACTGTGGTCCAATAGGTTTAAGCGAATCCAAAATCTTCACTCGGCCAAGGTATGTGGAAATCCGCTCACCGCAACGGCAATAGAGCCAGTGCGCAGTGGCGGTATCGACGTAGCCGCGAATGAGTCTCAAATACAGCTGAATTGCCGTGAACTAAGCCATAAATCACGAGTGGTGTGAGCGTCATCACATCAGAGCAGTGAAGGTGCTCACAGATTTTGGAGGGTGTCCAGTCGCTCTAGTAACGTCCGACCGCATGTTTGCTACCGTAACGCTGTTGACATTGGTCAACTCGGTGTCAGGCACGCCGTACATCCCCGGCGGGGACTCGCCGCGCGGGACGGACTGCTCGGGCCTGGTGTCCTGGGTGACCAACGCGGCGACCGGACGCCCCATCTACGGCGACCGCTTCCACACCGGCAATATCGAGCAGGCGCTGCTCGCCCGCGGCTTCAAGTACGGCACGGCGCCCGGCGCGCTGGTGGTCGGGTGGAACAGCGGCCACACCGCCGTGACGCTGCCCGACGGCACCCCGGTGTCCTCCGGCGAGGGCGGCGGCGTCCGCATCGGCGGCGGTGGCGCCTACCAGAAGCAGTTCACCAAGCACATGTACCTGCCGATGCCGCCCGAGCAGCCGCTGCCGCCGGAGCAGCCCGGCCACACCGTGACGCTGATGGCGCAGAACGCGGCGCCGCCTCCGCCCGCGGACCCGTTCGCGCCGCCGCCTCCACCGCCCGCGCCGGACATGTTCGCGCCGCCTCCGCCGGCCGACCCGTTCGCTCCCGCGCCGTCGCCGGCGGATCCCTTCGCACCGCCGCCGGCCGACCCGTTCGCGCCGCCTCCGCCTCCGCCGGCCTGAGCCGGATAGCCTCTCCGGCGTGATCGTGCTGCTGCCGCCGTCGGAGACCAAGCGCACCGGCGGCGATGGACCGCCGCTGCGCCTGGATCGGCTTAGCACCCCGGAGCTGACCCCGACGCGTACCGCGCTGGTCGACGAGTTGGTGGCGTTGGCCGCCGACGCGTCCGCCTGCCGACGCGCCCTGGGGCTGTCCCCGTCGCAGGACGCGGAGATCGCGCGCAACGCCGAACTGCGCCCCGGGCCCACGCTGCCCGCGATCAACCGCTACACCGGGGTGCTCTACGACGCGCTGGACATCGAGTCGCTGTCCGGCGCGGCGGCGGCGCGGGCGCGGTCCCGGCTGGTCATCGGGTCCGCGCTGTTCGGGCTGCTGCGCGCCGACGACCCGATCCCGGCCTACCGGCTGTCGGCGACGTCCAAGCTGCCGGGTAGCGGCCCGCTGGCCGCCCGGTGGCGCCCGCAGCTGGAGCCGGTGCTCGCCGCGTGGTCGGCGAGCGACCTGGTGGTGGATCTCCGTTCGGGCTCCTACGCGGCGTTGGGGAGACTGCCCGGCGCGGTCCGTGTCGACGTCGTCGCCGAACACGACGACGGCAGCCGTAAGGTGGTCAGCCACTTCAACAAGGCGCACAAGGGCCGACTGGCGCGAGTCCTGGCCGGCACCAAGTCCGAGCCCGCCGACGCGGGCGCGGTAGCCGCCATCGCCCGCCGCGCCGGTATGCGGGTGGAACGTCAGGACAACCAGCTGACCGTCGTCATCGCGGCCTGACGAAACCGGCTGAGTCAGAACGCGATTGGCCGTCAGATCTGCGCGACGAAGTCCGTGGTGTAGAACTCGGCCGGGTTCTGCGAGAACGCGTCCGGTCGGGTGATCCAGATCCACGCCCCGGTCGCCCACGGTTCGATCGCGTCGGACAGCGTGATCCTGGCCGCCCCGGCCGGGTCGGTGAAGACCTCGCCCTGCGCGACGCCCGGATCGCCGCCCCAGCACGGCGCCGCCGACGACCGCGGCAGCTGGATCAACCGGACGTCGTAGCGCATGTTGGGTTTCGCGGTGAGGATCTCGACGTCCGCGGTGATCGTTGAGCCGTCGGAGTAAATCGTGCCGATCGGCCGTCCGTCGCCCGTCGGACCGTTGTAATCGGTCTCGCTGAAGTCGCACCGCCGTGACACCTGCGAGAACGCCATCACGGTGCCGCCCGCCGACGCTCCGGTCGTCCTGGCCCCGTCGGCATGCGCCGGTGCCGACGGCGCGACAACGACCAGCGCTGTCGCCAGCGTCAAAAACCGTGCCGTCCGTCGCATCGCGATCCCTGCCTCTCGCTCCTCGTCCGACGCTAGGAGTAAAGCACCGATGCCCCGCCGATTTGGCCGAATCGCCGGTGTTTGCCGCCACCGGGTCAGAACCCGTACCGTGGGTGAATGACGACGTTGCCGAGCGTCGGGGTCATGCGGAAGTATCTGGGCCGCAGCTTGTTCGGAATGGTTGCCGGTCCGGACGGGGCGAGTAACCGGGCACGCATCCACCACACCCCGGGACCGCGCTGGTTCGCTGAGGACCGGCCGATCCGGCGGGTGCACAGCGACGCGGCGATGTTCGTCGGCGGCCTGCGCGCGCTGCTGCTGCAGTCCCTGCATCCCCTGGCGATGGCCAGCGTCGCGGAGCACTCCGACTACCGCGGCGACCCGTGGGGCCGGCTGCAGCGCACGGCCACGTTTCTGGCGGTCACGACGTTCGGCACCGCCGATGACGCGGAGCGGGCCGTCGACCGAGTGCGCGGCATCCACCAGCGGGTGCGTGGAATCGCGCCGGACGGCAGGCCGTATCACGCCGCCGACCCGCACCTGCTGGAGTGGGTGCACATCGCCGAGGTCGACAGCTTCCTGCTGGCTCACCAGCTCTACGGGGCCCAGCCGCTCGATCAACAGGGTCGCGACGGCTACCTGGCCGACACCGCGCGGGTAGCGTCCGCATTGGGCGTCGTCGACCCACCTCACACCGAAGCCGAACTCGCCGAACGAATCTCGGCGTTCCGCCCGGAACTGTCGAGCACCCCGGCCGCCCGCGACGCCGCCCGCTACCTGCTGTTGACCCCGCCGCTGCCGCTCACGGCCCGCGCGCCCTACGGTCTGCTGGCGGCGGCGTCGGTCGCGATGCTGCCGCCCTGGGCGCGAATGCCGTTGCTGCTGCCTTACTTTCCGCCGATCGAGGCGACGGTGGTGCGGGTGGCCGGTCGAGCGCTGGTCGGCACCATCCGCTGGGCGCTGTCCACCGTCGAGTGATTCAGTCGCGGCACTCGGTGACGTCGTAGGCGCCCTCGGCGTAGCGTGCGCGGATAAGCTTCTTGTCGAACTTGCCGACGCTGGTCTTGGGTACCTCGCCGATGAAGGTCCATCGTTCGGGTAGCCAGAACCGGGCCACCTTGTCGCACAGATGTTTTCGAAGATCCGCTGCGGTGATCGAGGCACCCGGCCGGGCGACGACCGCGGCCAGCGGGCGTTCCTGCCACCGGTCGTCGGGCACCGCCACGACGGCGGCCTCCAGCACGTCGGGGTGGTCCATGATGCACAGCTCGAGCTCGACAGACGATATCCACTCGCCGCCGGACTTGATGACGTCCTTGGCGCGGTCGGTGAGCGTGATGAACCCCTGCGGATCGATGCGACCCACGTCGCCGGTGCGCAGCCAGCCGTCGTCGAACTTCGACGGGTCGGCGTTCTGGTAGTAGGAACCGGTGATCCACGGCCCGCGCACCTGGATCTCCCCGACGGCCTTGCCGTCGTTGGGCAGCACGGCGCCGTCATCGTCGACGATGCGGGCCTCCACCCCGCAGAGCACCCGGCCCTGCGACGCCCGCAGCGTCCAGGCGTCGTCGCCGGTGACCTCCGGTGGCGGGGGGGCCAGCGAGGCCAGCGGCGAGGTCTCGGTCATCCCCCCCCCCTGCCGGATGACGACCCCGTAACGCTCCTCGTACTCCTTCATCATCCCGAGCGGGACGGCCGAGCCGCCGCAGCACACCGAGCGCAACGAGGAGATGTCCCGATCCGGGTTGGCGTGCAGGAACTGCAGGACGTCGTTCCAGATCGTCGGCACCGCTGCCGCGACGGTCGGGCGTTGCGCTTCGATCATGTCGACCAGCGGCGCGGCCTGCAGGAAGCGGTCCGGCATCAGCAGATCGGCGCCGGTCATCACCGCGGCATACGGCTGACCCCAGGCGTTCGCGTGGAACATCGGCACGATCGGCAGCACCCGGTCGCCGTCGACCAGTCCGATGTTGTTGGCCGCGCACAGCGCCATCGAATGGAGGTACGTCGAACGATGGCTGTAAACAACGCCTTTCGGGTTGCCGGTGGTGCCGCTGGTGTAGCACATCGCCGCCGCGCTGCGTTCGTCGAGCTCTGGCCAGTCGTAGGTGAGGGGCTGGCCGTCGACCAGTTCGGCGTAGCGGATCACGTCCGTGCCGAACCCGGTGAGCGCGTCGACGTCACCGTCGCCGACCGCCACGACGGTACGCACCGTGTCGAGCCTGGGCAGCACCGCCGCCAGCAGGGGGGCCAGCGACATGTCAGCCAGCACAACGCGATCCTCGGCCTGGTTGGCGATGAACGCGATCTGATCGGGTGCCAGCCGGATGTTGAGGGTGTGCAGCACCGCTCCCATGCACGGCGCCGCGAAGTACGTCGCCAGGTGCTCCTCGTTGTTCCACATGAACGTGGCCACCCGGTCCCCGTTGCCGATGCCCAGCGCCCGCAGTCCGTTCGCCAACTGGGCGGTGCGCGTACCGAATTCGCCGAACGTGGTCTGCCGATAGCCGTCGGGCGTCTTGGTGATCACCTTGCGGCCGGAATGCCACGTGGTGCCGTGGCGCAGGATCCCGGTCACGTTCAGCGGGAAGTCCTGCATCGTGCTTTCCATGGCCACCCCCGGACTGCGTGCGACCTGCCGGGCCCATGATCGCCGAAAGCCGCCGGCGTTCGGCGCGAAACCGGAAACCTCGACGCGATCGTTACGATCATTCGCCATGAGCTTCCCGGGCTACCCGCCGGTGCCGCCGGTGAAGCCGCCGATCAAACCCGCGGATCTGGTCGTGTCGATTCTCGTGCTGGTGCTCACCGCGATGTTCGTGGTGCTGGCCGCGATCGGCGGGTTGTTCTCGCTGGCCTTCCTGGACCACTGCCCACCGGCCACCTGCAGCGCGGCGGGCGCGGCCGGCGCGGTGGTCACCTCGGTGTTCGCCGCTGCCGTCATCGGCGTGGCCGGGTTGGTGGTCACGATCGTGCAACTGGTGCGCCGCCGGCCGGGGTGGCCGTTCGCGGTGGGCACGCTGGTGCTGTGCGGGGTCGCCGTCGGATGCGGGATGCTCGGCTATTCGCTGGCTGTCGGCTAGGCGACCGCAGCAGGCCGCGAAAAGTCCGGTGCGAACTCGCCCGGAAACGGCCCATCCGGCCAGCGGGTTCGCCTACCGTCGTAGCCGTGGAGCCACACCCCTCAAAAGCCCCCGAGCTGGTACCGGTCGGGGCACTGCGTTCAGGGGACCCGATCACCGACGTCAACGGTGGGGGCCAGCACTACATCGTTCTGGAGTCCAAGAAACTCGGCGACAGCTGCGTCGTCCTGGAACTGGAATCCAAGGCGAACGATCAGCTACGGGTCATCGAGGCCTCCTTCCCCGCCGACTACCAGGTGAGCCTGACCCCGAAACGCCCCATCCTGTAAACCATCGACAGCCGGGCCGCTCCGGCGCGCGCCGCCGCGGGCGACTTGCGTCGTCGCCGGCGAGCGCACCACGACGCACAAGTCCCCGAGGAGAGTGAATGCTGCGCGACATCCGCGAGCTGGCCGATTCGCCTGAGGAATACGCCGCCGAACTGCGCCGCCGCTGGGGCGGCCTGCTGAGCTACCGCTACATCGGCCGCAAGTACGCGTCGATGGACCTCGTCCCCGACGACAACACCGTGCTGGTGCGCCGCGACATGCGCAACGGCACCGGCGGGCTGCTGTTCGCGGTGCTGGGCATCTCGGCGCCCGAAAGCGGGCACATGTCGGACCTGGAGGCGGTGCCCAACCCGGTCATCCATTCCTGCCAGATCCTCGATCCGGGGCGCGACGTGCAGCGGTTCGAGGTCGTCTCGGAGGAACTGCGCCGCGGCCGGCAGATGGGCTACAGCCGCGCCAAGATCGTCGACGCCGACCGCCCGGACCGCGCGCTGGCGGTGATCGAGGGTCAGGGCGTCAGCATCGGCACCCCGCCCCCGGGCCTGGAACGCATGGAGCACAACCCGCTGGAGATCGTCGACTCCCCCGACCTGCCGCCGCTGTGGCAGGTGTTCGGCGGGCACCGCAGGCCCGACGGCCACTGGGGGCTGCCCGAACTCGCCGTCGAGGTCGCCTCACCCGACGCGGCGCTGCACGTCGGACCGCAGTTCGTCATCCTCGAAACCGCCGCGACCGACGCCGCCGCGCAGCTGGCCGGCACCGATCGCATCCAGGGCCTGTCGTGTCACGTCATGTTCATGGCGCGCGGGAAGGCGGGCCCGTTCCGGGTGGAGGCCGAACCGCTGCGCGGGGCCGACGGGCTGATCGCGGTGCGCGTGGTCATGCGCGACGAGGGCAACGACGACCGGCTGACCACGGTCGCGTCCTATCAGTTCCGCGCGGAGTAGCCGACGGGCGCGCAACAGCGCCGTGAGACACTTTTTACATGGCTGTCGCAATCGCCCGCCCGAAGCTGGAAGGCAACATCGCCGTCGGGGACAACCGGCAGATCGGTTTCGCCGAGTTCGGCGACCCGCAGGGCCGCGCCGTCTTCTGGCTGCACGGCACGCCGGGCGCGCGCAGGCAGATCCCGATGGAGGCGCGGATCTACGCCGAGAAGACCGGCATCCGGCTGATCGGCCTGGACCGGCCCGGCATCGGTTCGTCCACCCCGCACCGCTACGACAACGTCGTCGCGTTCGCCGACGACCTGCGCACCATCGCCGACACCCTCGGCATCGAGCGCATGGTGGTGATCGGCCTGTCCGGCGGCGGCCCGTACACGCTCGGCTGTGCGGCCGCGCTGCCCGACCGCGTGGTGGCCGTCGGGGTGATCGGCGGCGTGGCGCCGACCATGGGCCCCGACGCGATCACCGGCGGGCTGATGGGCAACCTCGGCACCCGCGTCGCGCCGCTGCTGCAGGTCGCCGGTGTGCCGATCGGGCTGGTGGCCAGCAGCCTGATCCGGTTCATCCGGCCGGTCGGCTCGCCGGTGGTGGACCTGTACGGGCGGGTGTCACCGGAACCCGACCGGCGCCTGCTGGCGCGTCCGGAGATCAAGGCGATGTTCCTCGACGACATCCTCAACGGCAGCCGCAAGCAGATGGCCGCGCCGTTCGCCGACATCGTCGTGTTCGCCCGCGACTGGGGTTTCCGGTTGGCCGACGTCAAGGTGCCGGTGCGGTGGTGGCACGGCGACGTCGACCACATCGTGCCCTACGCACACGGCGAGCACGTGGTGTCGCGACTGCCCGACGCGCAGCTGTACACGATGCCGGGCGAAAGCCACCTCGCCGGGCTCGGCCGCGCCGAGGAGATCCTCACCACGATGACCAAGGTCTGGGACGAGTACGAGCCGGATCGTCGCAACGCCTGATCCGCGCGGCCGCTCCCGATACCGTTGAACCGCGAAGGGAGCGTGCGACATGGCCACCGATCTGACGCTCTATCTCGACGACCAACCCGGTGAACTGGCGCGCGTCGGGGACGTGCTCGGCAGGGCCGGCAGCAACATCGCCGGCCTGTGCGCGCTGACCACCGGCGGCGGTCAGGCCGAGGTGCACATCCTCGTCACCGACGCGACCTCGGCGTTTGAGGCGCTGCGGGACGCGGGCATCAAAATCGTCTCCGAGCAAGAGGTGATCGTGCTGACCATCGACGATCGGCCGGGCGCCCTCGGCGAGGTGGCCCACAAGCTGGGGGCGGCCAACGTCAACCTCACCACTGCTTATCTGGCGACGAACACGCGGCTGGTGCTGGCCGCCGACGATCTGGCGGCCGCCACGGCCGCGCTGCGCTGATCAGCGCTTGAGCCAGCCCTCGACGGTCTTCAGGTCCCTGGTGTAGGCCATCAGGACGTCGTCGTGGTACAGCGCGCCGCCGCTGATCGCGCGGTCGCCCTGCCAGATCACGTGGATGCGCACCGGGCTGCGGGTGTAGTAGTCGGTGCGGCCCTCGTCTCGACGGTGCCATCCGGCCTGCGCGGCGAGCTCGGACAGGTCCTTCCGCTCGTCGGCTGCGGTCATGGGCAATTCCTCCTGTGTCGCGGGGTACGTTATCGGATTCCCGGGACGCGCCGAACACAGGACGCAGTTCGGGGCGGCTCAGCCGCCCAGCGCGCGGCGCAGCAGGTGCATCGCGACGGTGGTGGAGCGCTCCCGGACGTCGGCCCGGTTCCCGGGCAGGCGCATGGTGCGCACATCGGTGGTGCCGTCGCCGAGTTTGACGCAGAAACACACCGTGCCGACGGGTTTTTCGGCGCTGCCACCGCCCGGTCCGGCGATGCCGGTGATCGCCACCGCGGTGTCGGCGGAGAACCGTCGCAGCGCGCCGTCGGCCATCGCCAGCGCGACGGGCTCGGACACCGCCCCGTGTGACTCGATCAACGCCGGGTCGACGCCGAGCAGCTCGCTCTTGGCCTCGTTCGAATACGACCCCCCCCCGCCGGTGACGTAGGCCGAGGAGCCGGCGAGGTCGGTGAGCCGGGCGGCGACCATGCCGCCGGTGCAGGACTCGGCGGTGGCGATGCGCCGACCGGCCAGCAGCCGGGCCACCTGCTCGTCGACGGTGGAGCCGTCCTCGGAGAAGATCTCGGTGCGGTGGCGCTCACGCAGCAGGGCCATCAGCGCCGCGTAAGAGTCGGCCGCCTCGGGCTCGTAGCGGGTGACGATCTCGAGCTCCCCGCGGCGCAGGCAGGTCGTGATCTCGAGCCGGTCGAAACCGCTCACCGTCTGCTCGGCCTCGCGCAGCGTGTCGGCGAGCCCGGACTCGGGCAGGCCGAACATCCGGACCATCGCCTGGCGGTAGACGGTGCGGCCCGCGATCGCCTGCTGCACCGCGGGCGTCTGCAGGGCCGTCGCCCACATCGGTTGCAGTTCGCGCGGTGGGCCGGGCAGCACCACCACCGTCGGCGTGCCGGGTACCACGACACCGGGTGCGGTGCCGACGGGGTCGAGCACATGCGCGCCGGCCGGGATGAGGGCCTGCTTGCGGTTGGACGCGCGCACCGCCTCGGCGTCGACGTTGGGAAACCGCGCCATCAGGCGCTGCACGATGTCGGCGATCTTGGCCTCAAGATCGTTGTCCAACACCAGTTCTCGGCCGCAGAACTCGGCAACGGTGGCGACGGTCATGTCATCGGCGGTCGGCCCGAGACCACCACTGGTCACGATCAGGTCGACGCCCTCGTCGGCCAGGAAGCGCAGCTGCGCGGTGATGTCGCGGGGGCGGTCGCCGCAGATGGTGATGTGGGCGAGTTCGACGCCGAGTTCGAGCAGTCGGTCGGCCAGCCACGGCCCGTTGCGGTCGGTGACGCGTCCGGTCAGAACCTCGGTTCCGGTCACCACGATGCCTGCACGTGCGGTCACGTCGTACGACACTACGCACCCCCGGCGGCGCGTCGGCAGACCGGTAATGTCGTTACCCATGACTGCGCCGAGGTCGTTGCGCGAGCTGTTCGATCAACTCGGGTTGACCGAGGTGCCGTCCGACGGCGACACCGTCGTGATGGAGATGCCCGTCGACGAGCGCACGGTGAACACCGCGGGCGGGCTGCAGGGCGGGTTGATCGCGACGATGGCGGACGTGACCGCCGGCCAGCTGGCCTCCCGGGCGACCCCGTTCGGCCACGCGATCGCGACCACCGACCTGTTCATCCGCTATCTGCGGCCGATCAAGGTGGGACCGGCGCGCGCGGTGGCGCGGATCCTGCGCACCGGCAAGCGCTCGGTCGTGGTGCAGGTCGACATCTACCGCGGCAACGACGATCAGGTCGGCGCGACCGCGACGGTCAACTTCGCCGCCGTCGACTGATCCCGCTCCTGCCGCGCGGGCTACTTGTGCGGGACGTCGACGATCAGGCCGCCGTCGATGATGTACTCGGCGCCGGTCGAGTAGCGCGATTCGTCGCTGGCCAGGTACACCACCAGCGGCGCCACCTCGTCGGGCTGGCCGGGACGGCCCAGCGGGATCCGCAGCATGTTGTCCGGGAAGTGCTTGGTCATGGGGGTGCGGATGAAGCCGGGGTGCACCGAGTTCACCCGGATGTTGTGCGGCCCCAGTTCGAGCGCGGCGGACTTGGTCAGACCGCGCACCGCCCACTTGGATGCGACGTACGGGTGCACCATGACGGCGCCGCGCAGACCCTCGATCGACGAGATGTTGATGATCGAGCCCCCGCCGTCGGCCTTCATCGCCTCCACGGAGTGCTGCATACCGAGGAACGTGCCGGTGAGGTTGACGTCGATGACCTTCTGCCACTTGGCCATATCGAACTGACCGATCTGGCCCAGCGCGACCGTTCCCGCGTTGTTCACCAACACGTTGAGCTTGCCGAAGTCGTTGACCGCGGTCGCCACCGCAGCGTCCCACTGGTCCGGTTGGGTGACGTCGAGATGCACGTAGCGCGCCGCGCCGCCGAGCTCGTCGGCCAGCGCCTTGCCCTCATCGTCGAGGATGTCGCCGATAACCACCTTGGCGCCCTCGGCGACCAGCGCCCGGGCATCGGCGGCGCCCATCCCCCTGGCCCCGCCACTGATCAGTGCAACTTTTCCGTCCACGCGTCCCATGAGGGGTCAGGCTACCGTGCGTGCGTGCTACAAGTAGAACCTGTTCCAGTTGCGGAAAGGAATTCAGATGGCGATTCGCGTCGCGCTCATCGGCACCGGCAATTGCGGCGGGCTCGCGCTGCGGCAACTGGTTACCGACGCCCGTTTCGATCTGACCGGGGTGTGGGTGTCGACCGACGCCAAGGTCGGCAGAGACGCCGGCGAGTTGGCCGGACTCGACGTGGTGACCGGGGTGACCGCGACCAACGACTTCGACGCGATCATCGCCGACGCCCCCGACTGCGCCGTCTACTGCGCGATGGGAGACACCCGACTGCCCGACGCGATGGCCGACGTCCGCAAACTGCTGGCGGCGGGCATCAACGTCGTCGGCTCCGGTCTCGGGGTGTTGCAGTACCCCTGGCAGGTCATCCCCGACAAGTACATCCAGCGAGTGGAAGACGCTGCCCGCGAAGGTAATTCGACGGTCTTCATGACCGGTGTCGATCCCGGCTTCGTGACCGACCTACTGCCGTTCGCGCTCGCGGGCACCTGCCAGAAGATCGAGCAGATCCGCACCATGGAGATCGCCGACTACGCCAGCTACGACGGCGCCACGGTGATGTTCGACGTGATGGGGTTCGGTAACGAGATCGGCGACCTGCCGCTGCTGTACCAGCCCGGCGTGCTGAGCGTCGCCTGGGGCACCGCGATCCGGCAGCTGGCCGCGGGACTGGACATCGAGCTCGACGAGATCCGCGACTCCGTCGAACAGGAGCCGGCGCCGGAGGATTTCGACGTCGCCGTCGGCACCATCAAGAAGGGCACTGTCGCGGCGGTGCGGTTCCAGATCGAGGGCATCGTGGGCGGCAGACCGGTGATCGTCGTCGAGCACGTCACCCGGTTGCGCGGCGATCTGCGTCCGGACTGGGCGCAGCCGGCCCAGCCCGGCGGCTCCTATCGCGTGGAGATCACCGGCGAGCCGTCCTACACCATGGACATCTGCCCGACCAGCCGCAACGGCGACCATAACTACGCGGCGATCCTGGCCGCGGCCGGCCGCATCGTCAACGCCATCCCGGACGTGATCGCCGCACCCCCGGGCATCCGCACGACGCTGGATATGCCGCTCGTGACGGGTAAGGGGCTGTACTCGACTTAAGTAGGCTGACCTGGATGGACCCGCAGCCCACGGCAGCCGACCTGGTCGCCGAGATCGCGGCGAGTCCGCCCGGTCCGGCCATCGGCGCGTTCTTCGACCTGGACGGCACGCTCGTCGACGGGTTCACCGCGACCGCGCACGCCAGCGACCGGATCCGGCGTCGGCAGGCCCGCATCGGCGAGGTGTTCGGCGTCATCGAGGCCTCGATGCGCTACCGCCTCGGGCGCATGCGTTTCGAGCACCTGCTGACCAGGGCGGCGGGCTACCTGCGCGGCGAGTCGCTGGCCGAACTCGACGAGTTGGGCGAGAAGTTGTTCGTCGAGCGGGTGGCGGCGCGGGTGTTCCCGCAGATGCGCGAGGTCGTGCAGGCGCACCAGCGACGCGGGCACACCGTCGTGCTCAGTTCGTCGGCGCTGACCATTCACGCCGAACCGGTCGCCCGGTACCTGGAAATCCCGCACGTGCTGTGCAACCACTTCGAGGTCGACGCCGACGGACGGCTCACCGGGCGCATCGAGAAGCCCATCGTGTGGGGTGCCAAGAAGGCGGTCGCGGTTGAGCGGTTCTGTGCGGCCAATGACGTTGCGCTGCACCGCAGTTACTTCTACGCCGACGGCGACGAGGACGTCGCGCTGATGCGGCTCGTCGGTCAGCCGCGGCCGGTGAACCCGCGCCCCCGCCTGGCCGACACGGCGGCCGAGCACGGCTGGCCGGTGTTGCGGCTCAGCGGGGTCGCCGGGCGCAGGCGTGTGTCGCTGCGTCGGCTCATCGGATACGACTGACCGCCGCGCCGAGCCTACGGTTTATGCGCGATTACGCCCGAATTCCGTCATAAAGCGTAGTTTCGGCACACCGGCGGAGCGGGGTCTGCTTCATGGCGGGGCCCCGCGCGTACTAAACTAGAACACGTTTCAATTTTCCAGACCCGCGGTCGACCGAGGAGCAGGCATGCACACCCCCATCTGCGACGAACTCAACATCGAGTTCCCGATCTTCGCCTTCACCCACTGCCGCGATGTGGTCGTCGCCGTGGGCAAGGCCGGTGGCTTCGGCGTGCTGGGCGCGGTCGGGTACACCCCCGAGCAACTCGAGATCGAGTTGAAGTGGATCGACGAGAACATCGGTGATCACCCGTACGGCGTCGACATCGTCATCCCGAACAAGTACGAGGGCCAGGACGCCGCCGACATGGACCCCGAGGTCCTCAAGAAGACGTTGAATGACCTTGTCCCGCAGGAACACATCGAGTTCGCCAAGAAGATCCTGGCCGACCACGGGGTCCCGGTCGAGCACAGCGAGGACGACGCGTTCCAGTTGCTGGGCTGGACCGAGGCGACCGCCACGCCGCAGGTCGAGATCGCGTTGCAGCACCCGAAGTGCACGCTGATCGCCAACGCCCTGGGCACCCCGCCGGTGGACATGATCAACCACATCCACGAGTCCGGCCGCAAGGTGGCGGCGCTGTGCGGGTCGCCTTCGCAGGCCCGCAAGCACGCCGACGCCGGGGTGGACATCATCATCGCCCAGGGCGGCGAGGCCGGCGGGCACTGCGGTGAGATCGGCTCGATCGTGCTGTGGCCGCAGGTCGTCAAGGAGGTGGCGCCGCTGCCCGTGCTGGCCGCCGGTGGCATCGGCAGCGGCGAGCAGATCGCCGCGGCGCTGGCGCTCGGTGCGCAGGGGGCGTGGACCGGCTCGCAGTGGGTGATGGTCGAGGAATCGGAGAACACCCCGGTCCAGCACGAGGCTTACATCAAGGCCACCAGCAAGGACACCGTGCGCAGCCGGTCGTTCACCGGTAAGCCGGCGCGGATGCTGCGCAACGACTGGACCGAGGCCTGGGAGAAGCCCGAGAACCCCAAGCCGCTGGGCATGCCGCTGCAGTACATGGTGTCCGGCATGGCGGTGGCCGCCACGCACAAGTACCCGAACGAGTCGGTCGACGTGGCGTTCAACCCGATCGGTCAGGTGGTCGGCCAGTTCAAGAAGGTGGAGAAGACCGCGACGGTCATCGAGCGCTGGGTGCAGGAGTACCTGGAGGCCACCAGCCGGCTCAACGAGATCAACGAAGCCGCCGCTGTCTGATCCGACCGCCCCGGCGTTTGCCTGCTGCTGACGATCGCCTTCCTGTGGTCTGGGTGGTGCGCTGATCCCGGGGTACTCCCCCGTCATGAGGCATTTCAGGCGGTGGGGAGCCGTCTATCTACTGCTCCTGCTGTTCGTCGGATCGTGGCTCGGCCAGTTCTTCACCCAGCTGGCCGAGTTCACCGCCGACCAGCAACAGCACGGCCAGCCGTTTCAATGGGGTGAGTATCTGCACGAGTTCTTCGCGGCCACCTTCGAGAACTGGCAGAGCGAGTGGCTGCAGCTGATCTTCCAGGCGATCCTGCTGCTGGGCGCCAAGCACTGGTTGTTCAGAGTCGACGCCGAGGATCTCGAGCGCATCGAGGCCAAGGTGGACGACATCAGGGATCGGCTGGCCCAGCCGTCGAGCTGACGCGGGGTAGATTGCCCGCGTGAGCGAAGACAGAGTGCGCGTGCAGGTGCGACCGGATGGTGTCGCGACGGTGACGATGGTGCGGTCGGATAAGCACAACGCGCTCGACCAGGCGATGTTCGAGGCGCTCGTCGGCGCCGCCGCACAGCTCACGGCCGCCCCATCGGTGCGGGCGGTGGTGCTGCACGGCGAGGGCAAGAGCTTCTGCTCCGGACTCGACGTCGCCAGCTTCATGTCCGGCGAGCGCGGCACCGGTGTCCTGCTGTCGCGCGACTCGGGCGGGCCCGCCAACCTCGCCCAGCGAGTGAGCTACGACTGGTCGCTGGTGCCCGCCCCGGTGATCGCCGCGGTGCACGGCAACTGCTTCGGCGGCGGACTGCAGATCGCGCTCGGCGCCGACATCCGGGTCGCCGCCCCGGACGCGAGGTTGTCGATCATGGAGATCAAGTGGGGCCTCATCCCCGACATGGGCATCACCCAGGCACTGCCGCGCCTCGTCCCGATCGACGTCGCGAAAGAACTGACCTTCACCGGTCGCATCGTGTCCGGAACCGAGGCAGCCGAGCTCGGCCTGGTCACCCGCACCGCCGCAGACCCGTTGTCGGCGGCACTGGAACTGGCCGGCGAGATCGCCCAGAAATCGCCCCACGCGATTCGCGCCGCCAAACGTCTCTACGACCAAACCTGGCGCAGCGATGACCCGGCGTCGGCACTGGCGCTGGAAAGCGAACTGCAGACCGGCTTGATCGGATCCCCCAATCAGATCGCCGCCGTGGTTGCCGGGATGTCCGGCGAGCAAGCGGTGTTCGCCGATCCGGAGTAGCTGCCCATGGGTGCACTGGACGGCAAGGTCGCGTTCATCACCGGCGGGGCACGTGGGCAAGGACGTGCGCACGCCGTGGCGCTGGCCGCAGCAGGCGCCGACATCGTCATCGCCGACGCGCCGGCGCCGATGAAGCTGACCTATCCCCTGGGCACCG
>Ga0182793_1001262_pt1 | contig 16184 bp, 13 predicted proteins | sample Passage237A_FD_130498 | JGI IMG/M metagenome (GOLD analysis project Ga0182793, IMG submission 130498) | Cellulose adapted compost microbial communities from Newby Island Compost Facility, Milpitas, CA, USA - Passage2 37A (version 2) (version 2) ... | reverse complement strand
GGCAGCGGTGGGCGTCGATGGCAGGAAACAACCAACCAGATCTGTTTCAGGCCGACACACAGGCGGAACGTTTCGATGAGACCGGAGCGCGGGTATACTACGAGGGCGATCCTGACCGCGTCCGTGCCCGTCTGCATCGTATCCTCTCCGAGGCCCGCGTCGCGAACGCGCTGCCTTGGGACCCTGCACGCGCCCGGCTCTACCGGCGCATCGTGCCGCAGATGAGCGTTTGGTTGCCCGAGGACGAGGGCGAGCAGCTTCGGCTGGAATTCGAGACCGAGATGGAGCGGCTGCAATCAGCGGCGTAGCTGTTCCGGTCAGCTTGACCGGTGAGTTACCCAAGCCGATAGTGATTTCCACGGAACGCGCCAGCACAGAGCCCCGCAACATGCTGCTTACGCACGTGCTGCTGCACGTGGCGGCAAAGTGCCTCGTGAACTCCGCAGAACATGGCGCTAGAGGCCTGTCCTTGGCTCCACCAGTCTCCATACCCTCGCGGCCGTTCGCTGCGCTCGTTCTTCACGGGACGGGCGGAAGCAGCCGGCCCCCCGAAGCCCTCTTCTCACCCGCTGGCAATCGTTGTGATGCAGCCGTTTGACCTCGGCGGTGTCCCCCGCAGCACCCGGCCCCTGCCCGTCGCCGTTTCCGCTTCGGCCTGATCGCCTCGGTCGAAAGCGCGGCCGCCCCGCATGAGGCGCATGCAGCGGGCGCCAGCTTGCAGGAGCGCCTGCCCGCCGGCCGCATCTTCGCGGCGTCGGGCCCGGCTGTGGCGCCCGGCGGCCGACGAACCGGTGCCGCGCCTTCCGGGAGGAACGCCGGGCTGGCCGAAACGGCCGGCCCGGCGAGGGGCGGAGCCTACCTGTCCGCGATCGCGGCCTCGAACGCCTTAAGGATTTCGGTGCCGGGAACGTTCATCCCGTCCATCGTCCGCGCCCATTCCTCGCGCGCGCCGAGCATCTCGGCCGCGAGTTGCTGCGCGGCCCCTTCCTCGAGATCGGCGAAGCCGATGCCGGCCGCGGATAACTTCTTCAGGTCGTCGTCGAGAGCGCCGTCGGCGTAGGCGCAGATCCGCTTGGTCGTGGCTTCCCCGGCCTGGCTCATGGCCTCCTGCACGGCCGCCGGCAGCGCGTTCCAGCGGTCCTGCGAGATCATCATCGTCAGCACGGCGCTGCCGAAATTCACGCCGGACGTCGCGGTGTCGAGGAGGCCGGCGATGTCGTAGGCGAGCACGCTCGACGCCGGAAAGATCACGCCGTCGATGGTGCCGCGGGAAAGCGCATCGTAGACCTCCGGCGCGGTGATGCGTACCGGCACGGCGCCGAGCCGACGGGCGATCGCGTCCTGACCGGCGCTGCTGGTCCGCAGCTTCTTGCCCTCGAGATCGTCTATCGTGGCCAGCGGGCCGCGGACGAATGCCTGATAGGGCGGCATGACCACGGCATAGACCACCTTCACGCCGGCCGGGCCGTATTCCCTGGTGGCGAGCAGCCCGTCGTTTCGGGCCAGGTCCCAGAACGCCATCGTGCCCCGGCACGAGGTCTCGAACGTACCGGGGAGCTCCGCGACCGATGTCAGCGGCAGCTTTTCCGCGGCGTAGGAGGGCACCACATAGCCGATATCGACCACGCCCGAGGCGGTCAGCGAAAACAGGTCCCCGGCCTTGCCGAGCTGGCCGGCGGGAAAATGCTCGAACGTGACCTCCGGCCCGGCCAGCTGCGCGACCGCGTCCATCCAGAACCGCGTCGCCTGCTCGGTGAAGAAATGGGTGGCGGGAAGCGAGTCCGCGACGCGCAGCGTCACCTGCGCGGTCGCATGGCCGCCTGCCGCCATCGACAAGGCCATGCCAAGTGCCGCGGCAACGGTTGCCCTGTTCATCGCAACGCCTCCTGGAACGCTTCGAGGACCAGCCGTCCCGGCTTGCCCTGCCCCTCCATCTCCTCGGCCCACTGGGTGCCGATCGTATTCGCGATGCGGAGCAGTTCGGCACGGTCCTCCTCGCCCAGCTCGACCGGGGCGACGCCGGCTTCCATGACCTTGCCGCGCACGGCTTCGGCTTCGTCGGCGACGATCGCGCAGGCCTGCCGGGTGGTTTCCTCTCCGGCTTCGGCTATGGCCGCGCGCACGTCCTCCGGAAGCGCGGCCCAGGTACTTTCGGCCATCGCATAGGTAACGACGAAGCCGCCCAGGTTGGCGTCGAAGGTGGATGCCTTGGTGACGGTATGCAGGTCGTAGGGCACCATGCTGATCGGAGGCATCACCAGCCCGTCGATCGTCCCGCGCGATAGCGCCTGGTACATTTCCGCGGCGGCGATCTGGATCGGGACCCCGTTCAGTTCGCGGACGTAAAGGTCGACCGTGCCGCCGGACGTGCGCATCTTGCGGCCGCTGATTTCGCTCAGCCGCGAGAAAGGCTGCGCCATCACCAGCTGGTTCGGCGGCAGCATCAGCGCGAAGACGGGGCGGATCCCGAGCGAAGCCAGCTCATGCTCCCGCAACACGCCGCCCTCCTGCGCCAGCTTCCAGAAGGCCTGCGTTCCGACGCAAGGGTCGGAGTAGTCGGCCGGAAGGTTCGCGACCATCGACAGCGGAAGCCGCTGCGACAGGTATGACGGGACCACATAGGTGACGTCCGCGACGCCCGTCTCCAGCATCGCCAGCATGTCGCCCGCGCCGCCGAGCTGGCCGGCGGGGAAATACTGGAACTCGACCCGCCCGTTCGACAGGCGGGTGACGGCCTCCATCCACTTCGTCGTCGCGGCGCGCGCGATGTAGTGGCCTGCCGGCAACGAGTCCGCGACGCGCAGGGTCACCTTGTCCTGCGCGTGGGCGCCTCCGCCCGCAAGCAGGGTCCATGCGGCGAGCGCGGCGCCCAGCAGCGTCCGCCCACCCCCAAATGATCTCTTCGGCATTGCTTCCTCCCTGTTGTTGTGCCTTCGGAAAGTGGCCGGCGCCCTGCTACATGGTGGAAGGCAGCCACAGGATGATCTGCGGCAGCGCCAGCATCAGCAGGACCAGCAGGATATGCGCCACGACATGGGGCCAGATGCCGCTGAAGACCTCCTCGAGGGGACGGCCGGTATATCTGGCGACCACGAAGGAATTGAGCCCGACCGGCGGCGTGACGAGCCCGATCTCGGCGGTGACGACCATCATGACGCCGAACCAGACGGGATCGTAGCCGAGCGCGAGCACGAGCGGCAGCGTGATCGGCACGGTGAGAATGATGATCGCTGCCTGGTCCATGATCGTGCCGAGCAGGATGATCGCGGCCAGGATGATGAGCATCACGACGACGGGCGCCATGTCGAGGCCGCCGACCCAATCGGCCAGATTGTGCGACAGCCGCGTCAGGGCCATGAAGTAGCCGAATATGTGCGCGCCAAGGATGATGAACAGGATCATGCAGGTCGTGCGGCCCGCGCGCAGGACGGCCTGCACCAGATTGGCGCGTGTCGCATTGCCGGACGCGAGCGCCAGCACCAGGCTGCCGATCGCGCCGAGCGCGGACGATTCCGTCGGCGTGGCGATGCCGGTATAGATCAGGCCGGTCACCACCACGAACAGGCCGAGCATCGGCAGCACGCCCGGCAGCGAGGCGACCTTTTCGCGCCAGCCGTAGGCCTGGCCGCGCGGCGCCCGGGCGGGGTCGCGCCAGACCAGGTAGAGAACGGTGAGGATGACCGTGATCGCCACGAGTACGCCGGGGATGATGCCCGCGATCAGCAGCCGGCCGATGCTGACGTCGGCGACGATGCCGTAGAGGATCAACGCGATGCTGGGCGGTATCAGCATGGCGAGCGTGCCCGAGATCGCGACCACGCCGCAGGCGATTTTCGGCTCGTAGCCGCGCTCCAGCATGCCTGGCACGGTCGTCGCGGCGAGCGTCGCGGCAGATGCCGTGCTCGACCCCGAAATCGCCCCGAAGCCCGCTCCGGCGAGGCTGGTGGCGACCGCAAGGCCGGCCGGCGTGCGGCCGACCCACGTCACCGCGCTGTCGAACAGCTGCTTTGCGATGCCGCTCACGATGATCAGCTCCGCCATCAGCAGGAACATCGGAATGGTTATCAGTTCATAGGATTTGGCGGCCGAAAGCGGTGCCGTCGAGAGAATGCCCTGGGCGACATTGGGCCCGCCCACCATGCCGAGCCCGGCGGCGCCGGCGACGAGTAGCGCCAGCGCGATCGGCGCGCCGAGCGCGATCAGCACGAGCAGCAAGGCAACGATGATGAGGGTCGTCATGGCGCCAGGTCTCCGTGCGAGCCGGTGGTCTTGGGCAGCGGAACGAGATCCGCGTGGACGGCCGCCGACAGCGTGTGACCGACGAAGGAATGAAGCAGCCTCAGCAGAAGCAGCGTGAGACCGAGGGCGACGATGAACGAGGCGATCCAGGTTGGCCAGGCGACCGCTCCCATGAGCACCTCGTTGTTGACGAATGCGCGTCTCGCGCTGCGATAGCTGCCCATCATCATCATCCAGACGATCGGCAGCGAAACGGCGTAGGCGACGGCATACATGACATGGCGCTGCCGCGCGCTCGCCCGGTTGTGCAGCAGGTCGACGGCGATGTGCTCGCCGCTGCGCTGGGTATCGGCGAGCGACAGGTAGAAGACGCCTGTCAGGAGGAACAGGGAAATCAGGTCGTAGGACCAGGCGATCGGCCGGTTCAGCGCATAGCGCGCAAGCACGTCGGCGCCGGCGATCCACATGATGGCGAGGGTGCAGAGTGCGCCGCAGCAGATGGCGGTCCACTCCAGATAGCGCAGCACGCGACTGGTTTTCTCAAACCAGTTCATCCGGCGGCAGCCGAATGGCCGGCTTCCGGCCGGATCGAGGCCCGGGCGACGGGTGGATTCGGAATGCGGCGTGCAGTCAATTCAGGCTCCCCCCGATCTCGATTAAAGTTCTGATATTCGAACAGGCCGCGATTATACGAACAATCGACTTGACGTCAAGCGCAAGCGTCGCGAAGCGTCGGCATGGTTGCCGGCCATTTGCCCGACCGGAAGAACGCGGATCAAGCATCGTGTCCTGGGCTGTGCTGTCCGAAGCCGGCCTGACGGGCGCCGGCCCCGCCATGCCGCGGTCGCCAGCCGCGCCGCAGGCCGACATCGTGGTGCCGGTGCAACCGCCCTTACTGGCCTGTCTTGGAAGGCGCGCTGGGGGATGCGTTTCGCGGACGCCGCGCCGCCATTGGCCCGCGCCGGGCGAAACAGGGCGGATCCTTCCGCGCAACGGGCGCGCATCCGCGCCTATCTTCGCGGGGCGCCCCTTTCCGTCGGGCCCGTTGCGGCATGGACGCGCGGACGCAGGGGATTGGCCCGCTCCAGCGCGTCGCGATGCGCCGGATCGGCGATGGCGATGATGTCGCGGGCGCGCTGCTCTTGCGAGCGCCCGCGCAGATCGGCCACGCCGTGCTCGGTGACGACGACGTCGACGGCCGAGCGGCAGGTCGTGACGCAATGGCCGGAAAGCGCAGGGACGATCCGGCTGGCCCCCGAAGGGCGCGTCGTCGACGGCAGCGCGATCACCGACAGGCCGCGCTCGGCTGCCGCGGCAGCATGCATGTAGTCGAGCTGGCCGCCGATGCCGCCGACATACCGGCTGCCCAGCATTTCCGCATTGATCTGGCCGTGAATGTCGACTTCCAGCGCCGAGTTCACAGCGACCAGCCGTGACAGCCGCGACAGCGTGCCGGCGCCGTGCGTGGTTGCGATCGGGTGGAGCTCGACCGCCGGATTGTCGTGCAGGAAGTCGCGCAGCCGGGGGCTGCCGATCGCCACGCCGCCGATCGTCCTGCCCGGCAGCACCTCCTTGCGTGCATTGGTGACCGCGCCCTGGCGGACGAGTTCGACCAGCTCGTCCGTCAGCAGCCCCGAATGAATGCCGAGGTCGCGGTGGCTGGAAAGTGCCCGCAGCATCGCCGTCGGCACGGCGCCGATGCCATATTGCAGCGTCGCCCCATCGTCGATGAGGGCGGCGAGACGGGCCGCGATCGCCTCCTCGGCCGCGCCGGGCACCGGTGCCGTCTGCCACGGCGGAGCTTCGTCGGACTCCACGATGATGTCGAACCGCGACAGGTCGAGCGGGCGGTCCATCCGTGTCCAGGGGACATGGGAATTGACCTCGCCGATCACCAGCCGCGCCCCGGCGATGGCGTAGGGCAGGAAATCGTTGCAGAAGCCCAGGCTGTGGCTGCCGTCGGGGCCGGGGGGACTAAGCTGCACCAGCGCGACGTCGCAGGGTATCCTGCCCGCGGCCAGGGCCTTCGGAACCGCCGAATAGAGCATCGGGATCACGTCGAGCATGCCGGCCTTGTGCAGGCGACGGGCGGCATGCATGGCGCCGAAGCTGGAAAAGGCAAGACCGGTGCCGATCGCCGCGTCGAGCGCATCGCCGAGGGCCACGCCGATGAACGCGCTCAGGTGTCCGATGCGTCCGGCCTCGTCGATCAGGCGCCGCACCAGGCCGGCAGGCGTGGCCAGCGCCTGGCCCCAGACCACGCCGTCGCCCGGCCTCAGCAGCGTGGCGAGCCGCACGGTTTCCAGATCGGCCCGCTGCGGCGGCATCAGGCGTGCTCCGGCACATGCACGATCCCCCGGGCCACAAGCGATGCCGCCTCGTCGTCGCTGAAGCCGAGCGCGGCGAGGATTCCGTGGCCGTCCGCGCCCAGCGCGGGAGCCGGCGTGCCGTTTCGGGCGACCCGCATGCCGCTTGCGATCACCGGAAACGGCATCGTTGCCGCCGCGCCCTCGCCGACATGCATCCCGCGCGCCATCGCGTGGTCGGACAGCAGCGCCTCCTGATTGGTGACGCAGACGGTCGCCGGGACGTCGTGGCGGTCGAGAAACGACACCCAATCTCCTGCCGGCCGGCCGGCGAACATCCTGTCGAGGATCGCCATCAGCCGCTCTGCGTTCGCGGCGCGCCCCTCCTCGGTGGCAAAGGCCGGGTCCCTGAGCTCCGGTGCGAGCGCGCCTGCGGCGGCAACCAGATTGTCCCAGAATTTCTCCTCCACCACGGTCAGGGCCAGCATCCGGCCGTCGGCGCAGCAAAACAGGTCGTTTGCCGGATAGAGGTGATCGGTCGAGCCCGCGGCGGTGGTGAATCCGAAGCGGATGGCGCTGGCGTAGAGGGTCGATTCGTAGAGGCTCATGTCCAGCGCGGCGGCGACGGGGCGCCGGTCGCGCTCCTGCAGCGCGGCGAGGATCGCCACGGCCGCGAACGCGCCGCCCACCATGTCGGCAAACGGCAGCGATGCGCGGCCGGGGGGCTGCCGCAAATGGCCTTTGAGCGCCAGCCCGCCTCCCATGGCCATGTATGCCAGGTCGTGACCCGCCTTGTCGCGCAGCGGGCCGGTCTGGCCGTATCCCGACAGGGAACAGCAGACGAGCCGCGGGTTGATTGCCTGCAGCGCCTCGGCGCCGCACCCCAGCCTGGCGACCACGCCGGGACGGAATCCCTCGATGGCGACGTCGCCGTAGGACGCGAGCCTTTCGATGACGGCCGCCGCCCCCGGCGACTTGAGATCGAGCGCGATGCTCTTCTTGTTGCGGTTTGCGCCCTGGAACATGGCGCTCTTCATATGGCGTGCGTAGTCGCCGCCGGGCGGCTCGACCTTGATCACTTCGGCGCCGAGATCGGCGAGTATCAGCGTGGTCAGCGGTCCCGGCAGCAGCATCGAGAAATCGATGATCCTGATTCCGTCGAGAGGTGCCCATGCGTCATGCGTGCCAGACGGCATCCCGATCCTCCGCAGGCGGCGAACGTCTCCGCGGCGCTGCCCGGCTTGTCCGATTGGCGCGTTGACGCCGTGTTTGCGATCGCCTATTGTTCGTTTAAGCGAACTATGTACGAATATTCGTCTATCATCAAGATTGCGGCCGGTGCAAGTCATGGCCTGCCGGCCGTTGCGGGGAGAGTGGAATGGCGGGGCTCTGGTTCGAGGAATTCGAGGTCGGAAAGATCTACGATCACGCCTTTTCCCGCACGGTCACGGAAGCCGACAACATGTGGTTCTGCAACGCCACGCTGAACACGCAGCCGTTGCACATCGACTTCCACATGGCGGCGCAGACCGAGTTCGGCCGGCCGCTGGTCAACAGCCTGTTCACGCTCGGTCTGGTGATCGGCATGACCGTCACCGAGACCACGCTCGGAACCACCGTCGGCAATCTCGCCATGACCGATATCAACTTTCCGCGCCCCGTGTTTCACGGTGATACGCTGCGGGCGCGGACGACCATCCGCAGCAAGCGCGAGAGCAGGTCCCGGCCGCGTGACGGCATCGTCACGTTCTACCACGAGGGGATCAACCAGCACGGCGAGGTGGTGTTGGACTGCGTGCGCACCGGCCTGATGCGCAAGCGCCCGGCCTGATCGGCAGGACAGGCAAGCGCCGCCGCCGGCCCCGGACTCTACTGCCGGCCGCCGGGGCTTAGCGCCTCGCGCAGTTCGCGCTTCAGGACCTTGCCGTAATTGTTCTTCGGCAGCGCCGGCAGCGCGACGTAGCGCTTCGGCCGCTTGAAGCGGGCGATGCGATCCAGGCAAAGCGCATCGAGCGCGCGCTCGTCCATTGTATGGCCTTGCTTGAGCACGACGCAGGCAACGACCTCTTCGCCCCATTCGGCGTGGGGCAGGCCGACCACCGACACTTCCGCGACGGAGGGATGGTGCATGATCACCTCCTCGACCTCGCGCGGATACACGTTCGAGCCGCCGGTGATGATCAGGTCCTTCGAGCGGTCGTGCAGCGACAGGAATCCGTCCTCGTCGAGCGAGCCCATATCGCCGGTTCGCAGCCAGCCGTCGACGATCGTTTCGGCCGTGGCCCGGTCGTTTTTCCAGTATCCACGCATCACAGCCGGGCCGGCGACGACGATCTCCCCGATCGTTCCCGCCGGGAGTGGCTCGCCGGCCGGGCCGACCACGCGCCCCCGCGAGCAGGCCTGCGCGTAGCCGACGGAGCGCAGCCGCTCGCGCCAGCGCGGGTGGCTCCTGTCGCCGACCATGGCCCGCGGCAAGACGGTTATCGCCATCGGGCATTCGCCCTGGCCGTAGATCTGCACGAACCGTTCGCCGAGCACGTCGACGGCTTCGATGATGTCGGCTTCGTACATCGGCCCGCCGCCATAGACGACGGTCTTGATGCCGGTGCCGTCCTGGCCGGAACTGCGCGCCTCGGCCACCAGCCGCTGGATCATCGTCGGCGCGGCGAACAGGGTGGCGTTGCCGAGCGCGCGGGCGAGGCCGAGCAGTTCCGCCGCGTCGAATCCTTCCGAGCCGGGGCAGGCATGGCGGCAGCCGCCGATGACGCCCAGAAAATTGTAAAGGCCCGCGCCGTGCGAGATGGGTGCCGCATAGAGGAACGCATCGTCGGGGGCCACGTCGTCGACATCGGCGAGATAGCCCAGTACCATCGCCTGGATGTTGCCGGAGCTGATGACGACCCCCTTGGGGTTTCCGGTGGTGCCGGACGTGTAGAACAGCCACACCATGTCGCTCGCCGCCATTGGCGCGGCGGCGGCGAGCGGCTCACGATCCCGCATGTCGCGATAGGCAGCCGTATCGACGGAGACGAGGGGCGTGCCGGGTGCCAGCGCCGCCAGCGGCGCGCCCACATTGTCGCTGACGAAGGTCAGGGAGGCGTTCGAGTTCTCGAGGATGTAGACGGCCTCGCGAGGATGCAGCTTCGCATTGATCGGGACCGCCGCCGCACCGACGAACCAGATCGCGTAGAGCGCTTCCAGATATTCGACGCGGTTGGTCATGAAGATTCCGACCCGGTCGCCGCGTCCGATGCCGCGGTCCGCCAGCCCGGCGCCGATCGCGGCCGCCCGGCGCGCGAACGCGCGATAATCCGCGACGACATCGGTATCTCGCAGCAGGGCAGCGGCGTGCGGCCTGATCCGGCTGGTGCGAAGGAGCCATTCGGCTGGGTTCATTGTATCGATCCTGTTTTGCGGATCGGGACATGCCCTCTCATGGCGCGCCCCGCGCGAATGTTACCCGGCCGCGCCTCTTCCGGTGTGGCCGACGACGCGCGACAGGTTTGCTGCGCTTCGACGGATCTGCTCGATCAGCTGTTCGCGTTTGGCCACGGCGCGGCTGGTCGGCAGCGCGATGGTGAGGGCGGCGATGACGTCGCCGGAATGGTTGAAAACAGGTGCTGCGAAGCCCGACGAATCGGCCGAGAACTCGCCCGAGCTCATCGAAAGGCCGTTTTCTCGCACCCCGGCCAGCGTCCGTTCGATCTCGTTCTTGTCGATGACGGTATGTTCCGTGAAGCGTTCCAGCTTCGCCCTGTCCAGATAGGCCCTGATCTTCTCGGGCGACTGGTAGGCCAGCAGCACGCGGCCGGCGGCCGAAGGATAGAGCGGTCGCCGCGTGCCGATCGGAACGGAATAGCGGACCGGGTTCGGCGTCTCGACGATGTCGACATAGACCGAATAGGTATCGTCGCGATCGAGCGTCGCCAGGAGGACGGTTTCGCCGCATTCCTCCATCGCCTCGACGAGCATGTGATGGGCCATCTGGCTAAGCGTGCTCCCGGCCATGATCAGGGACGCCAGCGCGTAGGCTTCCGGGCCCAGGCTGTAATGCCAGCCGTCCCTGACGAGCAGCCCCTGCTCGTCGAGCGCCTTCAGCGTCGCCGACAGCGAGCTTTTCGGAACCGAAGTCTGGGACGATATCTCCGAGAGTGTCATGCCTCGCTTCTTATCCGCCAGCAAACGTAGCAATGCGAAGACCCGCGACAGCACCATCGGGCCCTCCGAGCGGGTTTTGGGCTCCGGGTCTCGTGGATGCGGCGTTCTCATCTCCGAATTTCATTCCTTTTTCCGAATAATGCGGAGAACCTTGCCGTTGTCAATGTGACCGGCCGGCGCCTGCCGGGCCGCGATGCGGGCACATCGCTTCGTCGTGGCGGCACGCATTGCCCGGGCGGCGGCGCCGGTTTCGCCGGCAGACGGCTTCTACCACACGTCCGGGAATATTGCGCCGCGCCTCACAAGACGGATTGCAACGGATGAAAGTTTCTGATTACGTATATACGTACATCGTTCGTATATCGACACGACGCAAGGAGGGCTGGCTGCTGCGGCGGCGACGGGGGAAGGCGCGGCCGTGATCGATCCGACGGGCGGCACGCGCCGACGGTCGGCCGCACGACGCCGGTCGCCCCGAAACCGCTCTCGGCGTCGGCAGGACAGTGAGCCCGGCAGCCCTTACGAGGAGACGAGATGGCGAAATTCTTCAGCGACGACCAGGCGGCCATTCGCGAGAGCGTGTTGAAGCTGTGCGCGAATTTCGGCGATCCCTACTGGATGGAGCGCGACCGCGACGGCAAGTTTCCGCATGAGTTCTGCAACGCGATTGCCGAGGCCGGCTGGATGGGGATCGCCATGCCGCAGGAGTTCGGCGGCAGCGGGCTGGGCATCGGCGAGGCCGCCGCGATGGTGCAGGCCGTCTCGGAATCGGGGGCCGGCAATGCCGGCTTCACCTCGATCGCCCTCAATATCTTCGGCCTGCATCCGGTGGTCGTGTTCGGCACGGACGAGCAGAAGAAGCAGTGGCTGCCGCGCATCATCAGTCGTGAGGACATCGCCTGCTTCGCCGTGACGGAGCCCAATACGGGCCTCGACACCACCCGCCTGAGGACAATGGCGGTCGACAAGGGCGACCACTACCTCGTACGCGGCCAGAAGATCTGGACGTCCACCGCGCAGGTGGCCAACAAGATGCTGCTTATCGCCCGTACGAAGGAGATCGGCGAGACGGCGAAGCCGATGGACGGGCTGTCGCTCTTCTACACGGATCTCGACCGTCGTTACATCGAGGTGCGCGAGATCGAGAAGATGGGTCGCAAGAGCGTCGATTCGAACCAGCTCTTCATCGAGGACCTGCCGATCCCCCGCGAGCACCTGATCGGCGAGGAGGGCAAGGGCTTCCGCTATCTCCTCCATGGCCTGAACGCGGAACGCATCCTGATCTCGGCGTCGCTGGTCGGCCTCGGGCGCAGCGCGCTGCGCCGCGCCTCGACCTATGCGCGCGAACGCGTCGTGTTCGGCCGGCCGATCGGCCAGAACCAGGGCGTCCAGCATCCGCTGGCGCAGAACTGGGCGGAGCTGGAAGCCGCGAACCTGATGGCGTTCAACGCCGCGGCTCTCCACGACGCGGGCAAGCCCTGCGGGATCGAGGCCAACGCAGCCAAATATCTGGCCGGCGAGGCGGCGTTCCGGGCCTGCACCAATGCGGTCATGACGCTGGGCGGCATGGGCTACGCCAAGGAATATCACGTCGAGCGCTATTTCCGCGAATGCCTGATCCATCGGATCGCGCCGATCAGCCCGCAACTGGCGCTGTGCTTCATCGCCGAGCAGGCGCTCGGCCTGCCGAAGTCCTACTGACGGTGTGGGGATGCGCAAGCAGCCTGACTACGGAGCTCCGGGAGAAGGGGCGGTGAGGCCGGCCGATCTCTTGGGGGGCGGTCCCCGTGCGATTTCGATCCGGCCGGCAACGGATGTGGGGGTGCCATGACGAGACCGCTCGACGGCGTACGGGTCATCGACCTTTCGAACATGCTGATGGCGCCCTACACGTCGCAGATTCTCGGCGACCTCGGCGCCGACGTCATCAAGCTGGAGCCGCCCGAAGGCGATCCGGTCCGGCTGATCGGCCCGTTCCGCAATCACGGCATGGGGGCGCTGTTCCTCAACTGCAACCGCTCGAAGCGCAGTGTCGTGCTCAACCTGAAGCTGAAGGAGGCGCAGGAGGCCGCGCTCGACCTGGTCGCCACCGCCGACGTGCTGCTCTACAATCGCAGGCCGCAGGTGATGGCGAGGCTCGGGCTGGGCTATGAAGCGGTGCGCGCCCGCAATCCGCGCATCGTCTATGCCGGCCTGTTCGGATATGGCCAGGCCGGCCCCTATGCGCACAAGCCCGCTTTCGACGATCTCATCCAGGGCGCCGTCGCCATCCCCTCGCTGGCGGCCAGGGCGGGCGACGACGGCCAGCCGCGCTACGCGCCGACCGCGATCGTCGATCGTGGCGTGGCGCTGTGGGCCGTTGGCCAGATCAACGCGGCGCTCTACCACAAGGCGAGAACGGGCGAGGGGCAGCGCATCGACATGCCGATGTTCGAGATGATGGCGAGCTTCGTCCTCGGGGACCACCTGCAGGGTGCGGCGTTCGAGCCTGCAATCGGCGATACGGGCTATGCCCGCCTGATCTCCCGCGACCGCCGCCCCTACCGCACCAGCGACGGCTATATCTGCGTCGTGGCCTATACCGATCGCCATTGGCATGCGCTGATGCGCGGCCTCGGGCGCGAACGCGAGTTCTTCGACGATCCGCGCTATTCGTCGATGACGTCGAGGACCGAGAACATCGATGCGATCTATGCGGACCTTGCCGCGGTGCTGCTGACGCGCACCACCGCCGAATGGCTCGATTTCTTCGACGCGGCCGATATTCCGGCCATGCCGCTGCACACCACCGACACGCTGCTGGACGATCCGCATCTGCGCTCGGTCGGCTTCTTCGGCGTCGAGCGGCACCCGACGGAAGGCACGCTGCGCCGTATGAGCTATCCCTCCTCCTGGAGCGTCACCCAGCCGGGGCCGTCCCGGCCGGCGCCGCGGCTCGGCGAGCACAGCCTGGAAGTGCTGCGCGAGGCCGGCCTCGATCGGGCAAGGCTCGACGCGCTGGCTGCCTGCGGCGCGTTTGGCGCGCAGCCGGCGAGCGGGCGCGAGGCAGACGGAAGGGAGGAACCATGACGATCATCCGCTCCTGGCTGTTCGTTCCCGGCGACAGCGAGCGCAAGCTGGCGAAGGGCCGCGACAACGGTGCGGACGCGCTGATCCTCGACCTCGAGGATTCGGTCGCCGACAGCCGCCAGCAGGCCGCTCGCGCGATGGTGCGCGATTTTCTTGCGGCCAATCCGGACCGCTCGCGTCAGCAATTGTGGGTGCGGGTGAACCCGCTGGACCATCCGTTCTGCCTCGACGATCTCGCCGCCATCATGCCCGGCGCGCCCTGCGGCATCTGCCTGCCCAAGGTCAATGGTGCGGGCGACGTCGACCGCATGGCCGATTTCCTGTCGGCGCTGGAAGCGGTCTCCGGCATCGCCCGCGGTTCGACGCGGATCATGTCGGTGGCGACGGAAACGGCCGCATCGCTGCTGACGTTCCATACCTATCTCGCCGGAGTGAGCGAGCGCATGACCGCGATGACGTGGGGCGGGGAGGACCTGGCCGCCGCGCTCGGGGCGAGCGACAACCGGCACCCGGCGACCGGCGATTACGACGATCCGTTCCTCTATGCGCGCACCATGTGCCTGGCGACGGCGCGCGCGCTCCATATCCAGCCGGTCGGCACGGTCGTCGTGGACTTCCGCGACGCCCCACGTCTGAAGGCGGACTGCCTGCGCGATCTCCGGTCGGGCTTCATCGGCAAGATGGCGATCCATCCCGACCAGTCGGACATCATCAACGCGGCGTTCACGCCGGGCGAGGCCGAGATCGCCCATGCGCGGGAAGTGGTCGGGATGTTCGAGCGCAATCCCGGTTTGGGCACGGTCGGCCTGAACGGCAAGATGCTCGACATGCCGCACCTCAGGCAGGCGCGCAATCTGCTGGCGCTTGCCGAGAGCATCGCCCGCGCCGAAAGAGCCGGCTCAGCCTGAGCCGTCTCCGCGTCTCCGGCTGCGATCGGCGTGCCGCCGGCGCCGCCGTCGTGGGACGGCCTGCCTGCCGCCCGCTCACCGCACCCGCGGGGCCGCCCTGCGCGGACGCGTGGCGGCGCGCGTCCGCTGCAGATCCACAGGGCGGTTGTCGATGATCGCCTCCATCGCGAAGAGGCCGGTCACGGTGGCCAGCTCCTGCCCGGCGACCAGCCTCTGGTAGAAATCGTCATAGCCGGCCATCCCGCGCGTCACGACCTTGATCATGTAGTCCCAGTCCCCGCCGATGCGGTAGAAATCGACGACGTCGGGCAGCGTCTCGACATGGCGGCGGAACGCCTCGATCCATTCGCGCGAATGATGGGGGGTGCGGATCATCACGATCACCGTGAGGTCCAGGCCGAGCGCGGCGAGGTTCACGCGCGTGTGGCTGCCTTCCACGATCCCTTCGGCCGCAAGGCGCTGCAGGCGGCGCCAGCAGGCATTCTGCGACAGGCCGACTCGTGCGGCGAGCTCGCGCTGCGACAGGCCGGCGTCTTTTTGCAGCTCGGTCAGGATGCGCAGATCGAAACTGTCCAGTTCCATCGTCTTCGTGGTCATATGATCGAATACAGGGCGAGAACGCGAGAAGATAGGTGAGAACGTCCCGCCGGTAAACCGCTACTGTCGGCGCGACGCCATCAAGTAGTGGGGCTTCGATGACCAGCCAGTCCGCCAGCGCGCAGTTCGAGGATTTTCGCGACGGCCTGGGCGGCCTTGCCGGCGTCGCCGGATCGCTGGTGGGCGACGGCGCCGCCATCGACGGCCCGTTCGGCCGCAAGGCGCTCGTCTATGCGGACTATGTCGCTTCGGGCCGCGCCGTTCTTCCCGTCGAGCGCTTCATCCTGGAGAAGGTGCTCCCCTTCTATGCCAACAGCCACACGGAAGCCTCCTATTGCGGCGGCTACGTCACGCGTCTGCGCCGCGCCGCGCGCGCCGTCGTGGCCAGGAACTGCGGCGCCGACGAGCGCCACGCCGTCATCTTCTCCGGTTCGGGCGCGACATCCGGCCTGAACCGGCTGGTGCATCTGTTCGGCGTGGCGGCGAAGGCCGCGTCCGGCGCGCGTCCGGTGGTCCTCATCGGCCCCTACGAGCACCATTCCAATATCCTGCCCTGGCGCGAGAGCGGCGCCGAGGTCGTGACGCTGCCGGAAGCGCCGGAAGGCGGCCCTGACCTGGCCGCGCTCGGCGCCGCGCTCGCCCGGTTCTCGGACCGGCCCACGGTCTGCGCGCTCTCGGCCGCCTCCAACGTCACCGGTATCGTCGCCGACGTCGCCGGCATCAGCCGGCTGGTGAAGCAGGCCGGCGCCATGATGGTGTGGGACTACGCCGGCGGCGGCCCCTATCTGCCGATCGCGATGTGTCCCGCCGACGGCGTCGAGATCGACGCGATCGCGCTGTCGCCGCACAAGTTCATCGGCGGTCCAGGCGCATCCGGCGTTCTGGTGGTCCGGCGGGCCTCGGTGGC
>Ga0182793_1001259_pt1 | contig 16216 bp, 15 predicted proteins | sample Passage237A_FD_130498 | JGI IMG/M metagenome (GOLD analysis project Ga0182793, IMG submission 130498) | Cellulose adapted compost microbial communities from Newby Island Compost Facility, Milpitas, CA, USA - Passage2 37A (version 2) (version 2) ... | reverse complement strand
GGCAGGACAGCGAGTGATTGACCGTGTAGTGCGTAGTAGTGCCGGCCGTTCTCGAACTCCTCGCGGATGCGGCGGCTTACTTCGACTCTATAGTCGAATGTTACTGTGAGATAGCCGAGAAATGGCTGCCCGGGCTGGGATCGAACCAGCGACCAAGTGATTAACAGTTACTCGTTAGGCGGAAAATTTCTGTCCGCATTTGTCTGCTTCTGTCCGCACTTACTGGTTTGTTTTCAGAGGAGAAATGCGGCATAAGTTGAGCAGAAAAACGGACACATGAAAAATTTTGAGGACACGCAAAACCGGACAGTAACCGGACAGTGGAACGACGACCAACCGGCGCCACGAGCGGCCAAAACGCATCAGGACTATTGGAAAAAGCGCATCAAGCGCCGGCCGTTCCGCGACGCGCGCGGCGTGGTCGTCACCCCGCCTGAGTTCTCGGTGCGCATGTTTCACCTCGGGCGCGAGGCATGGTTCAATCTGGAGACAGCGAACCAATCTGCGGCGGCCACGAAGGCTCGGGACATTTATCTTTCACTCGTTGCCGCCGGTTGGGATGCGACACTGGCAAAACACAAGCCGAGTCCGATGGTGCGGGCCGACGTTTGCACTGTCGGTGAGTTCCTGGCTGAGGTTGGCGATCGCAGTCACCTCAAGGCCATGACCGTCCGCCGGTATGCGGTGAAACTGCGCAAGCTGGTGTCCGATGTGGCGAAACTGGAAGCCGGTCTGCGCGGTAAGGCGAAGCGTGCGAAGTTCGATTACATGAACGGCGGTCGCAAGGCGTGGCTCGCCAAGGTCGATGGCCAACGGCTGGACGTTCTCACCCAGGAAGCGGTGAATGCGTGGCGTAACCAATACGTGGCCCGTGCGGGTTCCGATCCGGTGGCCCGGAAGTCGGCCGAGCGTTCGGCCGCGTCCTATCTCCGGTGCGCGCGTTCGCTGTTCACGCCGGATGTCCTCTCCATGCTTCGGGTCAAGCTGCCGCCCAATCCTTTTGCCGGCGTGAAGCTGAAAGACCCGGGATCGCAGCGGTATCATTCGGAGATCAACCCGGAATGGCTGCTGGCATGCGCCGGGAGCGAACTACGCGAGCGGAAGCCGCAGCTCTATCTGGCGCTCTTTCTCTGCCTCTGGGCTGGCTTGCGACGCAAGGAAGCGGACCTGCTGATGTGGGCGCAAGTGGACCTTGAACAGGGGCAAATCTATGTCCGCCGCACGGCCTACTTCGAGCCCAAGACCGAGGAGAGCCAGCGCGTGGTCGATCTCGCGCCTGACGCGGTGGAACTCCTGCGCTCGTTCAAACAGGGCAATGACTCAGAATTTCTGCTCGCCGGTGCCGCCCCCAATCCGTCGGCAACCTACGACTACTACCGCTGCGATTGCACTTGGCGCGAACTCAATGCCTGGCTCCGGGCCAAAGGTGTGCGCCAGCAAAAGGCGATTCACTCGCTCCGGAAGGAAAGCGGTTCGCTCATCGCCTCAACGTTTGGCATCGAGGCCGCCCGCCAGCATCTCGGGCACCGTGACATTCGCACCACATCGGCGCACTACGTCGACAAGAAGAAGCGAATCGAGGTGAAGCTGGCGATTGGCCCAAGTGCCGCGCCCTATTCGAGAGCGAGCTAGACTATGACTTGGTCAAGTCCGTGTTCGAAGACACCGGCTCCATGGACCGAACGTCAAATTTGCCATCTGGCTTAATGAGGAAGGTCCACCCGCCGGACCGAATTCCCTTAATTACCTCGTCCTCGTTTTTGTCGAGATAGCCCTTCACCAAGGGCAGACACGTATGCTCCATTAGTTTTCCGAGCAGAAAGGGATCGCCCGGATCAGTTTCGAATTGATCGGGATGAGTGACCGAAATGTAGGGCTGCCCCTTTTCAAAGGTCGTATGGAATTCTGGGCGGGTGCGAATAGCGGCATTGGCGTGCGCAAACCGCGCCAGTATTTCACGCAACTGAACAGGCGAGAGTGGTCCGCCCAACTTGGGTGTGAACCAATCCTTCAGAAGCGAGTAGGTTGCGCAGGCATCATCCAGCACGCACACGACCGCCGTTTCCCCGAGGCGAATCATCATCGTTTTGTGATGAGAAAAATCAGCATAGTCGAAACGCTCGAACCATTCGCGATTCTTGGCCGGCAAAATAAAAACTGATCCCATTAGTCGCGGGTCGAGCTTTGCACCCGTGTAGTAGGCGCGGACGATGCAATGGATGTGATGCATCGGTGACCAATCGTAGAAATCCGCGATCTTCTCGGCACCCTGACGGGCGTCCAAGGAATACCTCAGCACGCGATCCTTGAGATGCGTCTTAAGGAACAGCAGGTTCATCCATGCGAAGAGCGGCCATGGCGTCTCTTTCTGGATGAATTCAATCACCGCAGCATAGCCGCCCTTGAATATTTGGCTCATCGGCTGCTCCACGGACTGCCCGAGCAAGAAATTACACGCCGTGCAGCACGGCACTCGATACTGTGAATAAGGCAACGTGGCTCCATTGGGCAGGGTTACCTTGAGCTTATGCAGCGAGAACTCTCGCAGCACCCAGTCGGGGATTATGTGTTCGTCCGTGAATTCATTGCCGGAGGGCGCGTTGCCGCAGAGGAAACAGCAATTTCCTTCTACGATGTCCCGGCGAAAACGTTCGCCGCTGATGTAAACCAAGCGCCCCTTCTCGTCTACCACGGAACCATCCGGAGTTTGAAGAAACGCTTTGAGAGCCATTGGGCGACAACACAGTTGAGTGCGCGAGCTGCGCGCTTACGGACCGAATATCTTGTCCAAGCTCGACTGAACCAACGCATGAACGGGCTCAGCCAGCGGTTTCTCTTTCTGAAGCAATGCCATCTTGTCCCTGAACTCAGCCACGACATCCGGCCGGGCCTTCTTCATGTGAGTCAGCGTTTGCACGAGAAGAAGGCGCGTCGTCGCGTTGTGGGGGTGGTTCACGCAAAGCTGTAGATTCCCGAGGATAATTTCCCGCTCTCCGCTGAGAAAACCGCTCTTGAGTCCGTCGGTGGCTGCAAACGAAACGGCCAGCTCCTGTTCGAGACGAAGTTGGTAGACGGCAAAATCGTTTCCGGCCGGGACCTGATAGAAGCCCGGCGAACCGCACGGATGCACCTGAGCGTGCGCGATGACCAGCTTTTGCAGCTCCGCGGACAGGTGATTGAAAGCGTGCTCGGATGTTTCGGGCGTCACTGCGGTTGAGGCCGTTCCGAGCAATGAACCATCGATGGTGCGAAGCAGTCGGAGCGAAGCCGTCCACGGCGTGGTGCCCCCGTCAATGTGAAGCACGGCGACATAGTCGGCCGGCTCGTTGCCACCGCGTGCCTGGGTTGCCGCTTGTTCATCGCTCCACGGCGCGCCGCAGAGAACGAAACCGCCGCTCCCTTCCTGTATCCACGGCTGCAGAACCCGGCCGACCGCATCCGTTTTTAAGTGCAGTTGCTCGGCCAGAAAAATCGGGAGGGCGCGACTCATACGGCCGGGAACGTCGCTCATCTGCATCCGTATGCCACCAGTGGAAACGTCGGGCCGGGAAAAGCTGCTTCCGAGACAGGCGACCACCACCGCTCCCTGCGCCTTGGGTGCGGGCAGCAAGGACGCGGCCGCCGAAGCGCGAAGCCATAGCGGACCATCAATCACCACCATCGTTGTCTTGGTAATGGCTGGCATCGTCGCACCGGCCACCGCGGTGCGAGCTTTGGCAATTTCGGTGTCCCAAAACGAAAGGGTCTCCTGCCAGTCCGGGCGCTTTAGCGCGTAGAGCCGGTCCAGAAGCGTCCGGGCTGCGTCAAGCTGGCCGAGATCGAGATGGGCTTTGATGAGATTGTTTCCCACGGCGAGCCCGTGGGAGCTCAGATCGAATTGAGGCTCCACCAGCGAAAGAATCTCGGGCAAATGACCGTTATTCCCGAGGTCGCCGCTCACCTGCTGCAACATGTCGGTAGGCGCGGGACGGGGGACCAAAGCGAAGGCTTCGTTGTAGAAAGCCATTGCCGCGGGCAGGTCTCGGCGCACCAAAGCGTCGCGCGCCAACCAGAGCCGAGCCCGCCATGCGCCGGGCAATGCGGCGATCCGGCGCAACGCTTCAATGCCGGCCGCCGGACCGTCTTTTTCGCGATGGATAACCTCATACCAACCGAGGCCGTTGTCCTGATTCGGGTCGAGCTGGAGGCCACGCCACAACGTTTCCACGACGCGAGCCTGATCGCCGCGGTCAGCGTAGACCTTGGCCAGATTGGTCAACACGACGCCGGACTCGCCATGGCGTTCGATATGCCGGCTCAGGACCTTCTCAGAATCAGCGAGCCGTTTTTGTTCTCGATAGACTATGGCCAACACCACCGCGCCGCGTTCCGCGCTAGGGTCGATCTCGGCCAACCGTTCCGCCGGCTTCACCATATCCGATCCGAACCCATCCTGGAGTGACTGAACGATCGTCGAATAAAGCGCGTCCGGCTCATTCCAGACCTTCTTGATGTGACCCAAGAGCACGGAATCCCGCCATGCCTGTTTGGTGATGAACATTTCCCGGCCATAGGCATCGTGGACCCGAATCATATTCGGATCTTTTGATGGATCGCTTGGCGTAGCGCTTGCCGGGGTTGGCGTCTGCGCCGGCTTGGGTTCGGCGCTTTTCCCACCGAACAGCTTTTTGAGAAAACTCATGGTGAATTGGCGCTGCCTTGTGGAGCGCGTGCGATGTGCTGCAGGTCACGCACGATCTCGGGTGCGAGCATCCGCGCATTTTTCGCCACCAGATTACATAGTTTGGTCAATTGGTCGCGCTGCGGCTCAATCCAGCTTCGGTTATATCGGGAGAGCCAGCGCCGCACCTCCTCAATAACAACGTCATTGAATTCCGGGGCTGCCTGTAGCGCTTCCAGAAACGCGATGATTTGCTCCCACTTGGAGAGAGACCGGGTCAACAGAAGTCCCGACCTCCGGACATACAGCGGCTTTTCCTCAGCAAGTAGCTCCCGGACGAAGGCGGGAGAAATCAGCGAAGGGTGCTTTTCGAGGACCAATCGCGCGGTCTTGCTCACACCGGGGGACGGATCGAACAGCGCTTTTCGTAGTTCCGCCGCAAAGCGGTCGGCGTTTAGGCTGCCGACTGCTGCGACCGCGGCCTTGCGCAAGGATACCTTGGTGCTCTGCAAATAGCCGGCAAGCAGGTCCACGTCGTCTTTGTTCCCCATCTCCGAAAGCCCAAAGATTGCCGCAGCGGAAGCGGTGCCCGAGCCCTGCAATTTCTCGCGATACAGGCCCGCAATATTGGTCGCTCCCAGCTTCTCCAAGAAATAGCGCGCGGTGGCTCTCACCATGGCTGAGCCATCGAACAAAGCAGCGACGAGCACCCCGCGCCGTGATTCGGTCAACGGCTCGCAAAGCAACTCGAGGCAACGACGGCGGATCGCCGCCCATGAGTCGTTGAGTCCGCGTAGCAGATTCGCTTCCGGGACAGACGTGCTCCAGAAGAAATTCCATGCCGTGATCCGCACGAGCGGGTCCGGATCGTCCCGCAGAAGCCGCGCCAACGATTCCGCCTCCGGGCGTTGGGATGCGATGGAAACTATCAGTCCCAAAATCCATCGCCGCGCGCCCCGGCCTGGGATTTTCGAGGCAAAAGTTTGAAGACAATCGAGGTCTTCCTCTATGCAGACGCGGCGTAGTATCCCGGCTTGAACGTCACTGAGGAGGCCGCGCTGCCGTGCACGCAGTCGATAGAGAACCGGCATAATAGCGGTAAACTGCCGCACCGGCCGAACCTCCAGCCGGGATCGAAGCTCCGCAGCAGCTTTACCTGAAATCACCGAAACCCAGTCGGTGGAACGATGAAGAAGGAAGGGAAGCTCGCGCCCATCGGCGACTTTGCTGAGCCGGTCCAAGGCAGCCTCGCGAATCCAGCCATTGCCGTGAAAGGAAATGAGTCCGAACACCGCCCATTCGCATTCCGCGGGGACTTTCAGCGACCAAACCGCGTTGCGTTTGAGTTGATTCAGGGCGTTCGCCGCAGCGATGTGCTCGTAATCGAGCAGCCGGTGAAGGCCCAGACTCAGAAGCGAAGTAGCCTTGTCGATATCGTGCGAGAAGAGTGCGGAGACGGTCTCGGCTGCGTTTTCCCGCACCTTTTCGCTACCGACAGCAAAAAGGCCGCCCAAATACGGAAGTGCACCTAGCAATCGCTGCGAACGGATTTCTGCCAACGCAGATAGTTGCTGCTCATCCGGCGCACGCTTCCAGACCTGCCATGAGGACGTCGCCGGATATAGCTTTTGCAGCAAATCCTGGGGCACTCTCTCGGGGTCTGAGGCTGACGACGCCATGTGTGATTCCTTGTATCAGAGCCGATGACCCGGGATCGGCCAAGCCTCGTTCTCGAGGAAATCGAGGCCAGTTTCGCCATGAAATCAGGTCGATCTGTGGCGGGGAAGGCGCACGGCTTGGATCTGTGGCACTTGTTTGGCTCTACCGTGAATGCGGTAGGCCGGACGTTCCCAACCGGCGCGAATTGAGGGCTCGTTTCCATCGGCTTCGAACCCAACGAACTCGTTAGGGTATTGCGTCTGTAGCCAAACAAGTGCCACAGGCCGTTCGCCCACGTGCCCGGCGCCTCTTCACCACGGACGACCGAACCACGAAAACGCGCTACCGATTTCGCGGTAGCGTGCCTACCGCGAACCCGGCAAGCGCGCGCGATGGCATCGCGTCGCGCAGCGGACGAAGCTGGTGGCATGAACTCGAACACAAAATCAAATCCGCAGCGCGGCGGGTCCGTCGATCTCGCCGCGCGCAAGTTCAGCAAGGCCCGCTCCGTCGCCGAACGCCTCGGCATTTGCCCGCGCACCATCTTCCGTTGGGCAGACGCCGGCAAAATTGCCCGTCACAAGATCAATCCGCGGGTGGTGCTTTTCGATGAACGCGAAATTGCTGCGCTCATCGAATCAGCCCGCATCGATATTTGATGGCCCAGGATACTTGGCCTCGACCTACGGTGCGGAGGCGCTTTGCAGAAGCTGCCGGACGATCTCCTTCGTGATTTGCCAGAACAGGTGAGAATCGTTCTGAGCCAATTCAACCTTGTGGCGCAGCTCCTTTGCGGGATGAACGTAGTTACGATATTCCTTGAGAACGTCGGAGACTTGTTTGGCCGAATCGGTGATCCATTTCAGTTCATTGGCCACCTTGATATAGGAATCGAGCATCCAATCTTGGTAATTGGCGACCTTTCCGGTCGTTTTATCGATAGGCGCGGCGGCGGCTGTAATGAGGGGATTTTTGTCCGGCATCTTGTTCGCTCGCGCAACGAAGAGGGCTTCGAGAAGTCCGCCCATCATCACGATTGCAGCAAGGTGTGCGTCGGCCGCGACACACTTTCTGCATTCATGCCAGCGGCGAATGAGAATCTCACGCATTTCTTGATTACCGACCAGTGGTGAGAAATCAGGCGGTGTATCATCGCCCGCAACCGCAGGGGTGCTTGCCGGAAGCACCAAAAGCTGAGCTCGAAGAGCAAGAAGGCTGGTTTTTGCCAGCTTTAGGGCGCTGACATACGTCTGTTTGCTGGCGTGCCGCGACGCCGCATCGAGCACCGTTCGGTAAGGTGTATCAACCGCGGTTAGTTCAAGACCATTTTGAAGCTCGACAGAAGGTCGATGTGTGCGGAACCACGCACGAGCTGTGGATGAGAGGAGATCAACGTCGTCTGCAGCCCGCACCTGCCGGGTCTTGATCTTTGTGACCTGTTTTTGTGCTCGGCCGATTTCCTCGATGGCGGCGTCAACGGCTGCAAGCGCGGCAGACATACATAGATTAGCACCAAACCTATTTGGTCGCGCTTTTCTTTCGCTGCTTCGGTTTGCCGTTTTTCTTTGCCGCCTTTTTCCGAGGCTCATCGCCCGGCAGCGTAACTGCTACTAAGTTCTCCCCGACGGTATTAAGCCGGAAATCGCCACCACCCAGCCCGTCTAAATAACCGCGATTCTTCGCGTTATTTAAGGTCATGCGGCTTGGGCGTTTTCGATCAGCCAAGCGTGCGGCCTCCTTGAGCGAAGCATCATTGATCGAGTCGCGGCGTTGTTCCGGCGGAGCTTCGAAGCGATAGTAATAAGCAGCAACGGCGGCAAACTGCAGGTCGGTCTTGGGGGCCTTAGCCGCGGTGAATTGCTTGATGTCCAGGGGACGAGCAGAGGTCGCTGGCGGAACCGTGGAAGCTGCCGGCACAGGCGTTGCAGATACCGGGGACGCACTGGCATGGGGCGCAATCGGAGTTAGACCCAGAGTCTCAGTGGCGAATCGCAGAGCGCGCTCCTGTTGTTGGCGCTCGAGACCCTTCAGCGTAGCGACTATTGCCTTCGCCGCATCAAACTCATCGATTGTAGCATTCGCAGAGGCTCCGGTAGGCTGGCTCATAGGCGGATATTTTCCGGTTTGCTATCAGATCGTTAAAGCCGGGCAAGGGAATAGGGGGAAGCCCTTTGCGCGGGGCACCTCGTTCCGGGGATTAGTTCTACGCCCGACTGGCGCGAAAACATGAGCGGTTTTCTCGGCGTGCCTTGTCTCCCTCATTCGGAAGATGCCAAAACCGGACAGTAACCGGACAGTGGATTTTTTCGGGGAAATCCAAGAAACCCGCATCCCCTTGATGTAAAATGGCTGCCCGGGCTGGGATCGAACCAGCGACCAAGTGATTAACAGTCACCTGCTCTGCCACTGAGCTACCGGGCAACAAACGTTCTGAATTAACGACTTACGATTTTCTTCCGCGTCGTCTTCTACACACACTTTCTACATCGTCTCTTCATGGCAAGTGAAGATTCGGAAAGTGTGGGAAAGAACACTTCAACGCAGTGGGAAAGAACAGCCGTTCAGAATCTCCTCCGAAACCGGACGAGTGGTCGGTATTACGGGCGGTGGGTTGTCGCCGGCAAGCAAAAATGGGTTTCGCTGAAGACCGATGTTTTCGGAGTCGCAAAACTACGCCTCGCGGACGAATCGGCAAAGATCGAGCGGACGCGGGGATCCGCTAAAAGTGTTGAAGAGGGGACGGGGACCGTCGGTGACATCATCACCGTTTACAAGGCACGGGTTGACGCAAATTCGGAGCTCCGGCCTGCTTCGAAAGCGCGTCGGCACGTGGCCCTGAAGAAGCTACTGCAGACGTGGCCCGGCATTGAGAAGATGAAGCCGTCTCAAATCACGGCGCCGGCCGTCGCGGACTGGGCGGCTCGACTCAAAGCGGAGCAACACGGCAAGGTAGCACCTGGCGCGAAAACGGGGCTACCGGGAAATTCGGCTACGTCAGTGAACTCCGCGATCGATACATTGAAATACCTGTTGGAAATCGCGGTCGAACGCGGCGTGCTCCACGCCAATCCCGTGGCGCCGCGGATACGCGGGGTTCGCCTCAAGAAGAGGCCGCTACGCAAAAAGCTTTCCCTGCCCACGCGTGACCAAGTCAAGCGACTGTTCGAAGCGATGGAGAACAACGGTTCTGTCGGGGGTCGCGGGGTCGAAGCTGCCGACCTGTGCCGCGGCTTAATGTATAGCGGGGCGCGCTTGGGCGAGATGCACCGAGCGACATGGGCGTGTGTCGATTGGGAGCGCCGGCTAGTGCATATCCCCGGGGTCAAAACGGTTACTTCTGAGCGTATAATTCCGCTCTTTCCGGATCTCGAGGAATTGTTGAAGAAGGTCCAGGCCCGCCGCGTCGCGGCCGCGGCGTGGAAGCCGGACGCTAAGCCGGAAACCGAGCCTCACGATAAGATATTCCAGATGTCAGAGTGTCAGCGAACAATTGACGCGGCCGCCAGCCGAAGCGGTGCGCCCCGTATCACGCACCACGATTTCCGCCACCTGTTCGCCACCATCTGCATTGAGAGCGGTGTCGACATCCCCACCGTAAGCCGGTGGCTCGGACATGCGGATGGCGGCGCGTTGGCAATGAAGACCTATGGGCACCTCCGCCAGGATCACAGTCAAAGCCAGGCTGCAAAAGTTGTGTTCTAAATTGCGCGCGCAGGCGAAGAGAGTTTCCGGGCGCGGCGGAGCGTTGAGTTGATGGCCGAATCCTGTAGGCGTCCCGCAATCCCGGCAATAACCTCGTTAGGAATCGCCGCGTGAACCGCTGCCGCAAGTTCATCGAAGAGTTGAGGAGGAACGCCAAACAGGCGCTTTGTTCGTTCAACCTCCAGGACGAAGGGCAGGACGGGTTCCTTTGCGTTTGACCTAATACTCATCACTAGCAGCGCGTGCGCGATCATCTCGGGCAAGAGCGAGGCAGCCATTGCTGGAAGCGATGGAAACTTTCGAGGCGGCCTATCTAGTAGCGCCGCAATTTGATCAGGTGTTCGCCCGGGGACCATGGCTTCTACGGGAACACCGCATTTCGCGCAGATGTTCTCGATCAGGTGTAGCGCTGGCTTCTTTCGCCCTGATTCAATCTGCTTCAACATCGCCAATCCGCAGCCCACGAATTCCGCGAACTCAGGCTGCTTCATTCCGAGCCGTGCACGGATTGCAGCAATTGGATTAGAGAGGTTTGGGGGCTTTGGCATTGGTTATCCGGTAACTTAAAAGGTAACCAAACCGTATTGACCGTCAAACGAAATGATCAGAGCAGAAGGTTACCACTGAGTAACCTTCAGTTAAGATCATGCAATGCTCCAATGAAATCCAACCGATAGCTGTTTCCCCGGATGGGGTGCGGCGCCTACTCGACAGTCCAAAACTGTCCGACGTTACGATTTGGCGATGGGAGAAGCGCGGGCTCCTGGACCGCGTGAGTTGTATGCGCCACCGGCTCTACACTGTAGAATCCGTGAAGCGTCTCGTCGCGGGTGGCTCCACCCTATCCCGATGAGTGGGCGCCGCGAGAATCGTCAGCCGTGCTCATCTCGCCGGAAGGCGGATTTGATTGTCGCGAAGTGGCGAGCTGCCGATCGTATCCGTCGCAACTCGAAGAAAGCATCGTTGCCGCTACCGCGCGGCAGAGGTGATGGAGAGTGAGCGATGCGGCGCATCAGCTCGAATTGCCGCTGTGCGCGCAGCGCGTAAACGACCTGCTCGCATTTCGTCTTGAGCAGCTTCGCGCGAAACTCGCGGTCACCACGTGTGCTGGCGAGCGCGCGGACATCGAGCATGACATTCGCAGGCTGGAGCTTCTTGTCGCGCAGCCGACGCCGCGGGAGGTGGGACGTTGAGCGACGGCCCGACAGTTTCCCGCTCCGAGAAAACCCGCCGGAGTCGATTCGCCCGGATCGACAACGCGGCCCTCCAAGACGACCGGCTGTCGTTCCGTGCGCGCGGGGTTCTCGCGTATGTGCTCAGCCGCCCCGACTCGTGGACTCACTCGGCCGATCGACTGTCAGCGGCGAGCTGCGATGGCGTGGACGCAATTCGCGGCGCACTCAGGGAGCTCGAGGCCGCGGGATACGCTGAACTGCGTCGCGTTCGGAGCTCCCGCGGCAGCGTGGTTCATCGCTGGTATTTCAACGAGACACCGAGTGCCAAAAATCCCGACTCTTTAGGGGCCTCAAAGACTCGGGATTTAAAGGACACGGTAGAAAAGCCAGACGGTGAAAAGGCACACGGTTTTAAAGGAGACGGTGGAGTGGCCCTGTCAGAGACAACTGAGGGAGATACGACTCAGGTAGAAACGACGGAAAGAAAAACGACGGAGGGGGAGAAAGCCCCCGCCCCCCTCACGTGCCCGTGGTTTGGATTCACCGACCTGCCCGAAAACCTGCGGACGTTCGCCGTCGACAAGTTCGGCAACGAAACGCTCGCCGCCGACGCCGTCCTCGAGGTCCTCGGCCGGAAGTTTCGGTTTCGAGACACGCAGCCGAACTTGGCTGCGTGGTGCGCTGCGCTCCGCAGCGAGATTGCTGATACCGCCAACGTTCGCGCGAAAGGCCGAGGGTTTGCCCAGCAACACACCTACGCCGGCGTCACATCAAAGGTCGGTGATTCGACGCAACGTTCTACGGCTGCCGAGCCGCAACCGGTAGCCGAGCCCGCCGACTGGCGCGAGTTACTGCCAACGGACGACGACGACCGCGCGTCGTTCGCCGCTTACACTTGGACCTCCATCCCGGCGTTCTACCAACAGCGAATCGTCGCGAAGATCGCCGCTATCAGCGCGGGAGGAGAGGCCGCATGACCCCAAGGGCACGCAAAGGGGTGGGCAAAATCTGCCGGTCGCAAGGAATCTTTTCCGCCCATCTCTCCCGGCAGGGTCCGACGAGGCCCGGTTTCTGGCCATGAGCGCGACGAAAACAAAAAACCACGCAGGGCAGTGGAATGCGGCGAATCCGGCTGCGCAGGACGCGAGAAAACCGGCCCAACCATCGCCGGGCACCAACGCCGAAACAAACGCGCGCAAAATGCAACGAACGCGGGAGTCCGAAAACAAGGACGCATGAACCTGGATCCACCCAGTCTTCTCAATCCCGAGTTCAGGCGAGGAACGTTGATCGAACGGCTTAGGCTCATCGGTATTCCCGAGGATAAAATAGCCGCGGTCGCCGTTGAGGCAACAGTCGAAGCCCTGGAAATTAATGCCGACTCGCGACGTGCGTGCTCGCCTCTCGATGATCCGTCAGGGCCCCGTGGGATGGAGGGAATGTGGTGGACGAAAAAACACGCGGCACATGTTGCGGGTTGTTCCGTGCGACAGTTGGAGCGGGCAACGAGAAGCGGATCGATCCGCGTGAACCGGGTGAACCGACGAGCCGTGTTTGTGTTCGCGGAAGACGTGCTGCGTTGGCGGGGACTCATGTCGCTACGTGTCGCGTGAGGTCGCATCACCTCTAGTGACGCGGCGACACAGAGCTCCGAAGTTCTCGGCACACCTCCCGTAACAAAACACCAACATGAGCACATCGCCCACCGCCGTCGCTATCGTCGCATCCGACGTTTCACAGCGCATCGCAGCCTCCACTGGCCAGCATCACCACGACCCCATCCAAGTCTTAAACGCGAGTCTCCCCGACGCGCTGAAGGCCTACGCCGCCGAACCGAACACAAAGAGGCGCACCGCCATCTACAGCAAAGAGATCGCGCCGGTTTTGCGTAACAAGGATGTGACGCTCGGTCCGATCCTCGCGGCGAACTCGCTCGGCACCATCGCCGGCGACCTGGTGGTCCAGCGGGCTCTCACGCTGCTCAAGCTCAGCTTCCCCGCTCTGTCCGCGATTTCGACAGACTTCTCGGACGAAAACGTGAAGTTCGGCCAGGAGGTAGTCTCGCGAATTCGCACCATCCCCGAGGTTGCGAACTACGTGCCTGGGACCGGCTACGCTACCCAGAACGCGGTCACGACCGATGTCTCCGTCACCATCAACAACCACAAGGGTGTTCCGATTATCTTCAACGCGAACGAACTCGCGTCGACGAGCCGCGACCTCTTCGGCGAGCAGGCGGAAGGTGCCCACTATGCTCTCGGCAAGGTTCTGATGGATGCCGTCTACGCGCTCATCACCCCGACCAATTTCGAGAACGAAACAGTTTCAGCTGCCGCCGATTTCAACCGCAGCAAAGTGTCGTCAATGGCGACTGCGTTGTTCATGCGCGGGGTTCCTGGCATGGGCCGGTTCCTCATCCTCTCGCCGACCTATTTCGATAAATTGGGAAATGACGCTGCAATCGTCAGCTACGCTGCGTTCCAGCGCCCCGAGATAATCACGGAATATATGCTGCCGCGCGTGTCCGGCTTCCAGCCCTACGCCGGCTACACTCTGCCAACCGACGACAATCTCGTGGGCTTCGCAGGAACGCCCGACTCGCTTGTGGTCGCAACCCGCGTTCCGGGCGATTACACGTCGGGGGTCGGCGTCTCGAACAACGGGTCTGTTTCGGTGGTGACGAACCCCGACACCGGCATCTCCGTTCAGCTCGTCAAATACGTCGAACACGCCAAGGCGGAATCCGCGTGGCGCGTCGCCCTCATGTTTGGCGTCGCGAAGGGCCAGACGAACAGCGGTCAGCGCCTCGTATCCGAGGCAACCGGCAGCTAAAATTCACCATGCATCCCGCTCTTCAGCGTTCCTCGAAGGATCGGAATCTACCGTTCCGATCGCATATTTCCAACAAGCTCCGCCAGCGCGTCATCGCATTGGCGTGTCCCGAGTATCCGAAAATCCTCCTGAAGTCGGCCTGCGACTTGCTCGCGCGCGACCAACGCCTCGAAGAAGCTCGAGCCAAATTGGCTGCTACCGCAGTCGACGAAGCGTATCGGGCCCGGACTCTAGCAACGGCCGAACAGATCGCCGGCGGCGATGCTTCCGTTGAGGATTTCTCGCGCATCGGGACTGGCATCGTCGCAGCCGAGCTTTCTGAGCACCGCGCTTCTATCATCGAAACCCAGCAGCGTCTCCGCCATGAGGCGGCCAACATTTACCAGCAGTTGGCGCCGCTGGCCCTTGAGGCCGTCACTGCTTACCGCTCTGCCCTTGAGAAATCTGAGGCGGAACTCGCGGTATCCCTCAACGTGGAGTTCATCCCCAGCAACGCTCTCGCTGCGATCGCGAGCGTGGAAATTCTTTTCCGGGAGAACCTGGAGCACAAGGTCTCTGGCCTTCTGTTTCAGGACAAACCTGTCGAGACCTCCATCGGGTTCCTGATCCCTGAAGCGCTGCGCAAGTAGCACACAATTTCGGTCAGAAACCGAATCTGAATAGGATGCCGCCTGAAGCAACCGATGGCACTGTCGGGATCAGCCGGCGGGCCGATTACGAGCCCTTCGTATTGGTCCCGAGCCGACATCCTCGGGCTGCAACGGTGCCAGATGTCATGCACCCGCGTCGCCTTTCAACGGCGGCGCGGGCTCATGATTTATGATTTCCGCACCAACACCACCTGCCGAAACCGCCGAGCTGGGCAATATGCGTCCTGCCCGGTTGGATACGAATCAACAAACCGTTCCGCTGCCCTATTGGTGGGGGCGGAAGTGGTTCGCGATTACGTGGTGTCATTCGAAGATCTACAACCCCACGACCACGAAGGTCTCGTCGGGCGGCGGCAAGGGATCGAGCAAAGCGGGCGGCGCCGGTCAGGAGAAGCACAGTGGCGATGTCGCCGGGCTCGTCGCGTGCGGCATGGCCGACTACATCGAGGCGATTCGCGTCAACAACCGGATCGTCTGGGCGGGATGGATTGACCGCGACGGTAGCAACCCCGAGCACTCCGGCGACATCGTCGTCGCCAACGTCGGCACCTTCCGCGTTCACTGGGGCACCGAGACGGCGTCGGGCGACTGGCTCGTTCTCGACACCGGCGGCGAGGATCATCCGCACTACCGCGGGCAAATCGTCCTCGAGGCTAAGTCGCTGCAGTTCGGCACCGGCAACACGCCGCCGAACATTGAGGTGTTGCTGGAGCGTTCGCCGCGTTTCGACGGTCTCGACGAAGGTCGGTCGCGCGAGGGCGCGAATCCGATCACCGGCATCGCCGAACTACTACAGAATAATTTCTACGGTCTTGGCCTTGAGGATGTAGTCGATCTCCCGACGGCGGCAGCGATCGCGAACCACCTGAAGGATCGCACCAAGACAGTCGCGGTTCCCGGCGATGCCTCGCACACCGCGCACATGGCTTACTGTTCCGCCTACCTGACGGAGCGGCAGACGGTGCTTTCATTCATCAGCGAGGTGTTGGAGCCGATCGACGGCTGGGCGCGACGAAATGGAACGAAGATCGAATTCGGGTGCTATCCCCATGACGGCCAAGTTCCCGACGGACTTACTGAGCTGACGCTTCACGACCTCACCGAGGATCCGAACTTCTCGGGCCCCGGCTTCGATGACGACGATGTCATCACCGACACGATCGTGAACGGCCCCGACCGCGATCTCGACATGGAAGAGTCGGGCGAGGTCGGTTCGAACCCGGCGGCGCGCGAAAGGCTCGGACAAACCATCCAGAAGACGTTCACGCGGCCCTTCCTCATCACCTCCTATCAACGGAAAGAGCAGGCGCAGGAGCTTGCCCATTACTTCTCGAAGCCGGGCGACCCCGTGGAAATCTCGGTGCGGCGCAGCAAGGCCAAGCACCTGATGCCTGGCGACCGCTTCATCCTTAGTTACGATCCTTCGGCTTCGACGCGCGTATTCAGAATCGTGCGACGCCGCGAACCTGCGACCGGCGGCGTGATTCATTTCAGCGTCACGGCGGAGCGTGCGATCGCGCCGCTGCCTTACACCGGCG
>Ga0182793_1001256_pt1 | contig 16238 bp, 13 predicted proteins | sample Passage237A_FD_130498 | JGI IMG/M metagenome (GOLD analysis project Ga0182793, IMG submission 130498) | Cellulose adapted compost microbial communities from Newby Island Compost Facility, Milpitas, CA, USA - Passage2 37A (version 2) (version 2) ... | reverse complement strand
CTTCCGCTCAGGCGACCTCGATTCTGCAAGGACTGAAAGCGGATGTAGTGACCTTCAACCAGTCCACCGATATCGAAGTGTTGCATCAAAAAGGCAAGCTGGTCAGTCCCGATTGGCGCAATAAATTCCCCAATAATGCGTCACCGTTTTATTCCACCACTGCCTTCCTGGTGCGCAAAGGCAATCCAAAGAATATTCAGGACTGGGGCGATCTGGCGCGCAGCGATGTGAAGCTGGTATTCCCAAACCCCAAAACTTCCGGCAACGCGCGCTACACCTATCTGGCTGCGTGGATTTATGCGAACGAAACCTTTGGCGGTGATGAAAAGAAAATTCGCGAGTTTGTTGGCAAAGTGCTGGCTAACGTAGTGGTGTTCGACACCGGCGGTCGCGGTGCCACCACTTCCTTTGTCGAGCGTGAGCTGGGCGACGTGTTGTTGACCTTCGAATCCGAAGTCAATCTGATCCGCAAACAGTACGGCGAAGATAAATACGATATCGTTGTGCCCAAAATCAGCGTGCTCGCCGAATTCCCGGTAGCGGTGGTGGAAAAAGTAGCGGCGGAGAAGGGCACCACACAAATCGCGCAGGATTATCTGAATTATCTTTATTCCGCTGAAGCCCAGGAAATTCTCGCCAGCTTCTACTACCGAGTTCACCACGAGCAGGTGGTTGCCGCTAACGCCGCGCAATTTCCGAGTTTGAAACTGGTTGCGGTGGAATCCCTATTTGGTGACTGGGAGAAAATCAATCAACAACATTTTGCCACCGGAGCTACATTGGATCAGTTGCTGCGCCAGATCAGTAAATAGTTGACGTCAGCATTTCCATGAAAGGCAGCTCTCGTGTATTGCCGGGATTTCGCTTAAGTCTCGGACTGGGGGTTTTGTACCTTAGCCTGATCGTGCTGCTGCCTGCCACCACGCTGGTGATGCAGGCGGCGCAGATTCGCTGGTCGGAACTGATTTTTTATTTCACCGACCCGCGCCTGCTCGCCGCTATTCGGGTCACATTTTTTGCCGCAACCTGTGCCGCGATGTGCAATGCGCTGCTCGGCTTGTTACTCGCCTGGATTTTGGCGCGCTATGAATTTCCAGGACGCAAACTCGCCGATACCTTAGTCGACTTACCATTCGCACTGCCAACTGCGGTTGCAGGCCTGACTTTATCCGCGTTATTTGCCAAAAACGGTTGGATCGGCCAATTGCTCGCGCCCTTGGGTGTGGAAATATCCTTCAGCATCGCGGGCATTATTTTGGCTATGACCTTCACCAGCCTGCCATTTGTGGTGCGTAGCCTGCAGCCGGTGATCGAAGATCTCGCGCCGGAATACGAAGAGGCCGCCGAATGTTTGGGCGCTAATCGTCTGCAGATATTTTTACGCATTATTCTGCCCACCTTGATGCCCGCTTTGAGTATGGGCACAGCTTTGGCGCTGGTGCGCAGTCTCGGCGAATTTGGCGCGGTCATCTTTATTGCGGGCAACCGACCTTTTTCCACCGAGGTGGTGTCGCTGATGATTTACACCTATATCGGTGAATACGCCTACGGCGCAGCGGCGGCGGTGGCATTTTTCCTGTTGCTGGTGTCGCTTTTGATTTTGCTGTTTGTGCAGCTGCTGCAATTTCGTTTTCGTGCGAGGGCGAACCCGTGAGACAAACTCGTTCCCCATTGCGCCGCCCCACGGCAGCCGGTTGGCTGCTGATTGGGAGCGGACTTTTTTTTGTCGTGACGCTGCTGGTCTTGCCGCTGGTGTTAATTGTCTCCTCTGCGTTCAGCGCCGGCTGGGCATTATTTACTAAGAATCTCTTAGAGCCCGATATGTTGGCTGCCATACGGCTGACATTGTGGGTGGCGCTGCTGACGGTGCCAATTAATTTGATTTTTGGTACTGCCATCGCTTGGTGCGTTACGCGATTTGACTTTCCTGGCAAGAAAATTCTGTTGGCATTCGTCGATACGCCTTACGCCATTTCGCCCGTGGTGGCGGGGCTTTGTTATTTATTGTTGTACGGCAATCAAGGTTGGCTCGGTGGCTGGCTGGATCAACACGGCATACAAGTTATGTTTGCCTGGCCCGGTATTGTGCTGGTTACCATATTTGTCACCAGTCCTTATGTTGCACGGGAATTAATTCCGTTGATGCAGGCTCAGGGTAGTCAGGAGGAAGAAGCTGCCGTTCTGTTGGGTGCAAATGCCTGGACACTTTTCCGACGCATTACCTTGCCCAATATTCAGTGGGCATTGCTGTATGGGACTGTACTCACCACTGCACGAGCAGTTGGTGAATTTGGCTCGGTGGCGGTGGTATCCGGTTCCATCCGCGGCCATACCAACACGCTGCCTTTGCAAGTGCAACTGCTACAGCAGGATTACAACAGCGTCGGCGCATTTACTGCATCACTACTGCTTGCTTGCATCGCATTATTGACACTATTGCTGAAAACCGTCTTGGAATACCGCCAGCAGAAAACCCTTTCGTAAATCCAAATTTCGTTGTTGGAAACATTTATGGCGCTGTCCACTTATGTCGATGCCAATTACCGCTTTATTGCCGCCTATCAGGAGGTGAACGCGCGTATCGCGCAGCGCCAGCAAGCATTGCTGCTTTACACGACGCTGGTGGTCAGCTTGCTGGCCGCATTGGTCGCATTGCAATCCGGCGGACAAAAAAGCGAGCTGCCGGTGGAGTGGTTATCGATCGGTTTTCCTGTGGCATCTATTTGCTTGGCATTTCTCAATTTTAAAACCGAGCGCGCGATCACGCATTTGCGGCGTTTTCTTTCGTCATTGGAGCAGTTGCAGAACGCTCACGAATCGCTGCCCAGTTACAACACAGATCCACGTTGGGCCCAAGGTGCTAACCGGGTGCGCATTTTTCAGGATTGGGCCGCGGCGGTGCTGGTTTGCGGTGGCAATGGCCTCGGGTTGGGCGCAATCTTCAGCATATATGCCGAGCGGGTGGCGCAACATCCAATTATTCCCGGGCTTACCGCAGGACTGACGATCATCTCCGTGCTGGCTTTGCTATTGATTCCCCGCTGGAGCTATAGATCTCTGGGAGATTAAATGTTTATAAATAAAATATGGCATAAAAGTTAGCAGGCTATATTCATCGGCTGCGCTTATTTAATGGGTGTTGCAAAATCAGCAGGCGATCGCGACTTTTTGAAAAATGCCAGCAATCTAGAATTCCTCATAAGTTTATATTTTTTTCTTGTTTAGCAAATTCAGCACTGACATCTAAAATCTGCCTCCTGAATCGAAATGCACCTTCTGACGACGAAGAGGCGAGCTGTGAACGACGACTATAAAGAAGAACCTTTGATCCTCTCCCTACAGGGAGGCGATCTGCAACCACTGTCAGTGCGGGCGAAAGCCTTGGTTTTTTCCGATCCCGCATCGGCTGCCCTACTTAAATATATTGAACGCATCGCCCCCAGCGAGGCGCCGGTGCTGATTAATGGAGAGACCGGAACCGGTAAAGAACTGGTGGCCAGACACATCCACCTGCTCAGCGGTCGCAAAGGTCCTTTTCTGGCGATTAACTGCGGCGCCATTAGCGACCATTTGGCGGAAAGTGAATTTTTCGGTCACGAAGCCGGCTCTTTTACCGGTGCCACCGGTAAGCGGGAAGGTTGGTTTGAAGCTGCCAATGGTGGCACCTTATTTCTCGACGAAATCGGTGATTTACCCTTGCCATTACAAGTCAAACTTCTGCGCGTTTTGCAGGAGCGTGAGGTGGTGCGCATAGGTTCGCGCAAATCCATTCCGGTGGACATACGACTGGTGGCCGCCACCAACGTTGATCTTGGCCACGCGGTTTCTGCCGGACATTTCCGCCGGGATTTGCTCTATCGGATCAATATCGCGCAAGTCCGTTTGCCACCGCTGCGCGAGCGCCCGGGCGATATTCTTCCCCTTGCGCGCTATTTCGCCAAAATGTACAGCCAGCGTATGGGCTATTCGCAACCGGAATTCGCTGCGGAATCGATTCAATTGTTGAATCGTTATTCCTGGCCCGGAAATATTCGCGAGTTGGAAAATGTCGTGCATTTTGCGCTCTTGGTGTCTAAATCCGGGATTATTGAACCGGCGGATTTGCGCGTTACCGGCGGTTGGGATGTCGGCAACAATGTGGCGCCGCGTGCACCAGTTGCTAGTGGTGTAGGGGAGAGTACCCCGGTGCAAGAGACGTCGGAAGATGGCCTCACCGTGATTTCGCGCCAATTGCAACGCCTGTTCCAGTCGCCGGACAACCGACCATTGTTTCAGGAGCTGGAAGAACTGGTGGTGCGGGAGGCATTTTCCTTCTGCCGCAACAATCAAGTTCACACTGCCGCGCTTTTGGGAATTTCCCGCAATGTGATGCGCACGCTGTTGAAACGCTATGGCTTTCTGCCCGATTCGAATTCCAATTCCCATTCCGGGGACGAGGAACACGATGGGGAGGGCGAGTCGTATCGAGTTGAACATGCGGTGAACTCCTATTGATGTTATTTGCAGCGTACCGCGCATAATTTCATCGCAATGCCAAAATAGTGCCCAATTCAACCGACAGCGGACAGAAAATTTCAGAGCCTTATTTTCTGTCCGCATTTCCACAAATTGCTGTTTTTGATGCAGGGCAACTGACGAAATAGCAGCATTTTTCCGCGAATTTTCCCTCCTTCACATTTCTTCTGCCGCCGTGAGTTCTGATATCGCGCATTGTGCTTGTTGTTCTGGCAACAATTTGCAGGTGCCTTTGCTGTTTGCGCAGCAATAAATCCATATTTATTCGCATTTCTCATCTTGATTTATCTCAATACTAGCGCATGGCATGGCGGTTGCTGCTTGGCGGACTCTTATTAAACATTCGCCGCTCATGAAAGGCCTTCTAAGAGTGCTTGGCTCATTTAACCTGTATTGGAAATTTTCTCGAACACCGCGCTGGTTATTCGTATGGCTTGCTGCAGTTGTTATGACAATTGCAACAGCGGTTGATGCGGCAGATCACGCCGCCACCGATCAGGTATCCGCTCGTTTAATTGCCGAAACCTCCGCGGTTTATCCGGGAGCGGAAATTTATATAGGTGTACAACAAAAAATTATTCCGCACTGGCACACCTACTGGGTCAACCCGGGCGACTCCGGCAATGCCATCACGATTGAATGGGAATTACCAACGGGCGCTTCCGCCAGTGAAATCCTTTGGCCCGCCCCTGCGCGTATTTCCATGGGACCCATCACCAATTACGGCTATGAAAATGAAGTGACGCTGCTGAGCCGTATTCGGGTGCCGGAGAATTTGCGTCCCAGCGAAGACAGCTTTGCGGTGAAAGCCGTAGTGGACTGGCTGGTGTGTGAAGAGGAATGTATCCCGCAGCAAGTTTCCCTCGATCTGGTTTTGCCGGTGTTGCTTCGCTACGAAGTGCCACGCGAGAAAAACCCGCTAATTGCTCAGGCACTGGCGCGTTTGCCCGTAGCGAGCCCATGGCCCGTTCGCGCTTCTGTCGGCACCGCTGGTAAATTCCAGCTCGCGTTGGAAACGCCCGAAGGGGCACTGGCTCAGTTGGCGGATGCGTGGTTTTACCCCTTTGAGTGGGGCCATATTCGCCAGAGCGACCCTCAGGCTCTTACACTCTCAACCTCCGGACTTGAACTGACTCTGCCCGCAGGAGAAGCCCCTCCCGGCCTTGGCAGCCAGTTAGCCGGCGTATTGGTGCTGACCGAGAAGGGTGGGGCGACTCGCAGTTTTGAGGTGAGGCCCACGCTAACCGCAACGCCTATCAGCGGTTCCGGTGTGCCGGGGCTGGCGGCTGCTCTGCTGTTGGCAATGGCGGGCGGCATCATTCTGAATTTAATGCCCTGTGTGTTCCCGGTGCTGTCGCTCAAAGCACTTTCGCTGATCGGTCAGTCCGGCCAATCGCAAACCTATATCCGCCGCCACGGCCTGGTTTATACCATCGGTGTGCTCGTCAGTTTTGGGCTACTGGCCGTGGTGTTGATCGTCCTGAAAGCGGGCGGTGCGCAGATCGGCTGGGGTTTTCAGTTTCAAACTCCCTTATTTGTTCTACTGACGGCTTACCTGATGTTCGCCGTGGGGCTCAGCCTATCCGGCGTGTTTTATTTCGGTGGATCTGTCGCCGGTCTGGGTTCCGGCCTTGCTAATAAATCCGGTTATGCCGGCAGCTTTTTTACGGGCGTGCTTGCCACAGTGGTGGCCACTCCCTGCACTGCGCCATTTATGGCCGCCGCTTTGGGCTACGCGCTGACCCAGCCTCCCGCGCAGTTGCTGGCGGTATTTCTCAGTCTCGGTCTGGGCCTCGCGCTGCCGTATTTATTGCTGTCCTGGTGGCCCGGTTTGCAACGCTGGTTGCCGCGCCCGAGTGCGTGGATGGACAAGCTCAAACAAGCCATGGCCTTTCCCATGTACGCAGCGGTGGTCTGGCTGATCTGGGTGCTGGCTCGACAAGCAGGCGCAGATGCTGCGGCACTCGCTTTAGGCGGAATAGTGCTGATCGGCTTTGCGGCATGGTTGCACTCTGCAACCCGCAACGGCGGCGCTAGTGCTGCCAAATTGGGGTCTGTCTTTGCCGGGCTTGTCGTTCTGCTGGCCCTGGGTGGCGGTTATTCCGCCGTGAAATTGGGAGCGCCGGCGCAGACGGATGCGCAAGCCTCACACAACTGGCAAGCATTTGATAACGCACGTCTGCAAGTGCTGCTGAATGAAGGCAAACCGGTTTTTCTCAACTTTACCGCCGCCTGGTGCATCAGCTGTCTGGTCAATGAGCGAGTGGCGCTCAGTCATGCCCGGGTGGTGGATGCCTTCGCCGCCGACGACATCACTTATCTGAAAGGTGATTGGACCAATCGCGATCCTGCCATTACCGCTTTTTTAGCGAGCTTCGGCCGCAGCGGTGTACCTCTTTACCTGTTTTATCCGGCCGGAAAATCCTCCGAACCTGTGCAACTGCCGCAAATACTCACGCCCGACATAGTACTGGCGACAGTGCGCGCAGAGAACGCACAGACGCCGGAACCCACTTCCCTGTCAGCCACAGCGATCAATGGCGGGAGGAACCCCTAGGGCCTGAAAACTAAACAGGCACTAGACCGCTGGTTTGTATCAGCCCAACTTGTTCAATTAATTAACAGGAGACTTTTATGGCTATAAAAAATCTCGCCAAAGCATTTTGCGCTGGCGTGGCGCTGACGTTTGCTGCGACTGCGGTCGTTGCGGATCCCGTTGTTGGCCATCCCGCGCCGGTATTCACTGGTAAAACAGCGGAAGGCAGCAATTTGAATCTGGAAGCGTTACGCGGCAGAACCGTCGTGCTGGAGTGGACCAACCACGAGTGCCCCTATGTAGTTAAACACTACGAAAAGAGCGGCAATATTCCCCAGCTGCAAAAAGAAGCCGCTGAAGATGGCATTGTCTGGTTGCAGGTAATTTCTTCCGCGCCCGGCAAGCAAGGGCATGTGGATGGCGCCACTGCTCTGAAATTAAATGAGCAGCGCGGCGCACATCCGAGTGGCGTGATTCTGGATTCTGACGGCAGCATTGGCAAACTCTACTCTGCCCAGACCAGCCCGCATCTGTTTATCATCAACGCAGAAGGCGTGTTGGAATACAAAGGCGGCATCGACAGCATTAAGTCACCGAAAGAAGACGATATTCCGAAAGCCACCAATTATGTGCGCGAAGCCCTGGATGCCATTGCCGAAGGCAAAAAAGTGCCGCATCCCAGCACTGCGCCTTACGGTTGCTCTATCAAATACGCCAGTTAATCGACAGGCGTTAAAAAAATACCGGGAGGGGCAACCCGACCGGTTTTTTTGTTCTTAAAAAAAGCTATGTGTAAGCAATAAACCCAGCAAGGCGCTCGCGCCAATCACTTTCATCACATTGATTTTGTAGCGGAATAAAGCAATTGCCGCCGCCAAGGCGATAAGCGCTGCGGGCCATTCAAATTGGCCAGAAAATCCCTCCGGCCACAGCACGTGATAACCGAAAAACAAAGCCAAGTTCACAATAACACCCACCACAGCGGCGGTGATGGCGGTCAAAGGAGCGGTGAATTTCAGATTGTTATGGGTGGTTTCAATTAAAGGCGCACCCGCAAAAATAAAAATGAAAGAGGGTAGAAAGGTAAACCAAGTGACCACAGCAGCCGCGACAGCGCCGGCAAGAAATGAAGCATCCACCCCCCAAAATTGACTGCCATAGCCGCCAACAAATCCAACAAACGCTACCACCATAATCAGCGGTCCGGGCGTGGTTTCCCCAAGAGCTAAACCGTCAATCATTTGCGTCGGCGTCAACCAGCCGTAATGTTCCACCGACCCCTGAAAAACATAGGGCAACACCGCATAGGCGCCGCCGAAGGTCAGCAGCGCCGCTTTGGTAAAAAACCAAGCCATTTGCGTGAGAGTGTGATCCCAACCCAATAGTTGCCAGAACGCCAGCATGGGCAAAGTCCACAATAAACATCCGGTGAAAATTACCAACAAAAGGCGCGACCAGCGAAAGCGGGTGTGGGGGGCGAGGGTGGTGTGATCATCGATCAGTGCCGCACCAAACGATTGTCCGGTTTTGCCATGACCGCCACCGGAGCGAAAATAATCCGGCGCAAAACGGCCGCCTAAATATCCAATAATGCCAGCGCCTATAACGATGGCGGGGAAGGGAATATGTAACGCGAATATGGCAACAAAAGCGGCTGCCGCTATTGCCCACAACGCAGGATTTTTCAGCGCCCGCGAGCCAATGCGGTGTGCCGCGTGCATCACAATAGCTGTTACTGCCGGTTTGATGCCATAAAAAAGTCCGGCAACCCAACTGACGTCACCATAGGCGATATAAATCCAGGAGAGCAGAATCAGAATCAACAGGGAAGGCAAAACAAACAACGCGCCGGCAATAACACCACCCCAAGTGCGGTGCATCAACCAGCCGATATAAGTCGCCAGTTGTTGCGCTTCAGGGCCGGGCAATACCATGCAGTAATTCAGCGCGTGCAGAAATCGTCGCTCGCTGATCCAACGCCTGTGCTCCACCAGCTCCTGATGCATGATGGCGATCTGCCCCGCAGGTCCGCCAAAGCTGATAAACCCCAGTTTTAACCAGAAGATAAACGCTTGCCAAAAACTGACATTTGCAGGCGCGGACGGATCAATCGGTGGAGCCACAGGTTTGGTCATGGGTAGTCGATTACGCGCGGTTGGCTGCGCTCAGGTTCAAATAAGCGATTGTTGTCGATCGACATTAAGCATGCAGCGTCGATATTGGGTAAGTTTAATAGATCCACAATCTACTCCTGTTCAAACCAGTGCCGTGTTCGATTGGCAAAATTCACAAGCGTAAGCATTACTGGCACCTCAACCAGGACGCCGACAACAGTCGCCAGAGCAGCGCCTGACTGCAAACCAAACAGCGAAATAGCCACCGCAACCGCTAGTTCAAAGAAATTGGATGTCCCGATCATGCACGCCGGCGCGGCGATGTTGTGCGGTAGTTTCATTGCTTTCGCCGCCGCATAGGCCATAGCGAAAATTCCGTAGGTTTGGATCAGCAATGGAATCGCGATCAACAGGATTGCCAGAGGATTGGCCAAAATAATTTCAGCTTGAAAGCCAAACAATAACACCACGGTCGCCAGCAGGCCCGTTATCGAAATAGGCTTTAGGGCTTGAACAAAATGATCAATTCGCAAATTACCTTGATTGGAATCCAGCACCCTGCGGGTAATCACGCCGGCAATAAGGGGGATTACCACGTACAGCAAAACAGACAGAAGCAAGGTTTCCCAGGGAACCGTGACATCGCTGACGCCTAATAAAAATGCGGCGATGGGTGCAAAGGCAAAGATCATGATCAGATCGTTGACGGAGACTTGTACCAATGTGTAATTGGCATCACCTTTCGTTAAATGACTCCAGATAAAGACCATGGCCGTACAGGGAGCGACGCCTAGCAGAATCATTCCTGCGATATATTCTGTCGCTGTTTGGGGATCGACCCAATTTGCAAATAACACACGGAAAAAGAGCCATCCTAAAGCGGCCATCGTGAAAGGTTTGATCAACCAGTTGATCGCCAACGTGAGAAACAGGCCTTTAGGCTTTTTGCGAATATCTTTGATGGATGAAAAATCTACCTGAACCATCATTGGGTATATCATCACCCAGATAAAAATGGCGACCGGAATATTGACGTGGGCAACTTCCAAAGCGGCAAACCATTGAAACAACCCCGGCATTAAATTTCCAAGCAGTACACCGGAACCGATACACAGGGCGACCCACACAGTCAGATAGCGTTCGAATAAGCCCACTATTTTTGCTCCTGAGTTAGCTGATTCAGCAATGCCTGACGCTCGTCTTTTGTCAGTGGGTCGAGATGCAGTCCTAACAGTTTGCGCACGCGCTGTTCGATGGTATTCATCACTGCATAAAATGCATCGCGAACTTCTGCCTCAGAGCCCTCTAATTTAGAAGGATCAGGTAAACCCCAATGCACTTTTACTGTATCTCCAAACCACACCGGACAAGCCTCTGCGGCGGCGCTATCACAGACGGTGACAACTATGTCCGGCTGCTCAGCTTCAAAATCGTCCCAGGATTGGCTTTTTAAACCCTCAATCGGCACGCCTTTTTCCGCCAGGTATTTTAAAGACAGGGGGTGTACCTCTCCCGCCGGTTGGCTGCCTGCGCTGAATGCCTGCAATTTGCCTTGCGACAAATGATTGGTGATGGCCTCGCTCAAAATGCTGCGACAGCGATTATGGGTGCAGATGTAAAGAATTTTCACAAAATGACCTCAGGTGATTAACAACATTGAGGGCGATTCTTCATCGCCTTCAGGTTTTTTTTGCAGGACTTTGATGGTATCGGAATGAGCGCGATGTGCTGCGTGTAACACTTCCAGCGCCCAAGCTGGAAGCTTCTTTGCGACGGAATAAAAGACCCATTGGCCGCGACGAGAATCGTCCAGGATGCCGCAACTACGCAGCTGCGCCAGATGGCGGGAGATTTTGGGTTGACTATCGTTCAGCGCCTCAACCAATTCGCACACACAAAGCTCACCCTCCTGATAGATCAATAGCGTGGCATTCAGACGGGTGTCATCGGAGAGACATTTAAAGAATTCGGTAGCTTCGAGCATTGCTTTTCGACTTCTGCATATATGGATATCCATATATTACAATATATCCACCTCTCTTCAACAGCCCGTTGTCGGTTTTACGGTTTTCAAATTCAACAGTGCTGCTGCCTTGGCAACACCAAAATGCTGTTGAGATGCTGTGCAAAAATATCCAAGCAGTATTAAATTTTCTTTAAAAACAAACGCTTTTGATTTATTTCTCACGGGACTGACCCTTGGCCTAATCCTTGCGATGGGGCTGGCTCTTTCAATCTATCAGGATCAGTTTCATGAACAATGCTTCCGGCACACTTTCCCGCCGTTACAGGGTCCGCGGTCTCCAGGCCTTGTTCGTCGCTATTTCTTTGTCTGCGTCTATGGGTTACGCGAATACCCAGGCTCCCGCTATTCCCGGTGTTGTGAAAGCCGGAACCCCTATTGAATTTATTAAGGAAGGTTTTGAAGGTACCGAGGGGCCGATTGTCGCTCCCGACGGCAGCTTTTTATTTACCGAAACCCGCGCAAATCGCATCACCCGCATAGCGCCCGACAATAGTGTTTCCACCTTTCTGGAAAACACCAACGGTCTCGCGTTCAATAAACAAGGTGAGTTGATCGCCGTGCAAGTGGCGGATACTCAAGTGGGTGTTATTTATCCAGAAGCGCGCAAAAAAGTTCTGGTTAAAGAATACGACGGCAAGAAATTCCAGCGCCCCAATGATTTAGTGCTGGCCAAAAATGGCGGCATTTATTTTACCGATAGCGGCGTTACTCCCGGCTCTGGTGTAACCGAAGAGTCGCGCACCGCAGTTTATTACATTTCACCGGAAGGTGAGACCCGCCGCGTTGCCGAGGGTATTGAACGCCCCAACGGCATTCAGTTGAGCCGCGACGAAAAAACCCTTTATGTGGCAAATACCGGCGGCGAATACGTGCTGGCATTTGATGTGAAAAAAGACGGCTCACTTGGCAAACGCCGCAATTTTGCCAAGCTCGCGGCGGGCTTACAGAAAAATGAAACGGGTGTATTGACCAGCGGCGCCGACGGCCTCGCGGTGGATGACAAGGATCGCTTGTACGTAGCGTCCAACAGCGGCATCGAAGTGTTTGACAAGAAAGGCAAGGCCCTCGGTGTTATTCCCGTTCCGCACAAACCGCAAAATATCGCCTTTGCGGGAGCAGATAAAAAGACTCTTTATGTAGTAGGACGCGGCGCTGCGTATAAAATCGCGGTGGAAACCCCTGGCTATACCGGCCGCTTCAAATAACCTACTGGAGATCACCACCGATGATTCGCAAAACTGCCAATGATTTTCACCCGGAAGTCCTGCGTCTGTTTGACCGCTATGTTCACGGCGACGTATCGCGACGAGACTTTCTGCTCAGCTCCGCCAAATACGCTGCGCTCAGCGGTGTGAGCGCCACGGCATTGCTGCAGGCATTGAGTCCGCAGTTTGCCGAAGCGCAGCAAATCAAACCGGATGATGCACGCATTAAAGCGGAATATGTGGAATATCCATCGCCCAACGGCAATGGCAAATTGCGCGGCTATCTGGTGAAGCCCGCCAAAGTCACCGGCAAATTGCCGACGGTTTTGGTGGTGCACGAAAATCGCGGTTTGAATCCGCATATCGAAGATATTACCCGCCGCATCGCACTGGATAATTTTATTGCGTTTGCGCCAGACGCTTTATTTACCTTGGGCGGTTACCCCGGTGATGAAGATAAAGCGCGCGAACTGTTCCAAAAACTCGACCAGACCAAAACCGCAGAAGATTTTGTTACCGCTGCGGAAATACTGAAAAAGTATCCCGAAGGCAACGGCAAAGTCGGTGTGGTGGGTTTTTGTTACGGCGGCGGCATTTCCAATCTACTCGCCACTCGCATACCAGACCTCGGCGCCGCGGTGCCGTTTTACGGGCGCCCTGCGGAAACCGCAGAAGTCAAAAATATTAAAGCGCCGTTGCTGATTCATTTCGCCGAGAACGATGAACGCATCAATGCCGCCTGGCCGGAATATGAAGCAGCGTTGAAAGCGGCCAAGGTGAATTATCAGGCGCATCTGTATCCGGGCACTCAGCACGGATTCAACAACGACACCACACCCCGTTTCGACGAAGCGGCGGCCAAAGTCGCCTGGGGGCGAACCATCGAGTTTTTCAACCAACACTTGCGCAGTTAACTGCGCAAGATCTTTTAAGTCGTAAGGACCTGCTATGACATTTCGTAAAATCTTTTCCGTGTCTTCTTTGGCTCTTTCGCTGTGCGCTGCACAAACCTTTGCGCAAGCGCCACAACCGGAACAACCTCAACCGCCGCTGACCTTTTTTGTAACCAGCGTGGGTTTGGGTAAAGGCGCCGATTTAGGCGGTCTTGCCGGGGCGGATGCACATTGCCAGAAATTGGCCACCGCTGTAGGCGCTGGCAATAAAACCTGGCGCGCTTATTTGAGCACGCAAGCGGCTGATGGCAAACCCGCCGTAAATGCCCGCGACCGCATCGGTAAAGGTCCGTGGCACAACGCTGCCGGTACTTTAATTGCCAATGATGTTGCTCATCTGCACGGTGACAATCTGGAGCAAGCGCGTCTGGGTAATAACTTGAGTTTGCGCACTGTGCTGACGGAAAAAAATGAACCGATTAATGGCGGTTTCGCACGACCCAACCAACACGACATTCTGACTGGCTCACAGGCTGACGGTACTGCTTATCCTGCAGGGGAAGATAAGACCTGTCGCAATTTCACCAGCAGCGCGGACGGCGCTGGTTCTGCGCGCGTAGGTCATTTTGACCGTACCGGTGGCGGCAGCACTTCCTGGAACTCTGTGCACGACAGCCGTGGTTGCAGCCAAGCCAATCTGGAAGCCACCGGCGGCGCAGGGTTTTTCTACTGCTTTGCTGCTAACTAAGATTTTTTCGATTTAAATTCCTTTGAATAAGCATTCATGCCGTCTATAGGCGGCATGTATTGCTGCATATCCCTACCTTGCGGATTTTTCCGCATTTCCTCACCCGCAAAGCCTTACTCGGCATAGCGCTCTTTGGGCACATTTTTGTGCCCTTTTTTTCTTTCTGACGCTGCAAAATCACTTTGCCTAAAAATTATTCTGTGCGCAGGAGTTCCTCCGAAAATCGTGTGGGAATTCTTTATTTTGCTAACACAATTCATAAGCCTTGCAGAAAAATTCATTAAAGGCTGGCCCGCTAGTTGCTCTTATCACTCGCAGAAACACAAAAGGGGGAAAAGCTGCTGTTTTTCCACCAAAAAAATCGACAATCGCAACAGTTTGTGGAGTCCTTTGATGAAAATTAAAAAGTTATATCTGGCACTGCTGTTAAGTGTGCCAACAGCCTGGGCCGCCGGGACCGCGAAGACGGAAAAAGAGGAGCCGGCGTACAAGCCTGCAGTTGTTGCGCGCGATTGGGCTTATCAGCCAGTAGCGGAACCGGCTGTGCCCGCAGTTAAACACGCGAAATGGGTGCGTACACCCATCGACGCATTTGTTTTGGAAAGACTCGAAGCTCACGGACTGACACCCGCTCCCCAAGCTGATCGCGGCACCTTTATTCGCCGCGCCACCCTGGACGCCTGGGGCTTGTTGCCAACTCCACAGGAAGTGGCCGATTTTGAAAATGACCGCTCTCCAGACGCCTACGAAAAATTGGTGGATCGTCTGCTGGCTTCTCCGCACTTTGGTGAGCGTCAAGCACGTCGCTGGTTGGATTTGGCCCGCTATGCCGACAGCTCTGGTTTCCAGAACGACGTAACCCGTCCAAACAACTGGCGCTATCGCGATTACGTGATTAACGCGTTCAATTCAGATAAGCCGTTCGATCAGTTTATTAAAGAACAGATCGCCGGTGATGAGCTCTGGCCTGACAATCAGGAGGCGCAAATTGCCACTGGCTTTTTGGCCGGCTATCCCGATAACGCCAACTCCCGCGACCTGGTGCAGCGCCACTACCAGATCGCCACAGATATTACGGATCTGGTAGGCGAGACCTTCCTGGCATCCACTATCGGTTGCGCCCGTTGCCACAACCATAAAGTCGACAAAATTACCCAGAAGGAATACTTCGAGCTGCAAGCGTATTTCTCCAATGTCGCCTTTAACGAAAGAACACCGATCAAAGAAGGTAACGAAACTGAGTGGGATAGATCCTTTGCCGAGCAACAGGCTATTTACCAGGACGCCACCAAAGAAATTCGCGCGGCACAAAAAGCTGTTGTGGATGAAATTCGTGAGATCGGTTTGCAGTATTACAAAGAGCGTTATCTGACTGATAGCCGCGAGGCGATTTTCAAACCAGAATCGCAGTGGACTCCGTTGGATCGCTGGGTGAATTTCCGTCTGAAAGCGGTAGTGAACGAAAACAACATCGCTTCCTATCTGACGGATGCCAGCAAAAAAGGCTTCCCGGATTATTCCTTGCGCTATGTTGAACTCAAACTTGAGTACGACCGCTTGCGCGAAGAGTTGAAAAAATACGACAGCCTGCGACCAGCCGGTGGATCAGCCACTTACACCACCGCGTTGGAACTCGGCCCGGATCCGATCCCAATTCACGTGCGCTTCACTGGTATTCACGAGCGTCCGCTGGAAGAAGTACAGCCGGGTCTGCCCGCATTGTGGACGGGCGACAATGAGCCGGTTATTACACCGACTGAAAATTCCACCGGCCGTCGCACTGCTCTGGCCAACTGGATTGCCAGTCCGGAAAACCCGCTGACTTCCCGTGTTTATGTCAACCGTGTATGGGCGCAATATTTTGCCCGTGGCATCGCCGGTACACCGGGTGATTTCGGCCGCGCCGGTGAAAAACCGACTCATCCGGAACTGCTGGATTATCTCGCCCATGAATTTGTGGAGAACGGCTGGAGCGTTAAAAAGCTGCACAAAGAAATTTTGCTGTCCAGCGTTTATCGTCAGTCCTCTGCTGAGCGCCCTGAAGTTGTTGCAGTAGATCCTAATAACCACTTGTTGGCGATTTATCCACGCAAGCGTTTGGAAGCGGAAGAAATTCGCGATGCACTTTTGTACGCGTCCGGTGAATTGAATCCCACCATCGGTGGGCCTGCAGTATTCCCGCCGCTGCCGCCAAACCACGG
>Ga0182793_1001255_pt1 | contig 16260 bp, 14 predicted proteins | sample Passage237A_FD_130498 | JGI IMG/M metagenome (GOLD analysis project Ga0182793, IMG submission 130498) | Cellulose adapted compost microbial communities from Newby Island Compost Facility, Milpitas, CA, USA - Passage2 37A (version 2) (version 2) ... | reverse complement strand
GCGTACTTCTGGGTGAACATCTCACGGTCGATGGCCGAGTCGATGGTGGCCTGCACCTCGGCCGGGTCGGGCCAAATGTCCTTCAGGTACACCGGCTGACCCTCAGTGTCAGTGCCAAGCGGGTCGTTCTCGAAGTCGAAGTCCATCGAACCGGCCAGTGCATAGGCGATCACCAGCGGCGGGCTCGCGAGGTAGTTCATCTTCACGTCCGGGTTGATCCGGCCCTCGAAGTTGCGGTTACCCGAAAGCACCGCGGACACAGCCAGGTCGTTCTCCTGCACCGCGGCCGAGATCTCCTCCGCCAGCGGGCCCGAGTTACCGATGCAGGTGGTGCAGCCGTACCCGACGACGTGGAAACCGAGGTTCTCGAGGTCGGGCAGCAGGCCAGCCTTCTCGTAGTAGTCGGTGACGACCTTCGAGCCCGGAGCCAGCGAGGTCTTCACCCACGGCTTGGCCTTCAGGCCACGCTTCGTGGCGTTGCGGGCCAGCAGGCCAGCAGCCAACATGACCGAGGGGTTCGAGGTGTTCGTGCACGACGTGATCGAGGCGATGGTGACTGCACCGTGGTCGATGGTGAAGGTCTCACCGTCCACCGTGACGGTCGCCGGATTCGACGGGCCCGCGGGACCGGTCGAGATCACAACAGCCTCTTCGGCGACGGCGCCTTCGTCCTCCGGGGTAAAGGAGGCGGGGTCGCTCGCCGGGAAGGTCGCCTGCACATCGCGGTCGACCACTGAGTGGGTGACCTTGGCGTAGTCGTTGATGTCCTTGGCGAACTGGGCCTTGGCCTGCGAGAGCTCAATGCGGTCCTGCGGACGCTTCGGCCCTGCAATCGAGGGCACCACCGTGCTCAGGTCCAGCTCGAGGTACTCGCTGAAGACGGGCTCCTTGGCCGGGTCGTGCCACAGACCCTGCAGCTTGCTGTACTGCTCGACCAGGGCGAGGCGCTCCTCGCTGCGGCCGGTCAGTCGCAGGTAGTCCATGGTCACCTCGTCGATCGGGAAGATCGCCGCGGTCGAACCGAACTCGGGGCTCATGTTACCAATGGTGGCGCGGTTGGCGAGCGGGACGCTAGCCACACCCTCGCCATAGAACTCCACGAACTTGCCGACCACACCATGCTTGCGCAGCATCTGGGTGATGGTGAGCACCACGTCGGTGGCGGTCACGCCGGCCGGGATGGAACCCGAGAGCTTGAAGCCGACCACGCGCGGGATCAGCATCGAGACCGGCTGGCCGAGCATGGCCGCCTCTGCCTCGATACCACCCACACCCCAGCCGAGCACACCGAGGCCGTTGACCATGGTGGTGTGCGAGTCGGTGCCGACACAGGTGTCCGGGTATGCGGTCAGGATGCCGTCCACCGTGCGGTCCATGGTCACGCGAGCAAGGTGCTCGATGTTGACCTGGTGCACGATACCGGTGCCCGGCGGAACAACCTTGAAGTCGTCGAAGGCGGTCTGGCCCCAGCGCAGGAACTGGTACCGCTCGTTGTTGCGCTCGTACTCGAGCGCCACGTTGATGTCGAAGGCGTCGGCGCGGCCAGCAACGTCGATGATGACGGAGTGGTCGATCACCAGTTCGGCCGGAGCCAGCGGGTTGATCTTCTTTGCGTCACCACCGAGGGCGGTGACCGCCTCGCGCATCGTGGCGAGGTCAACCACACAGGGCACGCCGGTGAAGTCCTGCATGATGACGCGCGCCGGGGTGAACTGAATCTCGGTGTCCGGCTCGGCGTTCGGGTCCCAGTTCCCGAGGGCAGCGATCTGCTCCTTGGTCACGTTGGCACCGTCTTCGGTGCGCAGCAGGTTCTCGAGCAGCACCTTCAGGCTGAACGGAAGCCGCTCATGCCCGGGGACTGCGTCGATCCGGTAGACGCGATACTCGGTGTCGCCGACCTTAAGAGTGTCGGCAGCCTTAAAGCTGTCCAGTGCGCTCATTTCCTTCTATCTCCTCGAGCCAACGCTTCCATCTTCACGCCGCAGATGCCCAAGGCACCAGCAAGGTGAGGCTTATTGAGCGCGACCACGGCCTGTGCCGCGCCATAAGTATCTTGAAGTCGAGACAATCCTACCGTGTCTGGCTGGTTGCATCCTTCGGATACAGCGCCCGCACGACCAGGAAACACAAGACCAGGACCGGTGCCGTCAACGGCAGCCCCAGCACCAACTTCAGCGACGCCAGTCCGGCGACGTCACCGGCAAAATACACCGGCAATTGCACGGCGAGGCGGATCACAAAGATGGCCAGCCACGCCGCAGTGAGCCAGGTCATCGCCCGGAACTTCTTGCGGTCGGCCCGCCACTGAGCGTCCTCCATCAGCAGCCCAACCAGGAAGCCAATGAGCGGGCGCCGGATCAGAAGCGAGACCAGAAAGACACTGCCCAGCACCGCGGACGTCCAGAAACCGATCACAAAGTAGTTCTCGCCGCGGCCACTGAACTGCACCAGCAATGCTGACAGGCCCATTGCGAACAGGCCACCGAGTGCCTGCGTCACCGAACTGCGCTGCAGCAGGCGAATGAGCAGCAGCAGCACTCCAGTGCCAGCCGAGGCGGCAATCGCTACCCAGATGTTTGGCATGAATGCGTAGAGCAGCAGGAACGCCACACCGGGCAGCAAGGTCTCGATCGTGCCGCGCCAACCGCCAATACCGGCGAGCACCGCACCACGGAGGTCGTCCTCAGCCAGTCCCCGACCGATTGCCGAGCGCTGGGCCGCGGCGGCCGCGACCTCGCGCAGGTCCGCCTCGTCCTGCGCCTCGCTCATGCCTGGCGCGCTCCGGTGCCGCCCGGCACCTGCAACGGCAGCAGTTCGCGTGGCGGCATCGGGGTGTTGCCGCGCACCACCACGGTGTTGCGGAAGATTTCCTCGATCTGCTGAGCGGCCAACGGATTCGTGATCGCCTCGCCGGAAATCACACCACGCAGGAACCAGCGAGGACCGTCCACACCGATGAAGCGCACCTTGCGCACCCCCGCAGCACCCTCGTTCACGACCGGCAGTTCCGCGAGCAGCTCGGGACCGAAGGGGCCGTACTCACCCTGCACGGTGCCACCCTGCTTCTGGATCTGCTGCGACAACTGCTCGCGAATTTCATGCCAGAGGCCGGCACTGCGCGGGGCTGCGAATGCCTGCAATTGCAGGGTCGAACCGGCGTATTCCACGCCGACGGCGACCACGCGCTTGGTGGCCTCCTCGATCTCTACCCGCAGGTTCAGACCCTCACGAGGCACAATCTTGATGCCACCGAGGTCCACATAGGGGCGAACCAGGTTCGCCTCACTCACGTCAAAGGGGCCAGCAGTCTGACGGTCCGCGGGCGCAGACTTCGGCTGGTCCTGCGGTTCATCCACGATGTCGACGGTGCTCATGCGTTTCCGTTCTGGGCAGCACTGCCCGAAATGCCGGTGGATCCAAAGCCACCCTCACCGCGCTCCGAGCCAGGCAGCGTCTCGACCTGGATGAACTTGGCGCGCGACACCTGCTGAATGATCAGCTGGGCGATCCGGTCCCCCTGGTTGATAGTGAACGCGTTGTGCTGATCCGTGTTCAGCAAGGTGACCTTGAGTTCGCCGCGATACCCAGCGTCGACAGTGCCCGGGCTGTTCACGATGGTGATGCCATGCTTCGTGGCGAGACCGCTGCGCGGCACGACGAATGCGACGTACCCATCAGGCAGCGCAATTGAGATGCCGGTACCAACGAGCGCGCGCTGACCCGGCTCCAAGACCAGCGACTCAGCAGCACGCAGATCAGCCCCCGCATCGCCGGGGTGGGCATAGGTCGGAGGCTCGGCTCCGGTAATCAGCACTTCCACAATGTCAGTCACAGTCACACAGGCTAGCCGAAACCGAGCCGAGAGCCTGGACAGGCAGTGAAATTAGGAGTTCGCGCACTCTCGGCAGACCGGGCCAATGCTGCCGGTGTGGTCGAGCTGCGAGCGGTGCTTCACCAGGAAGCACTCAACGCAGGTGAACTCGTCTTGCTGGGCCGGCAGAACCACAACGTCCAGGTCAAGGTCGGAAAGGTCGGCGCCAGCCAGCTCATACCCGCCCAGGCCGTCCGCGTCATCAACGTCGATGGTGCCGGAAAGCTTGTCAGGAACTCGCTCCTTCAGCGCCTCGATCGACTCAGTGTCTTCGTCGGTCTTACGGGGAGCGTCGTAGTCGGTTGCCATGTCCGTCCAAGTCGTCAGTTGCGTCGATCCAGATGATTATCTGGTCAGGAGCGGCGATAGTCTGCATCATCTCACCGCCAAACGCAAACCCATTGTTGCTGTGTCGTTGATTCGAAGTCGCGGCACGCCCACGGTATTCCCAGCGGAATCGGGTTTCTCGTGACATTCTGGGCGAAACCAGGCGAAGGATGCAGCATGCGAGATTTGAAGGTGATTGGGGTCGAACAGGGCTCCCTGCTCCTCGTCGCCGATAGCGGCGAGCGATTCCAACTCCCCCTGAGTGAGTTGCCGCAACAGGGCCTGCGGAGCTCGCAGGCGCCCTCACGCACGACGGCTCCTGACCGCAGCGTTCCCCCACGCGAAATTCAACGTCTCATCCGCAGCGGCCTCACCGCCGAGCAGGTCGCCGCGAACACCGGTGCCGACTTGGAGTACGTGCGCCGCTTCGAGGGCCCCGTCATCGCCGAGCGCGAATTCATCGTGCAGTCCGCCCAAGCGGTCCCCGTGCATGCTGCCGCCGATAGCGGCTCACTGACGGCCCCGGTCACCTTCGGCAGCCGAATCGCAGAGCGACTGGAATCCCTTGCCGCTCGAGACGAGCGTTGGGACAGTTGGCGCGAAGCCGATGGCAGTTGGAGTATCCAGCTCACCTTCACCGCGCACGAAATCGACCATGACGCCCGCTGGACCTTCGATCCGCGCCGTCGCAGCCTGGCCCCGCAGAACACCGAAGCCACCGCGCTGTCGCAGCAGGGTGAACCCCTCGCGCCCGGGCAGCCGCTGCTCCCGCGTCTTCGTGCCGTTGATGCAGAACCAGAACCGGACGCCTCGCGCTTTGACAGTGGCGCCTTCCGCCCGCTGGTCGACCCCGAGCCGGCAGCGAAGCGCGGACCCGGCCTGGCCGTCCTCGAAGGACAGAGCAACGCCGGAGCAGCGACCGATGAGCGGGAAGCCAGCACGGCCGAACTGCTCGAGTCGCTGCGCCGCCGTCGCGGTGAGCGCCAGCCCGCGCCCAGCGTCGACGACTTCGCTGACGACCCGGGGTTCACCATGGTTGATGTGCCGATCGAGCCCGAGATCGCGCCCGAACCTGCGCGTCCCCGGCTGACTCGCATCGTCTCCCCCGTCGACCTCGACGAGCCCGCAGCAGAGCCGATCGACCAACCCGACGCTCCCGTCGAAGCAACGCCAACTGCTCCGCTCCCGGTGCAGGAATCGGCACCAGAACCGGAGCAGGAAGCCAAGCCCGAGCCGAAGCGCAACCAGCGTAATAACACCACCGGCAGCCTCGGGCGCCGCGGCCGCGCCTCGATGCCGAGCTGGGATGAAATCGTCTTCGGCACTCGGCCCGACGAACAGTAGCCTCACCCCGGTACCATCAGTCCATGACCTTCAACGATCAGGCGCAACTCAAGCAGGGTAAGGCTCGAAAGACTGGCCGCACCGTTGGCGGTATCGCGGCGGGCGGAGGCGTCCTCGCAATTGTGATTGCCCTGGTCGGCCCAATGCTCGGCGTTGACCTGACCGGTATCGGCCAACTGCTCGGGATCGGTACCAGCACCGGTGCCGGCGAAGAAGTCTCGCTGGACGAGTGCCGTACGGGTGCCGACGCGAATGAGAACGATGACTGCCGCCTGATCGGTGCCCAGAACTCGCTGAACGACTTTTGGTCCGATGCCCTCGGACGCAATTACGTGGAACCCGCGCTGCACCTGTTCGAGGGCGGCGTCAACACGGGTTGCGGCTCGGCCTCGAGCGCCATGGGCCCGTTCTACTGCCCGAGCGACCAGACGGTGTACATCGACACCTCGTTCTTCGGCGAGCTGCGCCAGCGCTACAACACCACGGCCGGTCCGCTCGCCCAGATGTACATCACGGCGCACGAATGGGGCCACCACGTGCAGAACATCGGCGGCATCATGAACGGTCTCGACTTGCGCGCCACCGGCCCAGCCTCCGACTCGGTGCGCCTAGAACTGCAGGCGGACTGCTTCGCCGGTGCCTGGGTCGCGGCCGCCAGCAGCACCACGGATGACCGCGGAACTCAGTTGTTGAAGGCGCCGACCAAGTCGGAGATCGCCGATGCACTCAGCGCCGCGGCTGCGGTCGGTGACGACCACATCATGGAGAGTGCTGGCATGCAGGTGAACCCTGAAGGCTTCAGCCACGGCAGCAGCGAGCAGCGCACCCAGTGGTTTGCGCGCGGCTATGACGGCGGCTTCAACGTCTGTGACACCTTCGGGGTAGCAGGCAGCCAACTCTAGGACGCGCGAGGCTACCGCTTCGACGCGGTAGCACCCGGGAAGTTCTGATAGGCCCCAAACCCGATCAGCGGGATCAACCGCTCCTGGTCGGTCCAGGACCCGTGCTGGCCAATCATGCGGCGCGAGGCGGGCTCCACATCAGCGTGATAGAACGCTGCGCCGGACTTCGCTGCGATCACCAAGTCGCCGAAGCGGGCAATCACCGAGCTGTCGACGGTACCGAGCAGACCTGCCCGCACGGCTTCGTCCCGGGAGAAGACCCAGGCGTGCGGCTGCAAGTCGGTGCGGAGGGCGTCCAGAATGTCCGAGCGCTGTTTCTCCACGACCTCGGCGTGGAACCACAGTTGCAGTCCTCGTGGCTCGCCTCCGACGTGCCGGAACGGCGCCAGCATGGCAGCGTCGAGTTCCAGATGCCGATGTTCGGGCACGTCAACGATGCCGTGATCGGCCGTCACCGCCACGCCGACCCCCTTCGGCAAGCGCCCTGCCAAGGACTGCAGAGCCGCATCCACGTTCTCCAAGGCGGTCAACCACTGCTGCGAGTCCGTGCCATAGGCATGCGCGGCCTGGTCAAGTTCCGGCACGTAGCAGTAGACCAGGCTGGGGCCGGAGCGCACCTCACGCACCACTGCGTCCATGCGGTCGTCCAGGGATTCGGCCCCCACAAAGGCCGCACCACTCAGCACCGCCTTGGTGAACCCCGAATGCTCGTAGCGTGCCGAAGAGATCACCACGGACCGCTGCGACTGGGCAGAAAAGATCGTTGGCCGACGCTGCCAGAGCGTCGGGTCGGCACCGTCATCCCAACCGCTGAGCAGGTTCACCAGACGATCATGCTCGTGATCCAGAACCCGATAGCCCAACATGCCGTGCTCGCCAGGCCACCGCCCGGTCGTCAACGATGACAGCGCCACCGCGGTCGTGCTCGGAAAGACCGTCTCGAGGCGGCGGGCCGATTGCGCGCTCAGGAATCGCGCGTGCCCTGCCGCAGCTCGCAAGTTCAGCACACCAAGCCCGTCAATGAGGACCACCACGGCCGACTGGACGGCCGGGAGTCGAAGCGCATTCGCCTCGCCCCGCATGGATGCGGACAGACTCGGCATCACCTCGGTGAGGCTCCCGGCTTGAGCCGGAGCCGCCGGTAGCATTGGGGTGCCCATACTCCCAGTGTTTCATAGGCACACCGAGCGTGCGCCGCGGGAGCGGTGGGCACGGAACGCCGATTCCGACGCTCCCGCGCCCTGACGAGACGACAGCGATACCGATACCGATGGCTCGAACCCCAGCAGACACCGCCTCCACCCCGGAACAGCGCATCGAGGATGTTGACGTTGCCAGCGAGATGCAGGACTCGTTCTTGGAGTACGCCTATTCGGTCATTTACTCCCGGGCCCTGCCGGACGCGCGGGACGGCCTCAAGCCCGTGCAGCGCCGCATCCTGTACCAAATGAGCGATATGGGCCTGCTGCCCAGCAAGGGCCACGTCAAGAGCGCTCGCGTCGTTGGCGAAGTGATGGGCAAGCTCCACCCGCACGGTGACTCGGCTATTTACGAGGCCCTGGTCCGAATGGCCCAGCCCTGGACTATGCGCCTGCCGCTGATCGATGGCCACGGAAACTTCGGTTCGCTCGACGACGGCCCGGCAGCCTCCCGGTACACCGAGGCGCGCCTCGACCACCCTGCCCTGGCTATGGTGCAGGACCTGGACGAGGACGTGGTGGACTTCGTCCCCAACTACGACAACCAGCTGCAGCAGCCCTCGGTACTGCCGGCCGCGATTCCGAGCCTGCTGGTCAACGGTGCCAGCGGCATCGCCGTCGGTATGGCCACCAACATGGCCCCACACAACCTCGTGGAGGTCGTGGCCGCCGCCCGGCACCTGCTCGCTCACCCGGACGCCACGCTTGATGACCTGATGCGCTTCGTTCCAGCCCCGGACCTGCCCGGTGGCGGCACGATCATCGGCCTGGACGGCGTGCGCGAGGCGTACGCCACCGGCCGCGGTAGCTTCCGCACCCGGGCTCGGGTCAGCATTGAATCGCTCTCCGCCCGGAAGGTCGGGCTGGTCATCACCGAACTGCCGTACCTGGTCGGTCCGGAGCGCGTGATCGAGAAGATCAAGGAAGGTGTGCAGTCCAAGAAGCTTGAGGGCATCGCGGACGTTCAAGACCTCACCGACCGTCAGAACGGCCTGCGGCTGGTCATTACCATCAAGACGGGTTTCCGCCCTGAGGCGGTCCTCGAGCAGCTCTACCGCTTCACCCCGCTCGAGGAGAGCTTTGGCATCAATAACGTCGCTTTGGTTGACGGCCAGCCGCGCACCCTGGGCCTGCGGGAACTGCTGCAGGTGTTCCTCGACCACCGCATCCAGGTCGTGACCCGTCGTTCGCGTTACCGCTTGGCGCGTCGTCAAGAGCGACTGCACCTGGTCGAGGGTCTGCTGATCGCAATCCTCGACATTGACGAAGTCATCCAGGTGATCCGCACCAGTGACGACGCCGAGACTGCCCGCACGCGCCTGCAAACCGTATTCGACCTCAGCGAGTTGCAGGCCGAATACATCCTGGAACTGCGTCTGCGGCGCCTCACCAAGTTCTCTCGCCTCGAGCTCGAGAAAGAGCGTGACCAACTGCTCGCCGAAATCGCGGCCCTCGAGCTGCTGTTGAGCGACCCGCAGCGCGTGCGCGAAGCCGTCTCAAATGAGTTGGGCGAGGTCTCGGACCGCTTCGGCACGCCGCGGCGCACCTTGCTCACCGAGGCCCAGCCACAGACGCCAGCCAGCCGACGCAGCAGCGCCCAGGTGGTCCTCGAAATCCAGGACGCCCCGTGCGCGGTCATCCTGAGTGCCACCGGGCGCCTAATCCGCGTGGACCTCGCCGAAGACGCTGCGCTGCCGACGCCTGCGCGCCGCAGCAAGCACGACGCCATCCGCTCCGTGGTGCGCACCACCACCCGAGGCGAGCTCGGTGCCGTGACCAATACTGGCCGTCTGATCCGCTTCTCCCCCATCGATCTGCCGGTTGCCCCTGAGCAGTCCGTGCAACTGGCGGCGGGAGTCAGAGTCGCCGACTATCTGACCCTCAGCGACCGCAAGGAGGTCGTGCTGGGCCTGGTCGGGATCGGCGAGGATGCCGCGCCGGTTGCGCTCGGCACAGCGCAGGGCGTGGTGAAGCGCACCGTGGTGAGCGACGTGCCGGCGGGCAAGCCCGACGTTGACCTCATCGCGCTGAAGCCCGGCGATCGCGTCGTTGGCGTCGGCCAGGGTGGCGATGATGACGAGCTGGTGTTTGTCACCACGGATGCACAGTTGCTGCACTTCGCCGCACACCAGGTTCGACCGCAGGGCCGTCCGGCCGCTGGTATGGCGGGTATCCGCCTGAGCGACGGTGCGACCGTGCTCAGTTTCGCGGTGGTTGCCGCCGGCGCCACTGCCGAGGTGGTGACGGTATCGAACACGGCCGGTGCCCTCATCGGTGCCGACCCTGGCCGCGTCAAGCGCAGCAGTTTGGCCGACTTCCCGGCAAAGGGGCGCGCCACCGGCGGCGTGCGCGCGCACGCCTTCCTGAAGGGTGAGGACAGCCTCAGCCTGGCCTGGGTCGGCCCGGGACCTGCCCTCGCGGTGGGAGCGGACGGCTCGCAGCGGTCGCTGCCCTCGGAACTGGCCAAGCGCGACGCCTCGGGAACGCCTGTTGATTCGGTGATTGGAGCAGTAGGCTCACCCTTGTCATGAGCCTGAACCCACCAACCGGAGCTGTCGCAGAGCCAGACGACCCGACGGCTGCCCTGCTCGCAGCCGACCGGGTGCGGGCACGACGCCGACTCCTCCTGCTGGCCGTGCTGGCACTCGTGATCGGCCTCGTGGCGGCGAACCGCCAGGCGCTCAGCGACTGGTGGACCTCGGTAACCTCTTCACCGACCGAATCTGCCCTGGCCCTCGCTGCACAGATCGGCCTGACCGAGGAGGGCGAGCGCATCTTCCTGATGGCCCGGCCGGAAGTGCTGGGCCAGACAGCGTTCGACCAGGCCTGCAGTGTGGACGAGGATGCGCCCGACCATTTCACCAGTGGTTGCTACAGTGCGGCCGGTCGGATCTGGATTCTGGAAGCGAACTCCGACTACCCGCAGTCCTGGGTGGCAGTGACCGCTGCGCACGAGATGCTCCATGCCGCCTGGTACCGCTTCGATGCCGCAGAGCGCGACCGGATCACAGCGTTGATCCGCGAAGCGGTGGCGTCCCTGCCGGAGGACCACTGGTTGCTGGAGCGCATGACCGTGTACTCCGAGGATGCTCCGGAGAAGGAGTATGAGGAACTGTTCGCGGTCATCGGCACCGAAGTGTCGGAGCACGTTGGCGAAGAACTGGAAACGGTGTACCGCCGATACCTCGTCGATCGAGGCGCACTCATCGAACGCAGCCTCTGGTTCTAAGGACGTCCCGCATGCCCAGCGACCGCAGGCCAACGTGGCGTGCCAGCGCGGTACAACGCGAACAGCCCGAGACTGCGACGATGCAGTCCCGGGCTGTTCGGTACTCCAGTTAGCGGCGTACGAGCGGCTGTTCCGCGTAGCCGAGCGACTGCGCGATGACGGTCAGCCACAAGGTGGTGCCGCTATCCGAGTCGGGGGTTTCCATTGCTGCCGTCATCAGGAGATCCTTGACCGTGCTGGCGTGGCCAGCGTCAACGGCTTCCCGCACCGCTCCGAACAACTCATTCGTGGCATCTTCGACACGCTGAGTGGTCCAAGCGGTGTATCCGTCAATGTCCGAGAACTGCTCTCGGGTAGACGCGATGACAGCCTCGAGTCGCTTCACATGCTTCGAAGTGATCAGGGCCATACCTTCGTCCTGTCCAATCGATATACCCGCGGTATCCGCGAAGCGTCGGGTTCGGAATTCCGCAGCGCCCCAGGGTTGAGCGCTGCTGTCATTCTAACGAGCGGGGTACCAATATGGTCCGGGTTACCACGCCGCTTTCAGTCAAGGCGAGTGGAAACCCTTAGCAAGCCTCACCAGGCCTTGACGGATCAGAACTAGGCGTCAATGCGGTCGCGACTCAGGCGCGCCGAGCCATCCACGATGAATTCCTTCCGAGGCGCGACTTCATTCCCCATCAGCAACTCGAACATACGCTCGGCCTGGGCCGCATCCTCGATCCGAATGCGACGCAGCAGTCGATGCTCGACATCCATCGTGGTCGAGGCGAGCTGATCCGCATCCATCTCGCCCAGGCCCTTGTAGCGCTGGATGGGGTCCTGATACCGCTTGCCGGCCTTGTGCAGCTTGGCGAGCACCGCCTGCAGTTCCGCCTCGGAATAGGTGTAGATCACGTCGTTCGGCTTGCTGCCGGGGTTGATCACGACCACGCGGTGCAGCGGCGGCACCGCCGCGTACACCCGGCCGGCTTCCAGCAGCGGCCGTAGGTAGCGGTACATCAGCGTCAGCAAGAGGGTGCGGATGTGTGCGCCATCGACGTCGGCGTCGCTCATGATGATGACCTTGCCATAGCGGGCCTGGTCCAAGTCGAAGGATCGGCCAGAACCTGCGCCGATCACCTGGATGATTGCCGCGCATTCGGCGTTGTTCAGCATGTCCGCGACACTGGCCTTCTGCACGTTCAGGATCTTGCCTCGGATGGGCAGCAGTGCCTGGTACTCGCTGTTGCGCGCGAGCTTGGCAGTGCCGAGCGCCGAATCACCCTCGACAATGAACAGTTCCGAGCGCTCGATGTCCTTGGTGCGGCAGTCCACGAGCTTGGCCGGCAGGGAAGAATTCTCCAGCGCATTCTTCCGGCGCTGGGTCTCCTTGTGCGTCCGGGCCGAGATGCGGGACTTCATCTCAGCGACGACCTTTTCCAGCAGTAGGTTCGCCTGCGCCTTGTCATCACGCTTGCTGGATTCGAAGCGCTGCTTGAGACCATCGGTCAGCACCTTGGTGACGATCGAGCGCACCGCAGGCGTGCCCAGCACTTCCTTGGTCTGGCCTTCAAACTGTGGTTCGGCCAGGCGCACGGTCAGCACCGCGGTCAGGCCCGCGAGCATGTCTTCCTTCTCGGGCTTGTCCGAGCCGGACTTCAACTTGCGAGCGTTCGCCTCAATCTGTGCACGCAGGAACTTCAACATGCCCTGTTCGAAACCGGACTGGTGGCTGCCGCCCTTCGGCGTCGCGATGATGTTCACGAAACTCTTCATCACGGTGTCGTAGCCGGTGCCCCAGCGCACGGCGATGTCGACGTCGCAACTGCGTTCCACCTCGGTCGAGACCATGGCGCCATTGGCCTGCAGCACCGGCACCGTCTCGGTAAAGGTGCCACTACCAGTGATGCGCCAGACACCCACGGCCAGGGGGTCAGGAGCGAGGAACTCGACGAATTCGGTGATGCCACCGTCATAACGGAATGACTCCGACTTCGGCTCCTCACCACGCAGATCGTCGAGATCGATCTGCAGGCCGGGCACCAAGAACGCGGTCTGCCGGGCGCGCTCGAGCAGGTCACCGAGTTGGAACCCCTCTGAGCGACCAAAGACTTGCGGGTCGGCCCAGTACCGCACGCGGGTACCCGTCTTGGCCTTGGCTACCTTGCCCACCACGCGCAGTTCGCTGGCGTCGTTAAAGGGGGTGAACGGTGAATCCGGGCTCGGTCCCCCGGGGCCATCAGCAAAGATGCCGGGCTCGCCGCGGCGGAACGACATCGCCCACGTCTTGCCGTCACGATCAATTTCAACGTCAAGGCGGTGTGACAGGGCGTTCACCACTGAGGCGCCCACACCGTGCAGACCGCCGGAGGCAGCGTAGGAGCCGGCACCGAACTTGCCACCAGCGTGCAGCTTGGTAAAGACAACCTCGACACCGCTGAGGCCCGTCTTCGGCTCAATATCGACCGGGATACCGCGGCCATCGTCCTGCACCTCGATGGAACCGTCGGCGTGCAGGCGTACCGCAATCCGCTGGCCGTAGCCGGCCAGCGCCTCATCGACCGAGTTGTCAATGAGTTCCCAGAGGCAGTGCATGAGACCGCGAGAGTCGGTCGAACCGATGTACATACCCGGCCGCTTCCGAACGGCCTCCAGGCCCTCCAGTACGGAGAGATGACGGGCGGAATACTCGGTGCTCACACGAATCCTCTCTGCACGTCCAACACGCACGGCGCACCCACGAGGCTGCGGGCCGTACTCAGCCTAGACCGGTCCCGCGTACGCGGTGAGCGAAACGCCCGGGGTTCTCGGAATGTCTTGACCCGGGAGGTGCTTTGATATCAGTAGCGGAAGAATCCGCTAGCGACGACCCAACCCGAGGGAGGACGAGATGACGAGCATCGCCGCAGAGACCCCGATCTCCGCCGAGGTCACCAACCTCCCCGCACTCACCGCGCTGGACCGTTGCGACCACTGTGGTGCGCAGGCGTACCACCGCGTCATCCTGACTGCGGGCGAGTTGCTCTTCTGCGCGCACCACGGACGCGAACTTCGCGAGTCGCTGGCCCCGAACGTGGTGCACTGGCAGGACGAGTCGGACCGCCTGTTCGAAAACTCGGGCCGCTAGCGGCCAACCGCCTCAGCCGCGCTGCGGAGCTCCGCAATACGTGCGGCTGCATCGCCGGGGCCGTACACCGCGGATCCGGCCACGAAGGTGTCAGCGCCGGCCTTCCGAGCAATCTGAATCGTGTCCGGCGCAATGCCGCCGTCGACTTCGAGCCAGATGTCGAGGCCACTGGCGTCGATGGCCGCGCGGGTGCGCTCCAGCTTCGGCATGGTCTCGTGCTGGAAGGCCTGTCCACCAAAGCCCGGCTCGACGGTCATGAGCAGGATCATGTCCCAATCCTCGAGGTGCTCAAGATAGGGCTCGACCGGCGTGCCGGGACGGAGGGCGATGGCGGCCCGCACCCCCAGGCTGCGCAACGTACGGGCGGTGCCCACCGGGTCCTTGGCCGCCTCGGCGTGGAAGGTGACGCCGCCGCGACCAGGGCCAATGAGTTCCGCAAACTTCGGAGCCCAGTGGTCCGGGTTCTGGATCATGAGATGGACATCCAGCGGCAGCGGCGCGATCTTAGCAATTTGGGTGACCACGGGCTGACCGATGGTGAGGTTCGGCACGAAGTTGTTGTCCATCACGTCAACGTGCACTAGGTCCGCGGTCGTGATACGCCCGAGCTCACGCTCGAGGTTCATGAAATCGGCTGCCAGGATGCTCGGGGAAATGCGGACAGACATGGCAGATAGCCTATCCTGCGCAAGCCCGGCCGCCCCAGTTGGCATGCGGGTTAGCGCGGGACCTTCTCGAGCAACGTGATGAACATCGCATCGGTCCCGTGCCGATGCGGCCACAGCTGCACCACCGGCATCCCCGCCTGAACACCAGGCAGCGGCGTGCGCGCGAAGGACTGCAGCACAGCCCCAGTGTCAAGGCTGCGCAGACCGCTGCGGCGGGCCAGCAGTGCATCCACTTGCTCGCGCGTTTCGGCCAGGTGTGGCGAACAGGTGACGTAGGCGAGGACTCCGCCGGGCTTCAGGGCCACCGCTGCAGCATCCAGCAGCTGCGACTGCAAGCGCACCAGAGCGGCGACGTCGTCCGGGTCTTTCCGCCAACGTGCCTCAGGTCGACGGCGCAGCGCTCCAAGACCCGTACAGGGCGCATCGAGCAGGATGCGGTCATAGTGACCGGGCTGCTCAACAAAGCGTCGTGCGTCACCTTCCAGAACGGTCACGACCTCCTGCACGGCACGTACCGAGTCCCGAACCAGGTCGGCGCGCGCCGGAACCGATTCGTTGGCGATCAGGTTGCCGCCGGTCCCGAGCAGTTCCGCCGCAAGCAGGGCTGACTTTCCACCGGGACCGGCGCACATGTCCAGCCAGATCTCATTCGAAGCAATCGCGTGCGCACGACTGAGCGCCAGCGCCGCAAGCTGTGATCCTTCATCCTGGACACGCACCGAACCGTCAGCGATTGCTGACCACTGTCCAGGGTCTCCACCCGGCCATCGCAGGCCGCGCGGCGAATACGGCAGATCCGTGACGCCCTCCGGCGCCTCCGCACCGCGCTCACCGACCAGGCTGGCCAGCGACACCGTGGGAGCCTGGTTATCGGCGTGCAGCAGCTCACGGAGGTCCGCGTCCGCCTCCACCACGCTTGGGTCAGCGGCGAGGGACTCCCGCAGGGCTGCGACGATCCACGTCGGGTGCGCGGTTTCCAGGGCGAGGCGGGCGTCGGCACCGCGCTCGACGCCCTCGGCCAGGAGCAGCGCCACCCATTCCTCGTGACTGCGCTCGCTGATGCGCCGCATGACGGCATTGATGAAACCGAGGGCACGTTCGGGCACGACGGCGCGGGCGACCTCGACCGTCTCGTGGACGGCCGCGTGGGCCGGGATACGGGTCGAGAGCAGCTGGTGTGCGCCGAGGCGAAGCACATCTGCCGAGACGCGGTCGATCTCGTTGAGTCCGCGACCGGCGGCACGCGCCAGGATCTGCTCGTACAGGCCCCAGCCGCGCAATGTGCCGTAGGTCAGCTCCGTCGCGAGTGCGGCATCGTCACTACGCAACCCGGCGCGGCGGATGCGTGTCGGTAGCAGCAGGTTTGCGTAAGCATCGTCCTCGCGGACGGCCATGATCACGCCGAGCGCAACGCCACGGGCGGTGTCGGGCAGGCGACGGCGCGTGGGGGCGCCATCACGGCCTGGCGTGCGGTGCGGCGCGCTACCGCGTTGCTGCCCACTGCGTTGCTGCCCACCGCGTGGCCGACCACCGCGACCGCCAGCGCGAGCATCACGTCGATCGGCGCTCATGCCGCTCCCCCGTCGTCAATCGCATCGACGAGCAGCT
>Ga0182793_1001252_pt1 | contig 16278 bp, 16 predicted proteins | sample Passage237A_FD_130498 | JGI IMG/M metagenome (GOLD analysis project Ga0182793, IMG submission 130498) | Cellulose adapted compost microbial communities from Newby Island Compost Facility, Milpitas, CA, USA - Passage2 37A (version 2) (version 2) ... | reverse complement strand
GTTCCTTCGACTTCTTGGCCGCCTCAGCAACCCGCTTGGCCTTGTCCTCGGCGCGACGCTGACGACGGCGCTTGATGGGGCGCGGGTTCTTCTTGATCTTGACCGCCTTGCTCGCCTGCGCGACCGCAGCCATGGCGTTCTTGTGGTCCACCTGCTCACGACGCGACCACAGGTAGATGCCCACCATGGTGGCCGCGGCGAAGGCGACCGCCAGCAGCAGGCCAACCTGGCCGACGCCGTCAATGTGCGGACCCCAGTGCGTCAACAGTGCCATCAGGGCGCCGACCGCGCCCGAGGCGGGCAGCGTGAGCAACCACCCCACGAGAATCTTGCGGGCAGTCTTCCACCGCACCTTCGAGCCGCGGCGCCCAAGACCCGAACCAATCACCGAGCCCGAGGCGACCTGCGTGGTCGAGAGAGCGAAGCCGAGGTGGCTGGAGGCAAGGATCGTGGCCGCAGTGCTGGTTTCGGCGGCGAAGCCCTGTGCTGGCTTGACCTCGGTGAGGCCGCCACCGAGGGTGCGGATGATTCGCCAGCCACCCATGTAGGTGCCCAGTGCGATCGCAACCGCACACGAGGCGATGACCCAGAATTCAGGGCCAGAGCCTGGTGTCTGCATCCCCGATGCGATCAGCGTCAGCGTGATCACGCCCATGGTCTTCTGCGCGTCATTGGTACCGTGCGAGAGGGCCACCAGGCTCGAAGAGAAGATCTGTGCTCGGCGGAAGCCGTCACGACCGTCCGGCAGACCCTCGGCGCGGCGAGTGATCCAGTAGGCCAGTCGCGTGGCGCAGAACGCCACCACACCAGCCACCACCGGGGCGACTAGCGCCGGCAGCAGCACACGGGCCGTCAGCACGCCAAAGTCAACTGCGTACAGACCGGCGCCGACGATTGCCGCACCAATCAGACCACCGAAGAGGGCGTGGCTGGAGCTGGAGGGCAGTCCGAGCAGCCAGGTCAGCAAGTTCCAGACGATGGCGCCGACCAGACCAGCGAAAATGAGTTCCGGCGTGATGAGGACGCCGCCCTCACCCTCACGGATGATGCCCCCGGAAATGGTTTTGGCCACCTCGGTGGATAGGAAGGCACCGACCAGGTTCAGCACCGCTGCCAGCGCAACCGCAGTCTTGGGACGCAGCGCCCCCGTTGCGATCGGGGTGGCCATGGCGTTTGCGGTGTCGTGAAACCCGTTGGTGAAGTCGAAAATAAGGGCCAGTGTGATCACCAGCACGACGATGAACGTCAGTTCCACCGGTATGGTCGCAATCTCCAGCCGCAGCCGGGTTGAGCGGTTACAAGTAGTCGGCCGACCGACATTGGGCCGATGGCCTTCGTTAGGTTTTCATGCCCCACGGCTCAGGTCAAGTCGGCGGGGCGTTTCCAGGTCAGTTTATGATCAACGACGGTGGCCTCATCCGGGCCGTAGGTGAAATAGCCGGCGATCCGGGCGCCCGCCAGGACCTGCGGCAACCAGAAGCTGGCGTCGTGCCACATGCGGTCCAACGGCAGTGCATACAACGGATACCAGTCCGGCTCGAGCTCGTCGCTCTCGGCCAGTTCGCCGCGAAATGCGTGGGCAACGAAGATCGTGGAGCGCTGCGACCAGTCTGGGTGCGTGGGGAAGCGATACTCCAGCATGCCGCGCTCATCGAGGTCCGCCGGATCCACAATCAGGCCGGACTCTTCCTCGATCTCACGCACTACTGCCAACAGCGGGGTCTCTCCCGCTTCGATCTTGCCGCCGAGGCCGACGGTACGGCCGCTGCCCAGACCCGACTTCTTGCGTCCCAGCAGCACTTGGGTGTCCTCCCCCTCGCCGCGCAGCAAATATGCCACGCAGACATCCGGGTGTCGGCGCTTCGGGGACACTTACTCGCCGAGCTCCGCCAGCTTGGTCCGCAGCAGGTGCACCAAGGCATCGCGCTGCACACTGCCAGCCTCCACCGGGTCCTCGGTCGCCCCATCGAGCGCGCGAGCGGCCAGGCCTGCCTTCGCGTCAATGAGTTCGGCGATCTTGGCGTCGATGGTGTGCGCGGCCAGGATGCGCCAGGCGGTGACCGGCTCTTCCTGACCGATACGGTGCACACGGTCGATGGCCTGCGTCTGCTCGGCCGCGGTCCAGCTCAGTTCCGCGAGCACCACGTTCGAAGCGACCTGCAGGTTCACACCCACGCCTGCGGCAGTGAGCGAACAGACGATCACCGCGACCTCGGGGTCGTTGGTGAAGGCATCGATCTCTGCCTGACGCGCGGTTGGCGTCTGGTCGCCACGAATACTCGCGGTCTTCAAGCCGCGATCGGCGAGGACCCGCAGCGCGGTATCCATCACGTCGATGTGCTTCGCGAAGAACACCACCTTGCCGACCGAGCCGGCCAACTGCGCAGCGTAGTCCGCCGCCAGTTCGGCCTTCGCCTGGCCGATCCGACGCACCATGGTAAAGACGTTCTCACCGGTGGTAGCGCTCTTCGACTCTTCGAGTTCGCTGTCGGCGACCAGGCGCAGCAGCTCTTCACGACCGAGTTCGCCCTTAGCACCGGCCACACGGCGGTAGCGCTCGACCAGGCGGGTAGCCAGTTCCTCCTCCGCCTTACGGATCGAGCGGCCGAGCGCATCATCGAGTTCGACCGGCAGGTCGGCGACGCGTCGCGACGGCAGGTCGGCGGCGACGTCCACCTTGCGGCGACGTACGAAGCCCATGCTGACGACCGCCTCGCGAGCGGCCGGGAAAAAGCCGAAGTCCACCGGGGTGAGTCCGGTCTCGTCGAGCTTGGCGAGCAACTGCGCAGTGGGCTTGCCGTCCTTAATCCAGCCCAGGTACTGCCAGATGGCGCGGAAGTCTTCGATCGAGTTGATCAGCGGCGTTCCGGTGAGCGCCATCATCAGCGGCTGCGCCACCGGCGAGAAGGAACGGACCTGCTCCGCGAGGGTGAGCACGTTTTTCGAGCGCTGCGACTGCAGGTTCTTGATGAAGTGGGCCTCGTCGACCACCATGCCGCGGAAGCCCAGCTTGGCCAGCCACCCCATGTGCCGATCCAGGATGTCGTAGTTGACGATAATCACGTCCGCGAACGCGTCCACATCGTCACCATCACCCTGGATCACCGTGGCGCGGCGGTTCGGGATCCACTGCTCCACCTCGCGGGCCCAGTTCACCTTCACGACACTCGGAACGACCACCAGCAACGGGAACGCGTCGGCTACCTGGGCCGCCAGCAATGACTGGGCGGTCTTACCGAGGCCCGGCTCGTCGGCCAGCAAGAAGGTACGGTGGCCATCGCGAACGGCGGCGAGGAACTTCGCCTGGTACGGCATCAACTCCTGCGCGGCAGGAACGAACCGCTCAATTCCGTGCGGTTCCGGCAACTCCATCGTAGCCGCGGGGCCACCTCCCACTTCGAAGGCCTTGAAGATCGGGCCGAGCAGTTCCCAGTTCGCCAGGCGGCTGGCCTTGACGACCGGCTGTTGGGCGCGGCGAAAGTCCGGGGGTAGGAAGGGATTTGCGAGCGTGCGCTGGATCACCGACTGCGGTACCACCTGTCGCTCCGTTACCGGCGCAACCTCTTCCGGCTCCTCCGCAATGATCAGGTCATCGGGCGAAACCTCGGCACCGGCCTCCATCAGGAAGTCGCGGCGCAACTTCTGGGCCGCCGGCGACAGCGGTTCGTCGCTTTCCAGCAGCGCAATCAACGAGGTGTCCCGGGCTGCAGTCTGCGCCAGGATCGAGGCGATGCCGTCGAGGCGTCGCAGCGTCTCGGTGCGGTCGGCTTCCTTCATCTCAGCGTCGGCTTTGACCCGCGCGCGCTCCTGGCGCATCAGCAAGGCGATCACGAGGAACTTGGTGCGACCAGAGGGCGACACCTTGCCACGTTGGGCTGCCTTTTCCACCTCGCGCACGGCGCGCGCCAACACCGGGATGAGCCCGGAGTTGTCGGTGTACTTTGGCTTCCGCGCGCTACTAGCGCGTCCACCCTTCGATGATCCGCCGCGGGTGGCGGACTTGGATTGGCTGGCCTGGGCCATGCTCCTCGCAATCTCTCTGGTCAGTGTCACAGCCAGGTCGCGCCCATGCGATTTCGCACGGAACGCTTCGTGCTGTGCCACCAGTTCCGCCGGGGCCGTCCGAGCAGCACGAATGCGTCGTGGTCGGACGAAGGAATCAATCCCGGTCGTCGTGGTCATGCTACCGCATCAGGCTGAATCCAGGGGGGAAAAGATCGGGGCCGCAGCGGATTGCTCCGCTGCGACCCCAGTTCCCCCCCATCCCCCGGTCTACTTGACGACTGCCGTGGCGTTGGAGGCGGAAGAGGTCTGAATTGGCCTGACTTTCGTTCCGTTCTTCAAGCAAGGATGGAACACGATGAACAGGAAGTGTTCGCCGGAGATGCGTGAGCGGGCATTGCGGATGCTCGCGGAGACGCGGCCGTCGCACCCGACGATGATGAGCGCGGTGCGGCATGTGGCCGGGCTCTTGGGGATGAGTCCGGAGACGCTGCGACTCTGGCAGCGTCGGCACGAGGTCGACGGGGGCGTGAAGCCCGGACTGACGACGGATGCGGCGGCGGAGATCAAGCGGCTGCAGAAGGAGAACGCCGAACTTCGCAAGGCGAACGAGATCCTCAAGGCAGCGAGCGTGTTGTTCGCGAAGGAGCTCGACCGCCCCTGACCGAGATGATCCGGTTCATTAACGAGCACCGGGATCGTTTCGGGGTCGAGCTCATCTGCCGGGTGTTACGACCGGCGGTCCAGGGCTCCCTCACCGCTCGCGGCTACCGCGCCGCCGTCGGCCATGCGCCATCGGCCAGGCAGCTGAAGGACGATCTCCTCGTCCCGGAGGTCGCGCGGCTGCATGCGGAGAACTACGGCGTCTACGTGCGCCGGAAGATGCACGCCCTGATGCGTCGACAGGGGTGGGACAACTCCCGCCTCCACGGCGAGCTCGACATGCGCACCCCGATCGAAGTCGAGACCGCGTACTACGCTGACCTCGAATCAGCCAACCCGGCACCTGCCGAACAAGACTCCCGATAGGAACGAAAGTCAGGCCGATTCACAATTGCAACCTGCGACGCTTCATCACGTTTTGTTACGACCCATTCGAGCCGGGTTTTGTGATGACCGCGCAGCACGCGCTAGACGACGCAGCCGGTACCCGCCGCCTCGCCGAACCGGCGCGGCGCCCAGGCAGGGCGCGGGCGGTCATCATCGCTCGGTTCCCACTGTCCTTCGACCAGGGCATAGGGGTGCTGTGGCCCATCGCGCACGATTCGCGTCAGTGCGGCCAACAATGCATCGACGTCGTCGCTACTGGACCCCAATCCGAAGCTGGCGCGCAGCAAGGCCCGGTTGCCACCGATACGTCGGGTGAGTGGATGGGCACAGAACAGGCCATGCCGTACACCGATGCCGTACTCGGCAGACAACACCGCAGCCACAAGGCCTGCGTCAATGCCGGTCACGGCGAAGCCCACGACGCCCACGACGCCCACGACGCCATGTTGCTCCGGGAACATCAGCAAGCGACGGACCCCTGGCACCTCGTCCAGTCCTGCAACCAGGCGCTGGACCAGCGCGTGCTCGTGCTCAGCGATTGCCAGCGAGCCAATGGTCGCGAGCTCTTGCACCGCACGGGCCAACGCTGCCACCCCGAGCACATTCGGGCTACCAGCCTCGTGCCGGGGCGCCCCAAGCCGCCAACTCGCGTGGTCGTGACTGACGGATTCGACCGCGCCCCCGCCTCGCAGGTATGGCGGTGCCACGTCAAGCCAGTCTGCGCGCCCGACCAGCACCCCAGCACCGTAGGGGGCATAGGTCTTGTGCCCAGAAAAGGCGAGATAGTCCACATCCAGACTGGCGATATCGATGCTGCGGTGTGGCACGAGCTGCGCGCCATCCACCGCCAACCGAGCTCCGTACAGGTGCGCCAGCGAGGCAATCTGCTGGATCGGCAGGACTTCGCCGGTGACGTTTGAGGCCCCGGTGATGGTCACGAGTGCCACCGGTTGGCGACTGAGTTCTGCCTCCAGCGCCGCCAGCGTCTCGGCCCAGGTACTGGCCGCACGAACCACGGTGGCGCCGGCGTTCACCCACGGGAGAAAGTTCGCGTGGTGCTCGATGTCCAGCACCACACTGCGACCGGGAACGGCACTGGCCAACAGGTTGAGAGAATCGGTGGTGTTCCGGGTGAAGATCACCAGGTCGTCACCGCGCGCACCCACATGTTGGCCAACGATCTTGCGTGCTTCCTCGTACACCGAGGTCGACAGCTGCGAGTGCCAGCCCGCGCCACGATGCACACTGGCGTAGCGCGGCGTGAGCTCCTGCACGAAATCGGCCACTGCCTGTAACGCCGGCGCGGAGGCGGCATAGTCCAGGTTGACGCCCCGCACCTCGCCGCCACCCAAGATCGGCACGCGCAGCCCGGCGCCGGCCACCGCAGCCAATGCAGGCACAGCGGTGGCGGTCACGGTTGATATCGGTGCTGCGTTCACCGGCTCAGTGTAGGCAGCGGCCTCGCAGCGAAGTAAGGCTTCGTCAGCATCATGACAGTGCGTTACGCGCGCTCAGTGCACAACGTGCGTGGCAATCCCGTCCGATTTGTACCCCGTACCCATCCCCCAATACGGGTCACATCGCTGATTTTCCGGGTCAAATGGCTCGCTCTGCGGGGTATCCTGCCAGCATGACCTTGCCTGCAGTTTCCGACCTGGCTGGGATCATCGATCACGCGGTGCTCCGGCCCGAGTTGACGCGCGCTGATTTGGACGCGGACATCGAATTCGCCGCCCGGGCGCGGGTCTACAGTGTCACCGTGCGACCCTTCGACGTGGCGCACACCGCCGGTCGGCTTGCTGGTACCGGGGTGCGTGTGAGCGCCGCGATTGGTTTCCCGCACGGCACCTCGACCACTGCCGTCAAGGTGTACGAGTCGCAGTTGGCTGTCGCCGACGGCGCCACCGAAATTGAGGTGCTCATCACCACGGGCATGCTGCGCAGTGGCGCCCTGGCGGATGTTGAGTCTGAGATCCGCGCCATCACGATGGCGCTGCCGGGCGTCCCGGTCAAGGCGGTGCTCGAGACCACCCTGATCAACCCGATTCAGGTCGAACTCGCCTGCCGCGCCGCAGAACGGGCCGGCGCCTCCACGGTGGTCGCTGGCACCGGCTTCTCGGGCAGCAAGGATGACCCGGACACCCTGCGGATTATGCGCGCGGTGACCACCAGCAGCGTGCAGGTGAAGGCCAACGCTGGTGTGGCCTCGCTGGATGAACTGATGTCGCTGCTGGAACTGGGGGTCACCCGGATCGGTACCGACGAAACCCGCCGCATCCTCGATGAGCTGGAGCGCCAGCACGCCATGTCGGCGCCGGTCGGTGGCGTCGCCCTCACCCGCGGCCGCCACAGCTACTAGTCCGTCGCGGGCTCACGCTCGGGGAAAGCATCCTCGACGAAGTGGCCGCTTCGCAATACCACGGCTGCTGCCATGATCAGCAGGCTGCTCGCGGCGAGCACGATCAGCGGTACCGTCCAACTCCCCGTGGCCTCATGGATGAGGCCGGTCAGCAGCGGACCGGTTGCCGCAATGCCGTAGTTCACGGCATTGACGAAACCACTGAGCACCACCGTGCCCTGCTCGGTGCGAGTGCGTTGCGGCATGAGCACGAACACCACCGGAAGGTTCAGCAGCCCGATACCGGTGGACACTATGCACGCGACGTGTCAGGCGCGGCGTGAGCAAGCCGATGATGGCGAAACACAGTGGCGGCAAGGTGCCAATGATGGCGATCGCCGTGGTGCTCAGCGGCACATCGCGCTGAATCACGTCGACAATCGGCGAGGTCGCGGCCAGCACGGTGCGCAGACTCATCGACACCAGCACGATGCCAAGCAGCACGACCACTCGGCCGCGCCACAGCGGCCGAACAGCCGCGGTCACTGCTGGAGATCGCCGACGATGCGCACTGTTTGCGCGATATCGTCCTGCATCTGCGCAATCAGGTCGTCGATATTGCTGAAGGCCACCATCCCGCGCAGCTGCTGCACGAAGGTCACGGTCACCTGCTCGCCGTAGAGGTCAAGATCGGCGTCGGCGCCGATGGCATGCGCCTCAATGCGTCGCACCGTGACCCCGTCGAAACTCGGGTTCGTACCCACCGAGATGGCCGCCGGCCACTGGCGATCGCCATGCTGCAATAGGCCGGCATAGATGCCATCACCGGGCATGAAGCCTTCGGACATCGGAGCGAGATTTGCGGTCGGCACGCCGAGCTCGCGACCGCGGTGGTCACCGTGCACGACCTCGCCGGTGACGTATGGCGCGCGGCCAAGCAATGCCTTTGCCTGCTCAAGCGCCCCTTCATCGAGCAGGGTGCGGATGCGGGTCGAGGAGACTCGTTCGCCATCGACCAGCACATCTGGCAGCAGCTCCACCTCGTAGCCGTACTGTTCTGCGAGGGCCTGGAGCATAGCCACATCGCCGCGCCCGCGGTGCCCGAAGCGGAAATCGGGACCGACCAGGATGAAGCGTGCACCGAGACCACGCACGATGGTCTCCTCGAGCCAGGCCTCCGGTTCCTCCGCGGACACTTCCTTGGTGAAGTGGACGACGTAGACGTGCTCGACGCCGGCGTCCTCTAACAGTTCCACCTTCTGCTCAAGGCTGTTCAGGTCCGGCGGGCAGAACTCGGGTCGCACCACGGAGAGCGGGTTGCGATCGAAGGTGACGACCACCGGTTGCAGACCGCGCTCTGCGGCGGCCTGCCGCAGCCTCGTGATGATCGCGCGATGACCGACGTGCACACCGTCGAATTTGCCAATGGTCACCGCCGAGGCGAATCCGACGGGCACGCTCGCGAGGTCGTCGTACCGCTGCATCAACTACTCCGCTGCCGGAACGTCAACACGGTCGTGATTGACCCGCAGCCACCAAATGCCGAGCATCGGCAGCACCAGGGGCACGAAGCCGTATCCCATGCCGAACCACGACCAGACGGAGGGGTGCGCAAACAGCGTGGGCACCAGCAGGCTCAATGCGCCCACCGCGAGCACACCGACCAACTCGAAGACCACCGCACCAACGGCGATGCGATACCAGGTCTTGCCCCTCGCCAGCAGCGCGATCGTTGCCAGTACGTACACCAGCGCGGAGGCCGCGGACAGCATGTAGGCGACTGGCGCCTCGTCGAACTTGGTCGCGAGCTGATAGCCGCTGCGGAAGGATGCCGCAAGGGCAAGGACCGCGTAGACCGCGATCAGGGCGCGGCCAGGGCCAGTGCGCAGAGCTGGGGTTGCAGACATCATCTCTAGTCTAGGCTCCCCCGACGCATGGTCCGCGGCGCGGTCGCCTTAGGACCCAGCCCCGAACAGCGGCGCACCGTTGGCCCACACCACCTGCATCCGCCACACCATCACCGCAAGGGTCAAGCCAGCGACACCGAGCACCACCGTGGCCCAGCGGTCCCGTTCCAGCAGGGCCCAGGCCAGCGCGAGCAGCAGCACCAGCAGCGCCGCGGCCCAGTACATCCAGTACTCGACCGGGTCGCCGACCGCCGGGTTGCCGTTGAAGGACTGCACGATCGACACCGGCAGCTGCACCAGGTGCAGCAGCAGAACGAGGGCGATGCTGCCCACGGTGTAGTCGCTCGGCGTCCGTCCAGCCAAGCCAGCGATCAGACAAAATAGGCCCGCGAGGACCGCAATGCCAGCCTGCAGCCAGGTGAACCACTCGATCATGACTGTCCTTCCGTCACGGTGGGCATGTTCATCAGCACGCGGCTGCGCTCCCCATTCCAACTGATCAATCCCAACAGGTGTCCCGACTCGTCCAACGCCGCGACCGGTTCCAGCCGCTGCTGCGGCAGGTCCAGTCCGGTCAGTTGCTTGCCGTGACCCAGCGCGATCGCTTCGTGCTGTCCGAGGCGCACGGTCGGGAACAGCGCCGAGGCGGCCTCGGCCGGCGTCAGCGGCCTGGCCAAGGGCTCATCCAGCGACGCAGCCTCATCCACGCGGAAGGGACCCACCGAGGTGCGCCGCAGCACCGTCAAGTACCCGCCCACGCCCAGCGCGGCACCCAAGTCGCGGGCCAGTGCGCGGATGTACGTGCCAGACGAGCACTCCACCTCAACGTCAAGGTCGATGCCCTGCTCACTGCGACGCAGTGCTCCGTGGCGCTCGAAGCGCAGGATGCGTACCGCGCGGGCCTTCAGCACGACCTCCTCGCCCTCGCGCACGCGATCGTAGGCGCGCTTACCGTCGACTTTGATCGCACTCACCGAGCTCGGTACCTGCTCGATCGGCCCGGTGAGCGCTGCGATGCCCGCGTCAATCGCGGCCTCATCGATGGCATCCAGGGCCGCGGCCGGCGCCGTCGGGCCCACCTCGCCATCCGCATCGTCCGTGCTGCTGGTGGCACCCAAGCGAATCGTCGCGGTATAGACCTTGTCTAGCCCGACGCAGTAATGCAGCAGCCTCGTGGCCCCTTCGATACCGATCATTAGCAGGCCCGTCGCCATCGGGTCGAGCGTGCCGGCGTGGCCGACCTTGCGGGTCCCGGCTGCGCGGCGAACCCGGGCGACGACGTCGTGACTGGTCATCCCGCTCGGCTTGTCGACCAGCAGGAACTGTGGTGCAACCATCAGCAGGAATCCGCGTAGCGACGAGCCGGAGTGTCCGGGTGGGTGAGATCCACGGTGGCCTTGGCCAGCTTGCGTGGGTCACGGTGGCGACGGTAATGCTGCATGCCATCCAGAAGGTGCTGACGCACCAGGTCCTCAGCGCTCCGCGGTGTTTCCGGCGACTCGTCGCCGTCGTATTCCAGCCAGGCGGACCAGTGCCAAAGCCCAGCGAGTTCCTCGCGCAGCAGGTAGGGACCGGCCACAATCAAGACCGCGTCCTCGTCCATCGTGATCCAGTTCGGATCTACGATCTGCCGGTTGGCAAGGCGGTCCACCACGGCGGTGTTAAAGCCCGTGCTGCCGCCGAGTCGGAACGGTTCGATCAGCGCGCGGCGCAGCAGAGCGTAGTCGTAGCCCGAGGTGTAGTAGTCGTCTGCGGCCGCAGCGAGCACCTCAGAGCGCTCGCGCAGGTCCGCGAAGTCCGGCAGTCCGTCCTCAGCAGGCACGAGGCGAGCAAAGCCTTCGATATCGGCAGCGACCGCGTCGCGACCGGTCTTGCGGAATCGGGCCGCCAGGGCCTCAGCAAAGTCCAACCAGTCGACGCGTGGGTCGGCGTCCAAGCCGACAAGCACGCGGCCGCGCGGGTACAGGTGGAGCACCTCGGCAACGAGATCGTCCAACACCTCAATCCGACTGGGCTGGTATAGGGCCATGCGCCCCAGCCTACCGCCGTAGGCTTGCAGTATGGCTGAAACCACCATCCCGGCGCCCGCGCTCGCCGCCTTGATGGACTGGTATCAGCGCAGCGCCCGACCGCTGCCCTGGCGAGCCGACGACTTTGGCGCGTGGGGCATCCTGGTCAGCGAAATCATGCTGCAGCAAACGCAAGTGAGCCGCGTCATCCCCGCCCTGGAGGCGTGGCTCAACCGCTGGCCCACGCCGGCTGACCTCGCTGCGGCGAGCCCAGCCGAGGTGCTGCGCGCGTGGGACCGGCTGGGCTATCCCCGCCGCGCCCTCGCGTTGCAACGAGCGGCGGCGGTGATCGCTGCCCAGCACAAGAATCGCGTCCCGGATCGCCTCGACGACCTGCTCGCCCTGCCCGGGATCGGCGACTACACCGCCCGGGCAGTCCTCGTGTTTGCCTACGGCCAACACGAGCCCGTGGTCGATACCAACACGAGGCGGGTGATCGCCCGCGCCGTCCGTGGCCGGGCCGCTGCCGCCGCACCCAGCAAGCGCGACCTGGTCGACATGGCGGCCCTCCTGCCCGAGCAGCCGTCGGACTCGACCGTGGTCAATGCCGCAATGATGGAGCTCGGCGCCACAATCTGCACGGCCCGGAACCCGGGCTGCGATCGCTGCCCGATTCAGTCGGTCTGCCGCTGGCGCGCGCTCGGTTACCCCATCGACGACACTCCCCCGGTGCGACGCCAGGCGCGGTTCCAAGGGTCCGACCGACAGGCGCGCGGCTTGCTAATGGCCGCGTTGCGAGCCTCACCCGCCGGTGTGGCCGAATCGGCCCTGCTGCGGCACGTGAGTGATCCGGTGCAGGCAGCACGAGCACTGGCCTCGTTACTGGCCGACGGCCTCGCCTGCCAGTCTGGGTCCAATGTGCGACTGCCAGACTGATCGGCGTACACTCAGCGCATGACTGTGCTGATGGATCCGCCGTACTGGCCGAACCATGGCACCGTGTGGGGCCACCTCGTCAGTGACAGCAACCTCGACGAATTACACCGGATCGCCCGAGCGGCCGGCATCCCCGAACGCGGCTTCGATCACGACCATTACGACGTGCCTGCGCATCTCTACCCGCGACTGCGGGAACTCGGTGTCGTCGAAGTCTCCAGCCATGAGCTGGTACGTCGACTCATCGCCAGCGGGCTGCGCGTGACCGCAAAACAGCGACGCGCCCCCGACCGAAGTCAGGGGCGCGCCCACACTGTTCCCGTGCGTTAGGCCTGCGTCGGAGTGATCGACTCGTCCTCGTCCTCATCGAACTCGTCCGCGTCTTCCCAGTCTTCCTCATCGTCCCACTCGTCCTCGTCCTGCTCCTCGCGGGGCTGGACGTAGGGGTCGGCGTCTCCGGCGTACTCCGCGGTGCTGGCCAGGGCCACCACCTCAGCGTCGCGACGCTGCGCCTCGGCAAGCAGGGTGTCGATCAGGCGAGCATTCTCGGGAATACCGTCAGCGATGAACTCGAGAGTCGGGGTCAGGCGCGAGTTGATACCGCGACCAACCGCGCTGCGCAGCATGCCAGTGGCGCTGCGCAGCGCTGCAGCGGTCGCCGCACGCTCCTCATCGGTACCGAGCACCGTGTAGAACACGGTGGCGTGCTGCAGATCCCCGGTCACCGACACGTCGGTGAGGGTCACGAAGCCCAGACGCGGGTCCTTCACCTGGCGCTCAATCGCCTCGGCGATGATCACCTTGATCCGGTCCGCGAGCTTGCGCGCGCGAGGATTGACACCCATGGTTAGCGCACCTTCTCCACCATCTCGATGGTCTCGATTTCGTCACCGATCTGCAGATCGTTGAACTTGCCCAGGCCGATACCACACTCGAAGTCGGTACGAACCTCGGTGACGTCGTCCTTGAAGCGGCGCAGCGACTCGATGGCGAGGCCATCGGCCAGCACCACGCCGTCGCGGATGATCCGTGCCTTGGCGTTGCGCGTGATGGTGCCCGAGCGGACGATGCAACCGGCAATGTTGCCGAACTTCGAGGAGCGGAACACCTCGCGGATCTCGGCCACACCCGACTGCTTCTCTTCGTACTCCGGCTTGAGCAGACCCTTGAGCGACTGCTCGATCTCCTCGAGTGCCGAGTAGATGACCGAGTAGAAGCGCACGTCGACGCCTTCGCGGGCGGCGCGGTCGCGGGCCTTCTGGTCCGGACGCACGTTGAAGCCCACGATGATGGCGTTGTCGATGCTCGCGAGGTTGATGTCGCTCTCGGTGATCGCACCCACACCACGGTGGATGATGCGCAGCTGCACCGAGTCGTCGACCTCGATCTTAAGCAGCGACTCTTCCAGCGCCTCAACGGCACCGGCGACATCACCCTTGATGATGAGGTTGAGCGACTCGACCTTGCCGTCTTCGAGGGCCTTGGTGAAGTCCTCGAGGCTGATGCGCTTGCGAGCCTTGGCCAGCTGAGCGTTGCGCTCGACAGCCTCACGCTTCTCGGCGATCTGGCGGGCGGTGCGGTCGTCCTCGGTCACGATGAAGGTATCACCGGCACCCGGAACGGAGCTCAGACCCAGCACCTGGACCGGACGCGACGGGGCTGCCGCCTCGACCGGGTCACCGTGCTCGTCGAACATCGCACGCACGCGACCGTAGGCAGTGCCCACCACCATGGCGTCACCGACGCGCAAGGTACCGGACTGGATCAGCACCGTCGCCACCGAACCACGACCCTTGTCGAGCTTGGCTTCGATGGCGGTACCGCGGGCGTCCTTGTTCGGGTTCGCGCGCAGATCCAGGCCTGCATCTGCGGTCAGCAACACTGCATCGAGCAGGTCCTTGACACCGATGCCGGTCAGTGCGGACACGTCCACGAACATGGTGTCGCCACCGTACTCTTCAGCGACGAGGTTGTACTCGGTCAGCTGCTGACGCACCTTCGCCGGGTTCGCGCCTTCCTTATCGACCTTGTTGACCGCAACCACGATCGGCACATTCGCGGCCTGGGCGTGGTTGAGGGCCTCAATGGTCTGCGGCATGATGCCGTCGTCGGCGGCGACCACGAGGATCGCGAGGTCGGTGACCTGAGCACCGCGGGCACGCATGGCGGTGAAGGCCTCGTGACCCGGGGTGTCAATGAAGGTGATGGCGCGATCGACGCCCTCGTGCTCCACGTGCACCTGGTAGGCACCGATGTGCTGGGTAATACCGCCGGCCTCGCCCTGCTGGACGTTGGCGTTGCGGATTGCGTCGAGCAGTCGGGTCTTACCGTGGTCGACGTGACCCATCACGGTGACCACCGGCGGGCGGGCGATCAGCACACTGTCGTCCTCTTCCTCCAGCTCACCCTCGAGGTCGATGTCGAACCCTTCGAGCAGTTCCTTGTCCTCGTCCTCAGGGCTGACGATCTGGACCTTGAAGCCCAACTCCTCACCCAGGATCTGGAACGTGGTGTCGTCCAGCGACTCAGTCGCCGTCGCCATTTCACCGAGGTGGAACAGCACGGTCACCAGGTTCGCCGGGCTCGCACCGATCTTCTCGGCGAAGTCAGCCAGCGAGGCGCCACGACGCATACGAATAACGGTGTCGCCATTGCCGCGGGGCACGCTCACGCCGCCCAGCGACGGCGCCTCCCGCATTTCAAACTCTGCGCGCTTCGTCCGCTTCGACTTCCGAGCCTTGCTCTTGCCGCCGCCCTTACCGAAGGCACCAGCCGTGCCGCCGCGACCGCGACCGCCCGGACCCGGACGACCACCAGCCGGTGCACCGCCACCCGGACCGCCACCGAAACCACCGGGGCGCGGGCCACCGCCACCCGGACGACCGCCAGCGCCAGCCCCCGGACGCGGACCTGCGCCAGCACCCGGACGCGGCGGGCCCGGACGCGGGCCACCAGCCGGAGCACCCGGACGCGGTCCGCCGGGACGAGCGCCCATGCCCTGCGAGGGAGCGTAGGGGTTGTTGCCCGGACGAGGACGTCCCATACCCTGCGAAGGGGCGTAGGGGTTGTTGCCCGGACGGGGTCCGCCCGGACGAGCGGCCGGCGGACGCGGAATGGCGACCGGGCCAGGCTTGGGGGCTGCGGGGCCAGGCTTGGCCGCAGCGGGCTTCGCAGCGGGCTTTGCGGCTGCGGGCGCAGACGGCGCAGCGGCAGCGGCCGGAGCAGCGGGGGCGGCAGGAGCAGCGGCCGCAGGCGCAGCCGGCTTTTCCGCGGCCGGCTTCGCGGCAGGCTTCTTGGCGGGCTCTTCAGCGCCACCACGGGTGTGACCGTCACTCTCCAGCGCGGCACGCAACTTGCGCGCGACCGGCGGTTCGATGGTCGACGACGGACTCTTTACAAACTCACCGAGCTGTTCAAGCTTGGCGAGGGCCACCTTGCTGTCGACGCCAAATTCCTTGGCAATCTCGTGCACACGGGGCTTTACTACTGCCACAACTACTCCTGTCTTGGGCTTACCCCAGGCAGGAGCAAGCCAAGTTAATGACGGACGGAACTCATTTCGAGCCGCTCATTACTTGTCCATGGGCCTAATCAGTCCTTCACTGTTGTCCGCGCCCGGCGGGCGCGACCCAAGCGTATATCTTACCCTGCCAAACACGATGCCGGGTGTGTGCATCGCGGGGCGGGTCGCCGCACTCCCCCACAGCCGCCCCACGCAGGCCGATCCGGGGCTCTATGCGGCCCCGAACCGGTAACCCTGGCGGGGTGAACGTCACGTCCATCACCGAGTCGGGCTGGAGTCAGAAGTCCCACACGCACCGCGATGTACCTGTGTGCGCGAGCCGGCGGGGCGGGAAGCAATGCTTCCCAAACACCCCGCCGCGCAAGAATCGACGGGTTACTCCTCCATCACCGAGTCGGGCTGGAGTCAAACGTCCCACACGCACCGCGATGTACCTGTGTGCGCGAGCCGGCGGGGCGGGAAGCAATGCTTCCCAAACACCCCGCCGCGCAAAAATCGACGGGTTACTCCTCC
>Ga0182793_1001251_pt1 | contig 16282 bp, 16 predicted proteins | sample Passage237A_FD_130498 | JGI IMG/M metagenome (GOLD analysis project Ga0182793, IMG submission 130498) | Cellulose adapted compost microbial communities from Newby Island Compost Facility, Milpitas, CA, USA - Passage2 37A (version 2) (version 2) ... | reverse complement strand
GCAGGCCATAAGGCTGAGTTGAAGATCTACCCGGGCCGGGGCCACGGCTATCTGGATTCCGGCTGCAATGAATACACCGGCGGCTGCTTCAAGGATCTGGCCACTGAAACACTGGATGACATGATTGCGTTTTTGAATCGGGTGTTACGTTAACCTGAGTATTTATGCGGGGGAGCCTGGCTCCCCGCAGTTTTAAGGACTTATGGTTGTTGCAGTGTTGGTTTTATATCGAGCAACTTCCTGACAGAAGTGTCGAGCAAAGGACTGGGATTTGGTGAAGATTTTCACTAACGGCGTCATGTCATCCGGGGCTTTTCTCACCTGAGACATCGCCTTGCTCAGATCGCCGCTCAGGTTCAATTGACGATTGAGCAATACCGGCATCAAGCCAGCAGATTCCAGTTCGCGGTTCATCCATATATAGGCGACACGCGCATTGCCATCCGCGAAGGGATGCATATCGCAGACAGCCATCAACACCATAATTGCCCGCGCCAGCCCTGGTTGCAGCTGTGGGTAAATGTCGGTGATAAAAGCTCTGAATGTGGGTATGGTTTTGACAGGGTGAACCCTTTCTATGTCTTCCTTGCCGATCACTCTGTTCTGACTGTATTTAAAATGTCCCGGCATAAATCTGGGGACTTTTCGGCATGCCAGACTGTGCCAGCGGCGCAACTCAAGTTCTGCCAGAACAGGATCTGACATGCTGAAGGCTTTGGCTCTCGCAGTACCAATGGCATCGACCATATTGCTGGTTTCCAGAAGACCCTTGAGATGAAATTTTCTATCCTTCAGATCTTTTAACGCACCTGGATATTCCTGTGGCGTGTTGATGTAGGGAATCATGAACATGGCTTCCATGAAGTCCCAGTCGTCGGGAAGATTGATAATTTTTTCGTCAACACCAAAGGATGTGTTGCTGATTGTCTCTGCATATTTCCTGAGACGATCGAACATGTTCTGATCTATTTCGTTGTTTTCCTGCGGCTTGCTCAACTCAGCCAGCAAGGGACCATCATCTCCTTCTGTCTCCAGCTTTTTCAGTGGGGCCACATGACGAAGGTAGTCATTGTACAGGGCAACAATGGTTGAATATTCTATATATTCAGGTCGGGTAAAATTTTTGGTGTCTATACCTGTCAGCAAGGCCCTGCAGACATCATGTTTTCCCATGATCAGACTCAGGCTGGCCAGATTGATCTTGCTCAGATTGAAGCCGGGATCCATTTTGATCGCTTCCATGTACAGGCGCTCAGCTTCCGGAAATCGGTACAAGGCTCTATTGGCCCAGGCCAAACGATTCAGTGATTGGGGATCTCTGCGCAGGGACACTGCTTGTTCATACGCACTCAAGGCAGCGTCGGCGCTCTGAAGATCCCGCAAAATGTCTCCCTTGATCATATGGCAAGCCATAACGCCTGGATCCAGCTGAATAGCCTTTTCAATTGCCTTGAGCGCAGAGTCCAATTGCTTTTGCGCTGCGAGGGCGCTGCTTAAATTTGCCCAGCCTTGAGGTTTTGTGGGGGCGAGTTCAACGGCCTTCTGGAAGAAACCGGCGGCTTCACTGAAATTTCCAGCGGAGAAACGGCTGGCTCCGGATTGCATCCATTCAAGCCATTGGGCATCTGTACTCATGAATTACCCTTTTATTTTTTACAGGCGTCGCGAAATGCCTTGGCTCCCATCTGGATACCCTGAGGGTGATGATCCAGCCAGGTTGCGGCGATGATCATAAAATCCACTGATCCTACATCCTTGATATACCCAGCCATACCTTCTGGTTGTTTACCACCTTGAATAATGGGGAGCATGGGTGGGCAATTGCCAAATTCAGTCTGACAGGCGCGAATAAATGCAGCACCAAATTCAGGATCCTGATAAGACGTGCAAAAGGCCCCAGGTGTTACTGACAGGTCTGCACCTGCGGCTCTGTGCAACTGAGCCATAACCATGTCGCCGACGCCCCAGGCGGTTGAGCGAGTCAGAGCGTCGCCACAGGTATTGTGCGCAAAAATCAGCAGGTCGCTCCGCTTCCTGACCTCGGAAACAAAGGACAGACCTTGGGCATAGGAGCTAACCAACACGCCGTCAACGCCTGCTTCCATTGCCTGATCCAGCAATTCCAGTGATATGGAAATGTCTTCAACAATGTTGGCGAAATATAATTTTTTCTCGCCTGTGCGATCTTCCACCTTGCGCTTCATCGCCATCATGCGCTCTACCCGATCCTTGAAGGGCGAACGTGGCGAGTCGTAGGTTAGCTCGTCATCCTTGATAATATCGAATCCGCCGGTCAATACCAGCTCGTTGAGTTTGAGCATGTCATCTGTATAAAGTCCGTTTGCCGGCCTCGCTGAGCGACAGAGAATCGGTCTGTCATAGACATTAAGCTTTTGACGAATGCCGGGCACTCCATATCTGGGGCCAACAAAGCGTTTTGCTATGGCTTCAGGAAATTTCAGTTCTGTTAAAATTATCGAGGTCAGATAACCCAATCTGTGAGCTTCGCCGAATATGTTGTTCCACAGTCTTGTCAAACTTTTTCCGAACAGCAATTCAGGATAGGCAATAACTATTTTGTAGGTATTGGGTTGCTCTGAGGTGACAGATTTGCCGTATACCGGTGTATTCAAAAAATAGGTCGATGCAATTTTCGGATATGAGCGATCAATGCGTTCGACAGAAACAACCCGTGAGCAGTAAAGAGAGATGTCTTCAGGGACCACAACGTCCGGCAAGTGTGTGGCACAAACACTTTGCTCCCGTGCGATACCATAAGCGGCTTGCTCCCCGTTTACCGGAGTGGAAATGATGTAAGTTACAAAGACATAACTGTTGCTGTCACAGGCGGAATTCCAGGTAAACAGCTGGTTATCCGAGTGATTCAGGTTTTCAGAGCTCATGATGAAATTCCAAGTAAGGGAGCAATAACTTGCTGGGCAACTTTCCAGTCAAACGGAGTGGTGATCTTTATATTTTCCTGTTCACCGGGAACAACAAATAGTGGATGACCTGCGTGAATAACCAGCTGGGCAGTGGATTGGCATTGCGTGGAAGCCTGGGATTCAATGGCATGAAGCAATACGGATCGCTTAAATGCCTGTGGCGCCTGAAAAATGCCAGCTTCTGATCTATCCAGAAAATTGCCCACCTGATGATTGATGATATGACCCACAGGAACCTGGGGATCCAGAAAAGCACCAGCAGCACCATGTTCGGCTGCAGCATTGAGTACTTTTTCACATAGCTCGCGTGATGCAAATGGACGTGCGGCATCCTGAATCAGAATTATCTCTGCATCCGTTTCACGCAACAGTAATTCGATGGTTTCCTGACGGGTTTTGCCTCCAAAGATAACACGCAACTTGGAATTGGAGTGGGAGTTGTATGTGTCTATCAGGGAGTGAGGTAGTGCAATGACAATATCGTCAACCAGTGGAGACAGGGTATTTATCAGGTAATCAAGCAGCAATGTGTCCCCGATTTTCAGCATTGCTTTGGGACCGAGTCCGAGGCGTGTTCCTTCACCGGCAGCGGGGATTATTGCAGCCCGAGTTGTGCTAGGCATATTACATCCAGACCCTGTTTTAAAATTTGCCAGAATATATAGCAGCGATAGATGCCACACAAGCAAATCCAACGGCGATAGAAACATCAGCCAAACGGGCCAAATCAGTGCAAATGGCTGTGTGTTGATGCTGCCAATCTGTTGTGGGCTAATCCGATTCAGGTGGGCAAGTTGTTATGGATTTTCACTGACTTGCCCGGAGTGCGCTGATCCCAACCACAAGTGGATGTCGTGCATACACATAAAAAAACCCGCACCTCCGGAGAGGCACGGGTCTTGAATTTGGTGGAGCTAAGCGGGATCGAACCGCTGACCTCAACACTGCCAGTGTTGCGCTCTCCCAGCTGAGCTATAGCCCCAAAAGCTTGGCTTCGTCCTGAAGCGGGGCGCATTGTATCACCGGAATAGGGCGTGTCAAGGCAAAATTTCAATGGGATGGCTTTTAAATCGCTTAAAAATCAATCAGTTAGCCGCTTCTCCCAGTTTGGCGTAAATCTTTTCCAGATCCTTCTGTTTGTTTTTGCCAAAGCCGCCAAGGACGTTGATGGCGTGGCGCAGACGCGCACGGCTCATGTCCGGTCCCAGGATTTCCATGGAATCCACCACGGAGAAAGAAGATGTGGTACCGGCGATAGCCACAAAGATGGGGGCCAGCGCATCCTTCAGTTTGATACCCATCTGTTCAGCCAGCCGTTTGAGTTCGGCAAAGAGCAGATCCCTTTCCCAACTGCGCAGAGCTTCCAGCCGCCAGAGGGCAAACTGCAGAAATTCCTTTTGTTGTTCCAGCGCCAGCTTGTTGCCGCTAAAACCGGCTTCGTTGAGGGGCAGCATGCCGGAGGCAAGGAAGCTGGCCAGAGGGGCAAAGTCGCTCAGGGTGTTCATACGCGGCTGGGCGTGAGGCAGCACCTTGAGCAGCTTCTCCTTGTTGAAGGCCCACTGGTGCAGGCGTTCGGCCAGTTGCTCGCTGTTCAGGTTTTCGCGGATCCACAGGCCGTTGAGCCAATTGAGCTTTTCGACATCGAAAATCGGCCCGCCCAGGGAAACCCGGTTGAGATCAAAGTGGGCCTGCATTTCCTCCAGAGTGAACTTTTCCCGCTCGTCGGGCATGGACCAGCCCATGCGCCCCAGATAATTGAGCAGGGCTTCCGGCAGATAGCCCATGTCCTTGTAGTAGAGGATGCTGGTGGGGTTCTTGCGTTTGCTGAGCTTGGATTTGTCCGGGTTGCGCAGCAGCGGCAGATGGCAGAGCACCGGCGCCTGCCAGCCAAAGTATTCGTAGAGCTTCAGGTGCTTGGGCGCTGAGTTGATCCACTCCTCGCCGCGGATCACATGGGTGATGCCCATCAGATGGTCGTCCACCACGTTGGCCAGGTGATAAGTGGGCATGCCGTCGGCCTTGAGCAGTACCTGCATGTCCACCTGTGACCACTCGATTTCGATCTTGCCGCGCAGCATGTCGTCAATCACGCAGACACCTTCCGTGGGCAGCTTCATGCGGATGACATAGGGCTCGCCCGCCGCCAGACGGCGCTGAACTTCCTCGGGAGACAGCTTGAGACCGCGGCCGTCGTACATGGGTGCTTCGCCGCGTGCCAGTTGCTCGCGGCGCATCTCTTCCAGCTCTTCGGCGGTGGCAAAGCAGTAGAAGGCGTGGCCCTTGTCCACCAGTTCCTGAGCGTACTGCTTGTAGATATCCATGCGCTCGCTCTGGCGGTAGGGGCCGTGGGGGCCGCCCACATCCGGACCCTCATCCCAATCAAGCCCCAACCAGCGAAGACTGTCGAGAATAGCCTTCTCCGACTCAGGGGTAGAGCGGGCCTGGTCAGTATCCTCTATGCGCAGCAGAAACTGGCCGCCGTGCTGGCGGGCAAAGCAGAGGTTGAACAGAGCGATATAGGCGGTGCCTACGTGCGGATCGCCGGTGGGCGAGGGAGCAATACGGGTGCGTACGGTCATGAAGCGGCCTTTCAATTTTTAGAGCAAAGGATAAAGGCCGCGCATTATACGCTGATCTTTGTTGCTCGGTATTAGCGACCGTACAACTTCATGCTCAACTCCTCATCCCAATAGGCGGCTTCGATCTTGTGGCCGTCCAGATCGCGGACAAAACACCCGTAATAGGGATCGCCATAGAGCGGACGTGGTCCGGGTGGGCCATCGCAGGTGGCACCGGCGGCCATGGCCGCATCGTAAAAGGCGTGTACCTGTTCCTTGTTGCTGGCAATAAAGCCAATATGAAAACCGTTGCCGACACTGGCGGGTTTGCCATTGATGGGAACCTGCACCCAGAATTCCGGGTAGGCCTTGCCGAAGGCAATTGCGTCCGGGTGCTCCATGACTATGCCTATGCCCAAGGTGGGCAGCACCGAGTTGTAAAAGGCGCGAGCACGAGCGTAGTCGTTGGTGCCTATGGACAGGTGGGAAATGATGCTGGGGCTGTTTTGTTCACTCATGGCGTATCTCCTGTGAAAACCGAAGTTGGCACCATCCTATAACCTGCTCCTGTCTGGGTGTGTCAGCAGTCTTTACTGGCACTTGCTCCTTATTTTTTGCGCAATTCTTCCCTAGACTCTGGGGAAATTTCCCAAGAGTTGATTCCATGCGTTTTTCTGCCCTCAACAAACTGGCCCTTTCCACCAAGCTGGCGCTGATTCTCAGCGGACTTTCCCTGTTGCTGGTGCTGGCCATCATGGTGTCCATCAAGGCCAGCTTCGATCAGGGGTTCGAACGCTATATCAACCAGAGTATCAGCGAGCGCATGGAACTGCTGGCGGCCCAACTGGTGGGGGATGCGGGGGAGTTGCCCCAGTTACTGCACAACCGTCGTCACTGGGAGCGCTATCTGCGTCAGCACTTGCAGGAGGCTGGTTCCGCGTCAGAGGTTGCGCCTCCCACTGATGCCCAGCGTCGCGAGCAGGCTCGCTGGCGGGTGGTGAGCCGAAGTATCTGGCTGCTGCCGCCGGGCGGCTATGAGCAGGCACTGGAGCCTCTGCCGCCTCTGGATCAGTTGCGACTGCTGCCTCTGGAAACTTCCCAGGGTTTGATGGGTTATCTTGCCTGGCGCCCCATCAAGGCGCGGGAGAGTTTGCTGGAGGCCCGCTTTGCCGAACATCAGCACCGTCTTTTTGCCCTGATCGCCCTGATAGCAGTGGCTTTTAGCTGCCTGCTGGCCTGGCCATTGTCCCGCTATCTGGTGAGCCCGGTGCGGCGTTTGTCGGAGGCCATGGGCGCCTTGACCCACCGCGAATTCCAGCAGCGGGTGCCGGTAGAGTCCCGCGATGAGCTGGGTCAGCTGGCCTCAGATTTCAACCGCCTGGCGGAGGCGCTGGAAACTCAGGATCAGCAACAGCGTCAGTGGCTGGCGGATATTTCCCATGAACTGCGCACCCCTCTGGGTGTTATGAAAGGGGAGCTGGAGGCCATGGAAGATGGCGTTCTGCCGCTGGATCAAACACGGGTGTGCTCCCTGATCGAGGAGGTCAACCAGTTGGCCCAGCTGATGGACGACCTGCATCAGCTGGCCATTACCCAGATATCCCATCTGCGCTATGAATTCGAAATGCTGGACCTGGCGGAGGTATTGCGCCAGCTGGGCGAGAGGGTGACACCCCTGATGCAACAGGCGCAGCTGCGCTGGAGCCTGAAGCTGCCAGATCAGCCGGTTTGGATAGCGGCAGACCCGCTGCGGCTGGAACAGATGCTGATGAACCTGGCGCAGAACTCCGTTCGCTATACCCATCCGGGGGGAGAAGTCTGCGTCAGCTTGTCTCTAGATAAGCAGGCATTTCTGGTGTGGGAGGATTCCGCCCCCGGCGTCAGCGAGCAGGATCTCAAGCACCTGTTCGATCGCTTTTACCGGGTGGAGCACTCCAGCCAGCGTTCCTTGGGCGGTAGCGGACTGGGGCTGTCCATTCTGGCCAATATCGCCCGCGCCCACGGTGCAGGGATCGAGGCCAGCGCCTCGGCACTGGGTGGGCTGCGCATTGTCTGTCGTTTTGAACTGGCGGAAAAATTCTGATGAGTCATGTACTGATTGTTGAAGATGAACCCAAACTGGCCCAGCTGGTTATCCAGTATCTGGAGCGGGAAGGCTACGCCTGGAACCATATCGCCGATGGCGGCGAGGTGCTGCCCTGGCTGAACAGCCACAGCACCGATCTGGTGCTGCTGGACCTGAATCTGCCGGGCAAGGATGGCCTGAGTATCTGCCGCGAGCTGCGCGCCCAGAGTCAGGTACCCATCATTATGACCACTGCACGGGTAGATGAACTGGATCGCCTGCTGGGGCTGGAGCTGGGCGCCGACGATTACCTGTGTAAACCCTACAGTCCGCGGGAACTGGTGGCGCGGGTCAAGGCGGTATTGCGCCGGGTACAGCTGGCAGTGGATACATCGCAGAATGAAAAACTGATACTGGATGAATCGCGCCTGACTGTCAGCTTCAAGGGGCAGAATCAGGTGTTGACCAGCGTGGAGTTCGCCTTGCTCAAACGCCTGGCTGAACAGCCGGGGCGGATTTACTCCCGGGATCATCTGATGGACACCATCTATCCCGATCACCGGGTGGTCAACGACCGCACCATCGACAGTCACATCAAAAAGCTGCGCCGCAAACTCGAACTTCTTGACCCCCAGACCGAATGGATAGAGTCGGTTTACGGAGCGGGTTATCGCTTGAGGCCCTGATGGAATACACTGGCAGCCCTTGAGCCACAGGGGTGGCTCTTGTTAATGAGGAGACTGCCATGCTTTACGAATTGACTGTTGTACAGTTCAGCAAAATGCTCCGCAATCTGGATGCGATTCTCGACAAGGGAGCTGCCTTTGCCGAGTCCAGGAAAATTGACCTGGGCGTTCTGCTGAATTCCCGTTTGGCTCCCGATCAGTTCAATCTGATTCGCCAGGTACAAATTGCCACCGACACCGCCAAGCTGGGGGTCGCCCGCCTCACCGGCAAGGTTGAGTCGGCGCCTTATCACGCAGACACAGAAACCACGCTGGAAGAACTCAAAACCCGCATCCAGTCAGTGCTGGATTTTCTGGCGCAAATAACTCCTGAGGATTTTGTCGGCGCCACCGAGCGTCAGATCAGCCAGCCGCGCTGGGAAGGCAAGTATCTGACAGGTCTGGAGTTTGCAATTCAGCATGCAGTTCCCAATCTGTATTTCCATGTCACCACCGCCTACGCCATCCTGCGTCACAACGGTGTGGATGTGGGTAAAAAGGATTATCTGGGGCCGCTTCCCTACAAATCCTGATCTTCCCCATTTCGTCCCTATTTGGTGCGCATTCCGGGGGTAATCTGACCCCGTAATCACCCACAGAGGACTTCACCATGAAAAAGTTACTGATTGTTTCGCTTTTGGCCCTGGGTATCAGCGCTGGTGTTCAAGCTCACGAAGGCGCCGGCAAACGGGAATTCCGTGAACCCGACTGGAGCCGCATCGCACAGCACCTGGAAGTGACGGAAAGCCAGTTGCCTGCCTTTGAAGCTGCGATGAAGGCGCATCACGAAAAACGTCGCGAACTTCACAAGGAGTTTCTGCGTCAGCATCAGGCGCTGGAGGAAGAGCAGCGAGCCGATCTGGAAGGCGTGCTGACACAGGAGCAACTGGAAAAGCTTGATGCCATCAAACAGAAACCTGTTCATCACTGGCATCAACGCGTTGACCATGCTCGGGGTGACGGCAAACGCGAATTCCGCCATTACAAGGGAGAAGAGCGCAAAGCCAGATTCAAGGATAAATCGGAACAGCAGTAAGGGGATCAATAAAAAAGGGCAGCTTCGGCTGCCCTTTTTTATTTTTAGAATTTGCTAAATTAGAAATATCTAATATAATGTTTCCAGAACCAACGGAGGCATTTCCATGAGCAAGGCTTCATCTCTTAAATCCGCCCGCGACTTAAGTCGTCTGCAGAAGCACGCCGGTGAAGCAGCAGCGCTGCTCAAGGCGCTGGCCAATGAAAACCGGCTAATGATTCTCTGTACCCTGATGGGCGGCGAGATGTCGGTGGGCGAGCTCAACGAGCGTATTCCTCTCAGTCAGTCGGCACTGTCCCAGCATCTGGCGGGGCTACGGGAGGCTGGCTTGGTCAAAACCCGCAAGGAGGCCCAGAGCGTTTTCTATCAATTGGATGGCGATGAGGCCACTCGGGTAATCGCCGTACTTCAATCCATTTACTGCCCTGATATCTAGCGGAGGTTGTTATGAGTCATCTGGCTGTTCATCCCTCAGAAGTGCTGAACAAGGCCGCGCAGAACGGCGATCTGTGCATTGTGGATGTGCGTACCCCGGCGGAGGTCAAGTCGCGCTGGCTGCCGGGTTGTCTGCAGATTCCGCTCCACGAACTCACGCCCGAACGCTTGCAGCAGGCCATTGATGACGCGGGCAAGGATGGTTCATGCGTTTATTTACTGTGTCAGGGCGGACGCCGGGCGCAGCTGGCAGCGGAGCAGCTCAGTGGCAAACTGAGTGCGCGCCTTTGTGTGATTGAAGGCGGTATTCAGGGGCTGGCGCAGGTGGGCGCGCCCTTGCAGACAGCAACCGGCGGTGTGATCTCTCTGGAGCGTCAGGTGCGCATTGTTGCTGGCCTGCTGGTGCTGACCGGTGTGGTGCTGGGCACCTGGGTTAACCCCTGGTTTTACGCTCTCTCGGGTTTTGTGGGCGCGGGGCTGATATTTGCCGGTATGACTGATCTGTGCGCCATGGGGCTGCTGCTGGCCCGCGCGCCCTGGAATCGCTAACCGTGGATATTCTGCCGCTGGTTATTGGCCTGTTTATCGGCCTGGTGCTGGGACTGACAGGTGCGGGCGGTTCAGTGTTTGCGGTGCCCCTGTTGATGCTTTTTGCCGGTCAATCAATGACAGAGGCAGTGGGTATTTCCCTGGGAGCAGTGGCGGCCAGCACCCTCTATGCGAGCTTGCGCGGGGGATTGCACCGGCAGCTGCTGTGGACTCCCGGATTGATACTGGCGGCTGCCGGGGCGCTGACCACGCCTCTGGGCCGGTGGCTGGGAGATCGTCTGCCGGAATCCTGGTTGTTGCTGGCCTTTGCGCTGCTTGCCAGTTTGATTGCCGGTCGCATGTGGTGGACTTCGCTGCAACAGCCGGAAGCGGCACAGGTGGTTCGCGCGTCTTCCTTCAGCGATGCGGCGCGCCCCGAGCTCTTGTGTAATTTGAGTAAGACCGGCCAGTTTGAATTGCGCTTTCGCTGCTTGAGCGGGCTGATAGTCGGCGGCTTGATTACCGGATTGTTGGCGGGACTTTTTGGTGTCGGTGGCGGATTTTTGATAGTGCCTCTGCTGCTGGCCTTGAGTCCGGTCACCATGAAGCAGGCGGTCAGCACCTCATTGCTGATTATTGCACTGATCAGTAGTGCCGGATTTGGCAGCCATCTGCTGCTGGTGAGGGAACTGGACTGGCGTCTGTCGGCTATGGTGGCGGCTGCAGCAATCGTCGGCATGATTTTAGGGCAGGGTGTGAGTCGGCGCGTTGCCAATGCCCGGTTACAACAGGTTTTTGCCCTGGGTCTGTTTGTGGTTTCGGTAATAACCCTCTTGCGTTTTTGGTGAGGTTTGTGAGGAGAGACAGCAATGATTTTTCGACAGCTATTTGAGCGCGAGTCCAGCACTTACACCTATTTGATCGCCTGTGAAAAAACACGCGAGGCGGCGATTATCGATTCGGTAAAAGAGGAAACCCATCATTACCTGCAGTTGTTGCGGGAGCTGGATTTAACGCTGAAATACGCACTGGACACCCACACTCATGCTGATCATGTTACAGGTGCCGGTGCTTTGCGCGAGGCGACAGGTTGCGTCACACTGCTCGGCACCCAGGCTGGATCTGCCTGTGTGTCCCAAAGCCTCAATGACGGCGATGAAATCATGATTGGTGAGTTGAGACTTGTGGCTCTCTACACGCCAGGTCACACAGACGACTCCTACAGTTTCCTGTTGCAGCATCAGGGGCAGTCTTATGTATTTACCGGCGATACTCTGCTGATTCGCGGCACAGGCCGAACGGATTTTCAGAACGGGAATGCGCGCGACCAGTACCAGAGTTTATTTCATCGTTTGCTCAACCTGCCGGAGGATACCTGGGTGTATCCGGCCCATGATTACAAAGGCTGGACAGTGAGCCGTATCGGAGAGGAAAAAGCGCACAATCCCCGGTTGCAGGTCAAGGATGTAGCGGCCTATGAGGCATTGATGAACAATCTGAAGTTGCCCAATCCAAAGCTGATGGATATAGCTGTACCCCTCAATCGCGCCTGTGGGGGCGACACATCTCAGGCCTGATATTTGCCTGAGGTCAGCGAGTAACCTATGATTAGCCCGCTTCCGGCAACAGGAGGCGGGCGGTCAAGCCTTAAAAAAGATAACAGGCACCCTGCGGGGTGAAATAAGGTCACAATAATGTTCAATCAGTTTACGCGGTCAACGATTTCCGGTGGGCGTCTGCTCACTGCACTTTCAGCCTGTCTGTTCGGATGTATGCTCACCGCCTGCGAGCCGAAGTCGACAGTGGAAAAATCCCGGTCAACAACTACACCAGGTCTCGCGGCAGCCGCTTTGCCCAATCTGGATGATGGCTCCCAGCTGGCCAATCCTTTCCGCATCAATTACGCCGGCTATTTGCCGCTGCAACAAAAAATTGCCGTTTACGTAACGGAAGATAAAACGCCGATTGAATGGAAACTCCTGAATGCCGCTGGTGAACTGGTGGCCAGTGGTGCCAGCAGTGATTACCGCGAAAAAGATCACGCCTCTGGTGACAGTTTTTTCCTGATTGATTTTTCCCATGTTACTACGCCGGGTGATGGTTATTTTCTTGCGGTCGGCGATCAAACCTCTCACGCCTTTTCGCTCAGCAATGATCCCTATGGCGAACTCAAGCTTGAGGTTTTTGATTACTTCAAGGATCACCGTCGCGAAGGCGACAGATTTACCCGCTCGGTTCACGACTGGACCGATCATCAACTGACGTTGAATTTTATTGCTGATGCCGGTGACCAGGGTTATTACCCGGTCAATGCGGCAGAAGCCAAGTGGTCGCTGATTCATCTGCTGGAAACCTATCCGGAGGTAAACAGCTATTACAGTGATAAGCGCGAGGACATGAGCCGCGTTTACGATGAGCTGGTGTTTTTTGCCAGCCCCATGTACCAACTGATTTTCCCCGGGCAAAAACTCGCAGTAGCAAAACTGCACACCAACTCCAATGACACCTGGGCGAAATGTCACGGCACAACAGGTGAAGGCAATTCCTGTATTTCCATGCCTGAAACCAAGGCCACTTTTTCTGTAGCGCGCAGCCTGGGTGGCATGGCCCGTCTGCATGCACGTTATGGTACGGCTGAAGAAGCGGCGCGCGCCTATGAATATGCAAGCCGTGCGCTTCACAATGCGGAAACCGAAGATTTTGTCTGCCTGGGATATGAGTCATTTGGTGGCGAGGGTGGCTACTATCCCAACAACGATAACTGGAGTCTGTGGCGCGATCCGCGCACCCACCGCGAGCCCTGTGCCGAAGGTCCGGAAGCCGATCCCCGCGATGACAATGTCAACGATGATCACTATGCCGCGCTGGTAGAAGTTTATCTCGCCGCGTTGCAGCTGGGCCTTACTCAGGACGCCGAGGCGCTCAAGCCGAAAATTCTGGCGCACAGACATCATCAGCGTGTGAGCCAGTTCTTCTGGGGCGCAGTTTCCACTGAAGCAACCCTGTCACTGTTGGCATTGCGTCCGCAAGGGCTGGATTTGACTCAGGCGGAAAAAAATCTGTTCAGCTATGCCGATCAGGTTCTGGCCTATCAGCAGGTGGGATATCCCGGTGTTACCTTTGATGTGAAATCCAATCAGTGGAAAAATGGCGACCGCGACGAGGTGGATAACAACTTCCGCTGGGGCTCCAACCGCATGCAGCTCAATGATGCTCGCATCCTGATGCGCGCTGCTGATCTCAGTCACGCTGCTGGCAAGCACAGTGACGCGGCGCGTTACACCAATGGCGTATTGCGTGTACTGGATCAGATGATGGGTACCAATGCAGTAGCCCTGGCCATGCTGACAGCACCGGACTATCCGCATATTGATCACGCGGTACAGCGCACCCACGATGCGCTGGTAGGGGATGACGTCAGCGGTAAATTTGTGCTGGGCCCCAACAACTGGACCAATTCCAATGACCCGGCGATGCCCGCCTTTGGTTCACAGCCGGGAATGAAAATGTTCGCGCTTACCGGCACCGGCTGGGCCTCGCGCGAAATTTCCATCGACGCCAATGCGGCGCTGGTTCCCGTGATGTATTTTGCTACCGAGGTGGCTCCCCAATATCTGGAGGCAGCTAAAAACTGACCCTCGCGCGGAATCGCTATTGAGTGAAGTGCAACAGAAAGTGATCGTGAACCGAAATTCGCGATCACTGTTTTGATGTCTTGAAAAACCTGAAGGAACAGGGGGGCGCCAGCCTTTCGATTGTTGCAGGCAGGCTCCTAGTGGTCGACGAAGGTATCCACCATCGGCCAGATCACCGGCGGCAACTGCAGAAATGCTTCGGAGATGCGTGCGTCCCAGGAGCGCTTGAGCTCGCGCAGGTATTCGTCGTCTTCGTCAAAACGGGCGTGACGGGGGGCAAAGCTGTCCACCTGATAGACCATCAGCTCAATAGGCGGGCCTACGGTGAGGTTGGAGCGCATGGTGGAATCCATGGACACCAGAGCGCAGAGCGCAGCCGTATCCAGCCCGGTTTCCGGTTTGAGAATGCGGTCGAGGATGGGCTTGCCGTATTTGCTTTCGCCAATCTGCAGGTAGGGAGTGTCCTTGGAGGTGGTGATGTGGTTGCCCTGGGGGTAAATCAGCATGATGCGCGGTTTGTCACCGGCAATCTGGCCGCCGAGAATAAAGCTGGCCTCAAAGATGGATCCGCCGGTGTGCTTTTCCTGCTCCGCACGGCTTATTTCACCGACGTAGTCGGCAGCATCGTGCATGTTCTGCACATTGCCCAGATTGACAATGTTGGGATTGCGCAGGTCTTTCTTGATGCGTGAGATTACCGCCTGGGTTGTGGCCAGGTTACCCGCCGACAGAATCACGAACTGGCGCTGGTTATCTATGCCAAAGCGGTACATTTTGCTGTAGGTGCTGACCTGATCCACCCCGGCATTGGTGCGTGAGTCCGAGCAAAATACCAGTCCGGCATCGACGGTAATGGCAACACAATAGGTCATAACAGCGGCCTTGGTGGCGAAAAAGGTTGACTAGGTTAAGAGTAGCCAATAAGGGCGTCAAGGGCCGCCAGAGTCCTTTCGGAAGGGGGAATCTGCCCGGAGGATAGAATCTACTCGGGCTTGTGCAGGTGCACATCCATCTGCGGGTAGGGAATAGTGATCCCTTGGTCGTCAAAGGCCTGTTTGATTTTCTCTGTCAGGGCAAAGCGTACCGGCCAGTAGTCATCAGTCTTGACCCAGGGGCGGACCACGAAGTTGACGCTGTTGGCGGCCAGTTCGGATACGGCTATCACCGGCGCCGGATCGGTGAGCACTCGTTCCTCCTCGGCCAGTACTGCCGCAATGACATCCCGCGCCTTTTTCATGTCATCGTCATAGCCAATACCAAACACCAGATCTATGCGGCGTGTGGGGCGCGCGGAGTAGTTGATGATGTTGTTGGAGTAGATGGCGCCGTTGGGAACTATGACCTCCTTGTTGTCACCTGTGCGCATGATGGTGGAAAAGATGCTGATTTTTTCCACCACGCCCATGGTGTTGGCTGCTTCAATAAAATCGCCTGCCTTGAAGGGGCGAAACAGCAACAGCAGAAAACCGGCGGCGAAATTTTGCAGCGAGCCCTGCAGCGCCAGACCTATGGCCAGACCGGCAGCACCCAGTATGGCGATCAACGAAGTGGTATTCACACCCATCTGATCCAGAGCCGCAATGATCACCACTATCAGCAACAGGGCATTGACCAGCTGCTGCACAAACTCCACCAGAATAATGTCGAGTTTGGTATGAATCAGCAGCCGGCCAATCATTTTGCTGATGAGTCTGGCCAGCATGCGGCCGACAATAAAGATCAGCAGCGCAATGAGAAAATGGATGGTCCAGGGGAGGGCGTGTTCCAGGGCAAATTGGGTCAGATGTTCCTGTGGCATGGGTACTTTCCTCTCCTGTGTAAAGCGCGGGTGAGCTATTTCAGCGCCGTCTTTTCTTCCTCGCGTAACGTCAGCACACGGTAACCGTCGTTGGTAACAGCGATGGTGTGCTCCCATTGAGCGGATAATTTTTTGTCTGCCGTCACCACTGTCCAGCCATCGCGTTTTTCTTTGACGCTGGCCCGGCCCTGATTGATCATGGGCTCGATAGTGAAGGTCATTCCCGCCTTTAGCACCAGACCTTTGCCGGGGCGACCATAGTGCAGCACCTGGGGCGCTTCGTGCATTTGCCGGCCAATACCGTGTCCGCAGTATTCGCGCACCACGGAATAACCCTGAGCCTCGGCGTAGCTTTGAATGGCGTGGCCTATATCGCCGGATTTCAACTGCTGGGATGAAGAGGGAATGCCGTGACAGACCACATCGTTGACTGATGTGTTGAGCACATATTGAAAGCCGTACTGGCCTTTGCTTGCGGGTTTGACATGATCGTCCAGCCAGGTAAATACAGAAGCCGGCAAGCGTCCCGATTCTGCCATCAATTCCAGTTGCTCAGG
>Ga0182793_1001247_pt1 | contig 16315 bp, 12 predicted proteins | sample Passage237A_FD_130498 | JGI IMG/M metagenome (GOLD analysis project Ga0182793, IMG submission 130498) | Cellulose adapted compost microbial communities from Newby Island Compost Facility, Milpitas, CA, USA - Passage2 37A (version 2) (version 2) ... | reverse complement strand
GTCCCCAATGTGGATACCCTTACCGTCCGCTGTATCTGTACAAACCGGGATCTCCCTTCCCGTCTCTCGTTCGGAAGCGAGGCTGGCGATTTTGAGATTGAGGGCTTCTCGGCGATCAAGAAGATTGTCGCGCTAAGAAAGCCTACCCGTTCCATCCCGCCTCCCGTGGGGCGAGGTCTGTTGTGGCGTTTGATCTCTCATCTCTCCTTGAACTACCTCTCTCTGGTGAACGATGGAAAAGAAGCGCTGCAAGAGATTCTAAAGCTGTACAATTTCTCTGACTCCACTTATCTCGAAAAACAGATTCTCGGAATTGAAAGTGTGGAGAGCACTCCGCACTTTGCGCGAATTCTGAGTGATACCGGTATCAGTTTCGTACGCGGAGTTCGCGTTCAGATTGAATTCGACGAAGAGCAGTTCGTGGGCGGTGGCGTGTATCTGTTTGCCAGTGTCCTCGAACGATTCCTTGGCCTATACACAGCGATGAACAGCTTCTCCCAACTGGCTGTGTCTACGAAACAAAGAAGGGAGGTACTGCGAGAATGGCCACCAAGGGCCGGAGATCAGGTTTTGCTGTAAAGAGCAAAGTCAAAGAAATTCCGATCAAGGACGCCTTTCAGCAGAGGCCGCAATCCTTCGAATTTTTCCAGGCTGTCCGTTTGTTGGAGCGGATGCAGCCGGATCGTTCCCGCATTGGAGATTTCGTCCATCCCGGCCGGGAAGTCGTGCGTCTCGGGGCCCATGCCAGCATGGTTTTCCCCGCGTCCTACATCCAGCAACTTTCGTGGAGCGACGGGCAAGCCCCCTTCCTGGTGGTAAACTTCATGGGCCTCACTGGCCCCCTGGGCGTCCTACCGCACTATTACACCGTGATGGTGTTGGAGCGGGTTCGCGCGAAAGACCGCATCCTCGGTAACTTTCTCGACCTGTTCAACCACCGGATGATCTCGCTCTTTTACCGGGCGTGGGAAAAATACCATTACGGGATCGCCTACGAGCGAGGCGGGTTGGACCCCTTTTCGCGCAACCTGTTGGACCTGGTCGGTCTTGGCACCAAGGGGCTGCAGGGACGCTTGGCCATTCGCGACGAAGCGATTGTTTTCTACGCCGGTTTGTTCAGCCAGCGCCCCCGTACTGCCCTTGGATTGGAGCAGGTACTCTCCGACTATTTTTCAGTTCCAGTGAAAGTCCAGCAGTTCGTTGGCTCCTGGTACAAGGTCGATGCGGGTACTCAGTGTCAATTGGATGATTGGGGTTACCAAGTTTCGCGGCAGTTAAGTGTAGGCGCATTGGTCGGAGATGAGGTGTTCAGTCATCAGTCGAAAGTTCGGATTCGGATTGGCCCCCTCTCTATCCGCCAGTACAAAGATTTCTTGCCGGATGGTACGGCATATGCCCCGTTGCGTTCCCTGGTTCGCTTCTGGGCAGGTGACGCCCTGGAATATGAAGTACAGTTGATACTCGATCGCGAAAATGTTCCGGCGTGCAATCTCGGAGACGAGCAATCCGAACCGCCGCGTCTTGGCTGGCTCTCCTGGGTGAAGAACAAGACGCTGTCCCGCGACCCGGACGAGACGATTTTGCGCCTTTAGATTGCAGGGACGATTTCGTCAGTATACATATCGCACCAAATTGAAGGAGAGGAACACGGACATGGCTGTGAACTTGAAGTCCTTGGTGGGGAAGCTCAACGATCTTACCCGCTCCACCTTGGAAGCGTCCGCGGGGCTTTGCCTTTCGCGCACACATTATGACGTTGAGATCGAGCACTTCCTCAGCAAATTGCTCGATCAAACGGATTCCGACGCCAAACGGATTCTGAAGCACTTTGGGATTGATCCTTCCCGCCTGAGCACTCAGTTGTCGAAGTCGCTCGACCTGCTGAAGACAGGGAACGCGAGAACGCCTTCCTTCAGCCCGCATCTGGTGAAGATGTTCATGGATGCCTGGAGCATCGGCTCGCTCGACTTTGCCCAGCCGCGCATCCGCAGCGGCATTGTTCTCCTCGCGATCGCTTCGAACGAAGAACTTTCGCGCATGGTGAACGAGAGTTCCCGGGAATTTGCAAAGATCGAACCCGACGTTCTGCGTAAAGAGTTTTTCTCCATCGTCACCGGTTCGGCGGAAGACGATTACGCGGATGCCCCCGTGGACGGCCCCACCGGCGCAGCTCCTGGCAAAGCTGGCGGCAAGACCCCGAACCTCGATCAGTTTACGGTGGACCTCACCGCTCGTGCCAAGGAAGGCAAGATCGACCCCGTACTCGGTCGCGACAAGGAAATCCGGCAGATCGTAGATATCCTGATGCGCCGCCGCCAGAATAACCCCATTCTTACGGGTGAAGCGGGTGTCGGTAAGACGGCCGTTGTGGAGGGCTTCGCGCAGCGGGTTGCTGACGGCGACGTACCGCCTCCGCTCCGCAACGTCCACATTCGTTCGCTCGATCTGGCTCTTCTCCAGGCTGGTGCGGGCATCAAGGGCGAATTCGAAAATCGTCTGAAGGGCCTCATCGAAGAGGTGAAAAAGTCCGAGACTCCGATCATCCTCTTCATCGACGAAGCGCACACCATGATCGGTGCTGGTGGTCAGGCAGGTCAGGGCGATGCCGCCAACCTCCTGAAGCCCGCCCTGGCTCGTGGTGAACTGCGCACGATTGCCGCCACCACCTGGTCGGAATACAAGAAGTACTTCGAAAAAGATCCGGCTCTGGCCCGGCGCTTCCAGGTTGTGAAGGTGGAAGAACCCACCGAGGAAGTCTGTAAGGTGATGATGCGTGGCGTGGTCGCCACCATGGAGAAGCACCACAACGTCCGTGTGTTGGATGAAGCCGTCTCCGCGGCCGTGGGCCTCTCCCACCGGTATCTGGCCGGACGTCAATTGCCGGATAAGGCCGTCAGCATCCTCGACACCGCCTGTGCCCGTCTGGCGCTGACACAGACCGCCACTCCTCCCGCGATTGAGGATCTGCGGCGGCGTCTGCAGGATCTCGAAGTGCAGGAGAGAATTCTGCAGCGCGAAGTCGTCACTGGTGCGGACCACAGCGCCCGTCTGCGAGACATCGCCGAAAGCCGCCAGAAGGCCACCGACGAGCTGGCTGCTCTCGAAGCCCGTTTCGAGAAGGAAAAAGGCTACGTCACCAAACTTCGCGAACTCCGCGAGAAGCTGGAAGCCACTCCGGGCGACGAAGCAACCATGGCCGAGTTGAAGACTCTGGAAGCGGAGCTGGATGCCCTGCAAGGCGAACAGCCGCTGTTGCGGGTGTGCGTTGATTCCCAGGTGGTCAGCGAGGTGCTCGCCGCATGGACGGGTATCCCGGTCGGCAAGATGTTGAAGGACGAGATCCAGACCGTGCTCACCTTGCAGGAACAGCTCGGCAAGCGCCTCATCGGTCAGGATCACGCGCTCGATATCATTTCGCAGCGAATCGTCACTTCCCGCGCGGGTATGGACGATCCTGTGAAACCGGTGGGTGTGTTCCTTCTGGTCGGACCCAGCGGTGTCGGTAAGACGGAAACTGCTCTTGCGCTCTCCGACCTGCTCTATGGCGGTGAGCACAACATGATCTCCATCAATATGTCGGAGTTCCAGGAAGCGCACACCGTCTCCACGCTCAAGGGAGCGCCTCCCGGCTATGTTGGCTACGGCGAGGGTGGTGTGCTTACCGAAGCGGTTCGTCGGCGGCCCTACTCTGTGGTGCTGCTCGACGAAGTCGAAAAGGCACATCCCGACGTGCTGGAACTCTTCTTCCAGGTCTTTGATAAGGGCCAGATGGAAGACGGGGAAGGTCGCGAAATCGACTTCAAGAACACCATCATCCTCTTGACCAGTATCGCCGCCACCGAAACGATGATGAAGCTCACGGCCGATCCCGAAACCATGCCCTCGCACGAGGCGCTCGTGAAGGCCATCAAGCCGGAGCTCGACAAGGTGTTCAAGCCTGCGTTCCTGGGCCGTCTGGTGATCGTGCCTTACTACCCGGTTCGCGACGAGGCGCTGAAGACCATCATCAAGCTGAAGCTGGGCAAGATCCAGAAGCGGATTGCACAGAATCACAAGGTGAAACTGGAGTACACTCCGGCGCTGATCGATGCGGTTGCCGCGCGTTGTACCGAGGTCGAAAGCGGTGCGCGTAACGTCGACAATATCCTCACCAATTCGCTCCTTCCGGAAGTCTCCCGGGAGTTGCTGAGCAGAATGGCCGAGGGCTTGCCGCTTACGGACATCAAGGTGGATGTGGATGAGTCCGGCTCGTTCACCTATACCTTCTAGCGATCGCTTGCAAAGCACGTTGTAACAAGAACCGGCATCATCGTCTGCACGAAGAATGCGATGCCGCCACGGACAGCGCCGGTGATCCCGCCGGCGCTGTTTTTTCGCAAGGTTGTAGGAGTAGCCATGTCTCTAAATAGAGGCATGGCGCACAGGAGGATCCCGCCGTGGGTACATATACGCAGAGCAAGAGTCCCATTGCTATCGGAACTGCGCTTGGCAAAGACAAGCTGCTTCTTACTTCTTTCGTCTATGACGCGGCCGTGTCCGAACCGTTCACCCTGAAGATTCGCGCACTGTCTGAGGAGAAAAACCTCGACATCAAGAGCCTGCTGCGCACCCAGGCGACGGTGCGTATCAACCTTCGGGATGACCCGGATGCTCCTGATGTAAAGTTCCTGAACGGCAAGATCATTCGCGCCGCCGTCCGTGAAGAGCACGAGCACCTCACCGAGTATGCACTGGAGATGGTGCCCTGGTTCTCCTTCCTGAAGCTGCATCAGGACTGCAAGATCTTCCAGGAGCAAACCACCCAGCAGATCGTCGAGAAGATCTTCAACGATCTGGGCTACTCGGACTTCCAGTTCGACCTGCAAGGCAGCGGTCAGCCGCGTGAGTACTGTGTCCAATACCGGGAGACCACCTTCGATTTCGTGTCCCGCTTGCTGGAAGAAGAAGGCTACTGGTACTTCTTCAAGCACGAAGATGGCAAGCACACGATGTACATCAGCAACTCCAACACCAAGTTCCCCGTATGTGGCAAGAAGACGATCCGTTACGACGTCTCGAAGAGCCAGAAGTGGGACGAAGAGGTTCGGGATGTGGACTTTGAGCGGATTGCCCGTAGCTCCGTGATCACGCGCCGGGACTACAACTTCGAAGACCCCAGCCTCGATCTCACATCAAGTATTTCCAGTTCCAATACCGGTGGAAGCGAAGAGATTTACGACTATCCTGGCATCTACTTACAGAAGAGCCAGGGCGATAACATTGCGGATATTCTCATCGACCATCTGGATTCCCAGGTCACGCGGGCCAGCTTCAGCAGCGCAGAGCGCGAACTGTTCTGCGGCTGCAGAGTGACGCTAGCAAATCATTTCTATCCCGATGCCAATACGGAGATGATCATCCTCTCCATTCGCGAGGAAGGGACCTTTTCCGGATATCGTGCGGCAGGCCAGGGCGGTGTGGAAGATCTGGATACCTTTACCTATTCCAATCGCTGCACCACTGTTCCCAACGAAGGCACCTATCGGCCGGGCAGAAAGACCCCTGTCCCTGTAGTTCGTGGCTTGCAGACTGCCGTGGTCGTGGGCCCCAGCGGGGAAGAAATCTACACCGATAAGTACGGCCGGATCAAAGTGCAGTTCTTCTGGGATCGCGTCGGCAAGAAGAACGAGAATAGCTCCTGCTGGATTCGCTTCTCCACAGCCTGGGCAGGCAAGAACTGGGGCATGATCAGCATTCCCCGTATCGGTCAGGAAGTCGTGGTGGACTTCCTGGAGGGCAATCCCGACCGTCCTCTGGTGGTTGGCAGCGTGTATAACGCGGAACAGATGCCGCCCTACACCTTGCCCGCCAATGCTTCGCAGAGTGGCTTGAAGTCCCGCTCGACCAAGAACGGTGGTAGTGACAACTTCAACGAGATTCGCTTCGAGGACAAGAAGGGCTCGGAAGAGTTCTACATGCAGGCCGAGAAGGACATGAATACCTTGGTGAAGAACGACCGGAACACCACCATCCGGGACGGGAACGACTCTCTCACCATCAAGAAGGGCAACCGTTCCACCGATGTGCAGACCGGCGGCATGACCACCAAGGTCAAGAAGGACTACACGCTCGAGGTCCAGGGCAACATTAAGACCGAAGCCAAGCAGACTTGCAAGCACACAGCTGGCACCTCGCACGATACCGAAGCGGGTACCACCATGAAGATCAAGGCCGGCACCATGATGACGATTGAGGCCGGAACCCAGATCGAGATTAAGGCTGGCAGCGGCAAGATTGTCCTCAACGCCATGGGTGTCACCATCACCGGCGCATTGATCAAGCTGAACTAGCGGATTTTGGCTTTGGGCTAGCTACTGGGACCGTGGCTCCTTCATACTCGAATCAATGACGGTCCTTCAGTTGGAGGTCGCTTCCCAGGAAGCCGACCTCATCATCGCCGAGCTTTACGAAGCGGGTGCCACGGGTATCACGGAGTTGCCGGCCAGCGATGGCCATGTGCGCCTCGATACTTATTTTGAGGATGATGCTGCTGCGCAAGCCTTGGCCCGGCGCTTCTCCCAGATGAAGCCTACCATCGTGGCAGCGGACGAACGCGACTGGGTGGCCCATTCGCGTTCGCTGTGGAGCCCGGTGGAGGTGGGTGACCGCTTCTATCTCGCTCCCGAATGGCAGACCGACGTGGAGGTTCCGGAGGGGCGCATTTTTCTTCCTATGCCCGCCGGACAAGGCTTTGGCTCCGGATCACACGAAAGTACCCGGCTTGCACTCTCCGCTCTGGAGCACTCTCAGGTTGAAGGGGCCAGCGTGCTCGACGTGGGCACCGGCAGCGGAATCCTATTGGCTGCGGCCAGTGCCTTGGGGGCAACAGCCCTCTATGGCTGCGATACCGACCCGGTGGCCGTGGAGGCAGCCGCCAGCTATCTTGCGGACCGCAAGCTAAAGGCCTCTCTCTATCTGGGGTCCATCGACGCGGTGGAGCCCCGGAAATTCCACCTGGTCGTCGCCAATCTCAATGCCACGCTGATTCTCAACCTTCTCGACCAACTCTTCGCCGCACTTCGCCCACACGGTCAGCTGATTCTCAGCGGCATCCTCAGGGAAGAGCAGGATGTGATTCGGAAGGCGCTGGAAGCTACTCCCGGCATCACTCGCCTTTACCATTCCTCGCTGGGCGGCTGGGTGAACTTCCGGGCCACCACTTCGGTCAAGTAGCGATCCGTTCCTGGGCATTGGGCTACGGAAAGCAATAGGTGTCGGGCAAGTTGCACCTGCGCCCAATGCTGTGCGTCTGATGTGTGCAATACAATGGAAGCCTGTGAATGCGATTCCGTTTAGTGAAGCAAGGCAATTGATTGCGCGGGAGATCCAGGCTGCATATCCCGTACCCCGAGTTGAAATGCTTCCCCTGGAAAGGGCTTCGGGACGTATTCTTGCGCAGGCCGTCGCCGGTGATCGGGATTACCCACCGGTAGATAAGTCCTTACGCGACGGATTTGCCGTAAGGGCTGCGGACGTTCCCGGGACTCTGGAAGTCGTGGCGGAGGTCCGCGCGGGCACCGAAAGCGACATCGAAATCGGTCCGAAGCAGGCGGCTGAAATCATGACCGGTGCTCCCGTGCCCAAGGGTGCGGATGCGGTCGTGATGGTGGAGCATACGCGTCGCGAGGGGAATCAGGTGCATATCTCCGTCGCTGCCACTCCGGGTCAGGCCATCAACGAGCAGGGCCATGAGGCGCGTCGCGGCGAAATCATTCTGCACCCCGGTCACCGCTTAGGCTTTGCCGAGATCGGCCTGCTGGCGACCTTTGGTTACACCCAGGTGCAGGTGTTCCTGAAGCCATCCATTGCCATCTTGAGCACCGGGGATGAAGTGGTCGATATCCACGAAACTCCCACCGATGCTCAGGTACGCAACGCCAATGCCTACAGCCTTGCTACCCAGGTACTGAAGTCCGGCGGAGCGCCTGTTGCCTTTCCCATCATTCCGGATAGCAGGGAAGCTTTGCGCGAAGCCATCCAGCGGGCGCTCAAACACGACATGCTGCTCTTCAGCGGTGGCGTCTCCGCGGGCAAGTACGACCTAGTGGAAAGCGTTCTGGCAGAGTTTGGTGCGGAGTTCCACATCACGGCGGTCGCCATCCGGCCCGGCAGGCCCTTCGTGTTTGGGCAGATTCGGGATCGCTTCTTCTGCGGACTACCCGGCAACCCGGCGTCCACCATCATCACTTACGAAGTGTTCGCCCGCAGCGCGGTGGAATTGCTTTCCGGTATTCCCGAAACCACTCTTCCGCTGCTGCGCGCGCGTCTCACCAAGCCCATCTCGGAAGCTCCGGGGCTCACCCGATTCATTCCCGCCCGCCTGGAAGCAGACGGGTTTAGCGTCACCCCTCTGCCCTGGAAGGGATCAAGCGATATGCCCTCCATGGCCCGCTGCGATTGTTTCCTGATGATCGAGGCGGAGCGGGGCCGTTACGAAGCGGGCGAATGGATCGCCACCATCCTGAAGTCGAAATCGAACTAACGCTGATGTCTGGGCTCTCTCATTTCGACGACACCGGCGCACCTCGTATGGTGGATGTGGGCGCCAAGGCCACCACGCGCCGCACCGCGCGTGCCCATGGCTTTGTCGCTATGCCTCAGGAAGTATTGGAGGCCCTGCCCGCCAATCCCAAGGGCAACCCTTTGGAAGTAGCGCGGATCGCGGGAATCCAGGCTGCGAAGAAGACACCCGATCTCATCCCGCTGTGCCACAGCTTGTCGCTCTCTTACGTGGATGTGCGCATCACTGAAGTCTCTGGCGGGCTGCAAATCGAGAGCGAGGCGCGTGTCGATGGGCAAACCGGCGTGGAGATGGAAGCTCTCACCGCCGTCGCGGTGGCGGCTCTGACGATTTACGACATGACCAAAGCTCTCTCCAAAGGCATCGAGATCCGCGAGATCTACCTGCTGGAGAAAACCGGCGGCAAGTCGGGCGACTATCGCCGCTAGAGCAGGTCAATCACCGTTTCAATCGACGCCGGGCTCACATAGAAGTGCGGAGATAGCCGCACCCATCCCAATCGCGGCGCCGCCGTAACCTGGTGCCGACGCAAATGGTTCATCGTCACCCGGTAATCGGTCCCTGGTTTCCGGATGGAAATGATGCCGCTGGCATGCTCCGGGCTGCGCGTCCCCATCACCTCATATCCCTTCGACTGCGCGCCTTCCGCCAATCGCTGGGTGGCTGCCAGAACGTCCGGACCAATTCGCTCCACGCCTACTCGCAACAGAAATTCGATAGCCGCGCGCAAACCATAGATGCTGATGGTATTGAGGGTGCCGCATTCGTAACGGCCCGCGTCCTTGCGCAGGGTCATATCGCGGCACCCATAGTCTGCATATCCCGCGATATTGGTCCAGCCGAACTCCACCGGATCAATCCGGTCCTGCCATTCCTTACGGACATAGAGCAGTCCGCAGCCTTCCGGCCCAAACATCCATTTGTGCCCGTCTGCAGCCAGCGCATCGATGTGGGCCCGATTCACGTCCAGCGGGAACACGCCCAACCCCTGAATGGCATCCAGGAAGAAAAAGCAGCCGTGGCGCTTGCAGATCTCTCCAATCGAGACGATGTCGGCGCGATAGCCGGAGAGATACTGCACATAGCTGATGGCGAGCAGTTTCGCGCCCCGGACCGCCTCTTCGATGCGGTCCAGCGGATCCGTCGCGGAAAGCCAGGTGATCTCGACGCCGCGTGATTCTAACCTTAACCACGGAAAGTAATTTGCCGGGAATTCTTCGCGGAACGCCACCACCCGGTCGCCTGGTTTCCAATCCATGCCCAGGGCGACGGTCGCGATTCCTTCCGAGGTGTTCTTGACGATGGCAATCTCGTCGCGGTGGGCTCCGATCAGCTTTGCCGCGCTCTCCCGAAAGCGTTCATAACACTCTTCCCACTGCACATAGTGCTGCGATCCGTTCATCAGCACGTCATCGGCCAGCCATTTCATGGCCTCGGCCGCCGGCAGGCACAGGGGAGCCACTGCCGCATGGTTCAAATAAATCAGAGACTTGGTAACCGGGAAGTGATTTTCATACTCCAGGTACAATCTGCGCTCTGTTACGGGCACCAGCGCCGCTTCGTCGTAACCCATCTTTTCTACTCTACGTTATGTATGATGAAGCCACTGGACGCCGGGCAAACCCGCGCGCAGGGTGTACCTGCGTTACCTGGGTAGGAAACGCCAAGTCGGGAACGGAGCCCGGGGAAAAGCGCTAGGATGAAAACTGGCGTTGCCCTGCGGCGATCGAGCATTTGTCCCTGCGTCGGGGGGACCAGTTCCGGACTGGAAATTCCGGGCGGAGGATCTGATGAAGTTCCAAGTAACATATCGTTTCGTTGCGCTCCTGCTGAGCGTAGCGCTGGCTCTTCCCCTCAACAGCTTTGCTCAAGGCAAGAAGAAGACCAATCCCGATGAAATCGGGAATCGCGATGTCGACGGCGGCGTGAACTTCTACTCCCTGGAGAAGGAAATTGCCCTCGGCAAGCAGCTCGCCACGGAGATTGAGCGCCAGGCCAAGATCGTCGACGACCCGATCATCAGTGAATACGTCAACCGGGTCGGCCAGAACTTGGTGCGCAACTCCGACGTGAAGGTGCCGGTCTCGATCAAAGTGATCGATAGCGATGAGGTGAATGCTTTTGCCCTTCCGGGTGGCTTCTTCTTTGTGAACACCGGTCTTATCCTGCGCGCGGATAATGAAGCGGAGCTCGCGGGCGTAATGGGCCACGAACTGGCGCATATCGCCGCTCGCCACGGAACGCGGCAGGCAACTCGCGGTCAGATCATCAACTTGGCCAGCATTCCGCTGTTGTTTGTGGGCGGCTGGACGGGATACGCCATTCGCCAAGGCGCTGGCCTTGCCATCCCGATGACCTTCCTCAGCTTTTCGCGTGGATTTGAGAGCGAGGCCGACCTGCTGGGTCTGCAATACCTCTACAAAGCAGGTTACGATCCCGCTTCCTACACGGACTTCTTCGAAAAGCTGCAAGCTATGGAGAAGCGGAAGCCCGGCACCCTGTCGAAGGTTTTCCGTTCCCATCCGCTGACGGAAGATCGCATTCAGAACTCGCAGGAAAACATCGAGAAGTACCTGAAGGAACGTCCCGAGTACGTACTGACCACCAGCGAGTTTGAAGATGTGAAAGATCGCCTCGCGATGCTCATAAACAAGCAGCGCGGCGAGATCGAAGATCCGAACCGTCCCACCCTCCGTCGCGCGCCCGGCAGCGACAAGATCGAAATGGGCGACGACACCAAGAAGGATGATGGTGTGGACGAGGACGAACGGCCCACCCTGCGCCGCCGTCCGAACTAAGTTTCCGTACCGGTTTCTCTGTCTGGGACCGGCACGTCGCAAGGCGTGCCGGGTTTCTTATTTCATCCCGCAAACCCCACTGTCCGGGCACACAGTAGGCTGGGCAGGCTTGTCGCAGCGAATCAGATGCTTGCGCTGTCGTGCGGTGGGGATTCCGATGCGCATCCCGAACGCCCCCTTCCTACTGGGGAGCAATCACCGGAAGCAGGTAGAACGTAAGTCCGATTCCAGCCACCCCCAGGAAGGTGCCAAGCGGCAGTTGGTAGGTGGCGAAATCCTTCCGATTCCACAGGATGTAGCTCAGGCCCAACACACAGCCAAGCAGCGAAGCGATTGCCAGTGAGAGCAGCGCGCCCTGCAATCCCAGAAAAGCGCCCAGCATGGCCACCATCTTCACATCCCCCAGTCCCAGCCCTTCGCGCTTTCGAATCCAGTAGTAAGCTTCCCCAAGCAAGTAAAGAAGGCCACTGAGTAATAACGAGGCGACTGCCGCTTCCACCAGACTGCTGCCGCGTTCCCCCAGGCGATGGTGTAGGAAGAACAAAAAGGCGCCCTGCTGCAACGGCGCCAGCCACGCGAATAGCAGTCCTACCACTGTGCCGCCCAGCGTAAACGCATCCGGCAGGAATCGTTCTTCCAGGTCCGTGAAGATCAGCGTCACCAGAATCGCCATGAACACCAGCAGCTTCACGGTGTAGATAGTGGGCAGCCCCATGTAAGCCACGGCTGCGAATAACAGTCCGGTGAATAATTCGGTCGCGGCGTAGCGCATCGGAATATGCGTCCCGCAATGGCGACAACGTCCGCGCAGCAGCAGATAGCTCAGCACAGGGATGTTGTCATAGAAGGCGATCTGGCGTTCGCACGTGGGGCAGAACGAGCGGGCCGGATGCAGCACGCTCAACTCGCGAGGCAGGCGATAGATGCAAACGTTCAGGAAACTCCCGATCAACAGCCCGAAAATGAAGGCCATCCACGGTTCAATGGTCACAGTATCTCCTCGTACGCTGCCAGGGTATGCTCCACCATATGGCGGAACGTAAATCGCTCCTCAACTCGAGTCCTGCCCCGTCTTCCCATCGTGCTGGCAAGTGCAGGGTCGCGCAGCAGACGCTGAATGGCATTCGCCACATTTGTGGGAGTATTGTCCGTCAACAGGCCGCAATACTCGTCCTCGACAATTTCCGCCAGTGCGGGCAGCCGGCTCGCCACCACCGGGACCCCAGCAGACATGGCAAGCAGCGCCGCGGAGCCTAACCCCTCGGATTCGCTCAGATAAACGAACACACCAGCCTGCTGTAGGTCGGTGGGCAGGTCATGGCTGAAGTGCACCGGAAATCCACCGGCTTCCGCTGCTTCCCGAAGCAGATCATTGCGCTTGCCAGGGTCCGCACTGGAAAGGGCCACCACCGCGGATCCCTCGGACAGCCGTTCCGCCAATGGCACACCGTCATAAACTACGCGCACCCGGTTTTCGGGAATCCCCGCCGAAGCGAGCAGAGAGGCCACATGTCGGGATACGGCCAGATACAGCCGTGCCCGGCGATATTTACGGCGCGTCAGAAAATCCTGGCCGATCGGGAAGGCCACTCTCCGGGCTACCACCAGCGGAGCCAGCCCCAATAGTGCCGCGCGGCTATGAGAAGCGGAGTCGTGGGCGTGAACCAGGGTTGCCCAACGTCCCCAACTCCAAAGCCGCCTCCACTCGAAGGCCGCCACTTCCAGACCGCTCGCGCGGGCTGCGGATTCCAGCGGAGAACCAGGGCGTGCCAGCAGGCGTTGCGCTACTCCCCGGTCCCGCAATCCCTCCATTAGGGCCAGCACTTGCCACTGTCCCCCACGCATCTCGCGACCATTGTCCAGATGCAAAATGCGCATGGAACGGCCCATCTTACCGGCCCGGCTCCATCATTCTTGCTTTCGCGTATTTCAGGAAAGTGTAGTTTGCCGCCATGAAGGCGATGATGAAGCCCTCCAGTCCATCACGGAATCCCTGCTTCAGTAGATAACTGCGCAGAAAAGCCGCGGGCGGGTCCACCAATAATCGCATCCATCCCGCGTTCGCCTTCCGCGCCACCAGTTCCTGCGCGGCCAGCGTGGTGTAGCTGTTCATGGTTTTCACGTGCTCGGTCAGCGAATCGCACGTGAAGTGCAGCAGGTTCCCCTCCAGCCTGCCGACGGTTCCATCCACCACCACGCTCTCGTGCACATATTCTCCCACCCACTTGGCCTTGTTCCGGTTATAGAGCCGCACCTTCCGGTCCGGGTACCATCCGGAATGCAGAATCCATTTGCCCAAATACTGCGCGAGCCGTGCGAACTCATATCCATCGGCACGTGGACCTTGTTTCTTGAGCTGCCAGATCTCGCCTTCCAGTGCTTCGCTCAGCGCTTCATCGGCATCAATGGAGAGGATCCAGTCATAAGTGGCCAGTTCCGCCGCGTGGTTCTTCTGGCTGGCATAGCCGCGCCACGGCACTTCCACCACCCGGGCGCCATGCAGGCGCGCAATCTCACAGGTGCGGTCCGTCGACCCGCTATCCACTACTAGAATCTCTTCGCAGCAGCGAAGGCTCTCAATCGCCCGAGCGATGTTGCGTTCCTCATTCAGGGCGATGATCGTGGCGGATATCTGCACGGCGGTCGTTGGCTGGGCAACTAAGAACTAGCCCGGATTCAGCAATTTTCGAGCCATGTCTAGTACCCCAAATTTCCCGGTACTATGCAACGAAACCCAAGGCTCGACGGTCAACGTTTCATGATATCCTGCGGGAGTTCAGGCTGCGAAGCACGCCTCTCCACATCATTTACGTCAATTCACTCTACCAACCGGCTGCCCCAGACACTCGATTGGCGAAGGGTACTCAACATGTCGGAGCGGCAGTAGCTCCTACGCAGGAACGCCCGCTTTGGGTTTGAAAGGATACCTACGATGCTTTCCAACAATCGACAGCTAACCCGAGCTCTTCTGGCTTTTGCAATTCCGGTGGGGGCGGCATTGCTGGCGACAACACCCGCAAGTGCCGACACTTCCTTTACCGTGAAGCAGATGTCACGCAACGACGTGCCAAGCAGCCAGGGGCAGTGTGATATTCGCCTTCGCGTGGATAACGAAATTGAATTTGCCTTGCGAGGCAACCAGGTAGAGACTCACACCGTGGCTGGGTCCGATGCGCGCGATGAAGGCTCGGAATGCAGCCGCTCTATGCCTACGGGAACCATCAATAACTTCCGTTGGGAAAAAAGAGATGGCCGTGGAAACATCGACCTTCTGGAAGAGCCGTCGCGCAGCAACGGAATGCGTGCGATTTTCCGCGTCCGGGATTCCTCCGGCGGCGCTGGCCGTTATCACGTACGAATCAAGTGGGATCTCTCCGGATCCTCCGATAGCAGCGGCAGCGGCGGTAGCTGGAACCGTCCGAATCGTCCGAACCGTCCGGGTCGGCCAGGGAACTCTGGCGGCGGATGGGGTAGCGGCGACTCCGGCAGCGGTTGGGGCAGCGGCTCCGGTTGGGGAAATGTGAACCCGCCGTCCAGTCTGACCTCCAGCGGCAGCGGCGACGTGCAATGGACTGGCCGTGATACTCTGCGGGCCACCCAGAGTCAGGTTGCGGTGAGCGGCAAACGGGCCACCATTCGGATTCAGACCACTGCCAACCGCACCGTGGAGTTCCGCGGCGACGTGCAGAACTCGTCCAACGGAGTCTTCGAGGTGGATCTGGATGAATCCAGCGAAGGCGCAATTAACGGCTTGGCGCGTGTGAACTACTCGAATAACCGCCTGGAGCGCATTGATATTAATGCCACTTCGGGTCGCAGCCGCATTCGCGTCGACTTCCGCCGATAGTAAAGATTGTTCCCTTGCACTCGTTGGACAAAAGTGGCGTCAACTCTTCGGGGTTGGCGCCACTTTTGTGTTTCGGACGCACTGCTCACAGGTAGCAGCACCCCTCCCCTCATGTCCCGCACGCGGCGTTTCCGCCATTAGCCGGTCACTGGCCATCGGCACGGTCCGCAAAGCACCTCCCCTAGGACACTCCCGCTAAGGCGTCGTGCGAAGCTCCTGTTACCATGGAACTATCGGTATTGCTGCGAGTTGGGGCGATTCTGCCCAACAATCGTGCTGCGCCTCTCCGGTGCCTCTATCGACGTTTTCCTGAGACGTAACATCCTATGGCCGAAAAAGCTTACGATCCCCAAGAGATCGAAACCCGGTGGCAGTCCCAATGGGCTGGTGAAGACCTCTATCGCGCTGAACAGAGCACGGAAAAGCCGAAGTTCTACGTGCTGGAAATGCTCCCCTATCCCAGTGGCACGCTGCACATGGGGCATGTGCGTAACTATTCGATCGGCGACGCACTGGCGCGCTACAAGTGGATGCGCGGTTTCAACGTGCTCCACCCCATGGGCTGGGATGCTTTCGGCCTTCCTGCGGAAAACGCCGCCATCAAGAATAACCGCCATCCCAACGAATGGACCCGCGCGAACATCGCGCACATGAAGAAGCAGCACGAGCGTTTCGGCTTCAGCTACGACTGGGGCCGTGAAGTCGCCACCTGCGATCCCGAATACTACCGTTGGAATCAGTGGTTCTTCCTGCGCATGTACGAGCGCGGCCTAGCCTATCGCAGCAAGGCTCTCTTGAACTGGTGTCCGCAGTGCAACACCACGTTGGCCAATGAACAGGTGGTGGGTGGCCGCTGCTGGCGTCACGAAGACCAGGTCGTGGAGCAGCGTGAGTTGGAGCAATGGTTCCTCGCGATTACCAAGTACGCCGACGCGCTCCTGGACGATATCTCCAAGCTTGAAGGCGGATGGCCCGAACGCGTGCTCACGATGCAGCGGAACTGGATCGGGCGTTCGGAAGGCACAGAGGTGGATTTCACCCTCGAAGACCCCGCCGCCTCCGAACCCACGCGCATCCGTGTATTCACTACACGCGTCGACACCATCTATG
>Ga0182793_1001244_pt1 | contig 16366 bp, 13 predicted proteins | sample Passage237A_FD_130498 | JGI IMG/M metagenome (GOLD analysis project Ga0182793, IMG submission 130498) | Cellulose adapted compost microbial communities from Newby Island Compost Facility, Milpitas, CA, USA - Passage2 37A (version 2) (version 2) ... | reverse complement strand
TGCGGCCAACGCCGTGGACGTGTTGTCGGCGCGATTGAGCGCCGTGACCGTGCCACTCACTTGAGCGGCAACGATGCGACCTTGGATGCGGTTAGCCTGCGCGTGCGCGGCGATCGAGGAACCGATCAGACCGAGCACCAGCGCTGCGCGCAGAAAGAGTTTGTTGAGGGAAATGGACATCGCGTGCTGTTGAAGGAGAAAAACGCTCGAAAAAACAAGCCACGAGAGCGCAAAGCGCTTGCGACAGATGACTTTGTTGGATGCGGCAGCAGAGTCGTAGGTCCTGAGCGATTCTCACGGGCAAAAAAAGACCGCGGTGCACGAAGCACCGCGGTCCAGAGAGGATCAGCTGGGATGCGCTTTAGCGAATCGGACTGTTCGGACGCTCGTTGATATCGTCGTTCTGATTCTGATTCTGATTGGTGTTCGGATTGTTCGGATCCACCGCGCTTTGCACCGTCTGGGTGTCGGGGCTCAGGGTGAGCACCAAGTTTTCCAGCGCAGTCTCCACGGCCGAGAGGGAGTTGACGATCGCGCGCACAGCATCGCCGCTGATGTCTTTCGCTGCATTGGACGGCAACCGGACGGAGCCGGTCGTAATATTACCGTTCTCATCAACGGTGGCATTATATTCCAACGTGACCTCCTTGCCCGCCTGGACCGGGATGTTGCTGCCATCCAATCCAGCCAACAGCACCTCGCCCTCGCTGGTCGCGAGGGAGAAAGTCACCTGACCGTTGGCGTCAGCACGAACCACAATACGGAAGACGGTGCCACGCACACCGGCGGCGCCAATCGGCGTCAACACTTCAAACTTCGAGCCCTTGTCGCGGTTGAGCTTCTTCACATTCGCCACGAGTTCGCCGCGCAGCACGTTGAGCTTCGTCGTCGACGTCGACGGCTCGACCTTCGCTTCCGCCACAACGTTTTCGCCCGAGAACGGCTCCTGGAGAAACTCGTCGATGGCGAGCATCGTGTCCTCAGCAATCGCCACCGAGGTGCCGTTCGAGAACACGAGCACAGCGCTGGAGCCGGCGCCCGCCTGAATGACGTAGTTTTGCTTGATCTCGTCGCCCACTGCGAGCGCCTTCGAGGTATTGTCGGCGCGATTGAGAGCCGTGACCGTGCCGCTTACCTTGGCGGCAACGACGCGACCCTGAACGCGATTAACCTGCGCCTGGGCGGCGACAGAGGAAATAACCAGGCCGCACAGCAGTGCAGCGCGCAGAAAGATGTGTTTGATTGAAGTGGACATGGGTTCGAATGAGGCAGGAAACGGACGAAAGAACGTAAACGCGCGAAACGCCGGACGAAATACCCGCGGACGCTAGATGCGGTCAAGTTGCGATTTGACCCGCAATCGGACAACAACAAACCCTGCGCTCACACGATTCAGCTCCGACGCGCGGCGTGCCCCAAAAAAAGCGCCATCCGAGGTGATCGGATGGCGCCGTGAAGTTGAATCGAGAAACGATTAGGCGGTGGGCACCGTCAGGATCGTCTTCAGGATGCGGCCGGCGACCAGATACGGATCCGCCGCCGAGTTCGGACGACGGTCCTCGAGGTAGCCCTTGTAGCCGTTGCTGATGAAGCTGTGCGGCACGCGGATCGAGGCGCCACGATCGGCGACACCATAGGTGAACTTGTCGATCGACTGCGTCTCGTGGAGACCGGTGAGGCGGAGGTGATTCTCCGGGCCGTAGACGGCGATGTGCTCGTCCATGTGCTTGTTGAAAGCAGCCATGAGCTTCTCGAAGTAGTCCTTGCCGCCGACTTCGCGCATGTGCTTGGTCGAGAAATTCGAGTGCATGCCGGAGCCGTTCCAATCGAGCGGCGCGTTGAACGCACCGACGATCGGTTTGCAGCGCCACTCGATGTCGATCTCATACTTTTCGCAGAGGCGGGTCAGGATGTAGCGAGCAACCCACATCTGGTCAGCGGCGCTCTTGGAGCCCTTGCCGAAGATCTGGAATTCCCACTGGCCCTTGGCCACTTCGGCGTTGATGCCTTCGATGTTGATACCGGCATCAAGGCAGAGGTCGATGTGCTCTTCGACGATCTGGCGCGCGATGGAGCCGACGTTCTTGTAGCCGACGCCCGTGTAATACGGGCCCTGCGGGCCAGGATAGCCGCCCTTCGGGAAACCGAGAGGCGCGCCGTCCTTGAAGAAGAAATACTCCTGCTCGAAACCGAACCAGGTGTCCGGATCGTCCGGGATCGTCGCACGCGAGTTGGACGGGTGCGGCTGGCCGGTGTGCAAAAACGTTTCGCACATGACGAGCACGCCGTTCTTGCGCGTCGAGTCAGGGAAGACGGCAACGGGCTTCAGGACGACGTCCGAGCTCTTGCCTTCGGCCTGCTGCGTCGAGCTGCCGTCGAAGCCCCAGTTCGGGAGCTCCTCGAGCTTCGGGAAGCTGGCGAATTCCTTGATCTGCGTCTTGCTGCGCAGTCCGGCGAGCGGCGTGTAGCCATCGAGCCAGATGTATTCCAGTTTGTATTTGGCCATAGTAGGGTGAAGTTGAGACAGGGTGGTTTTTCTTAAGCCGCGGTCTCTCCGGAGCGAGGACGAATCCACCGTCCGGGAGAACAAAAGCTCAGGCGGAAATCAGCACCCGCCATGCCAGTAGCAATCAGAAGTTGGATTCATGACACCTTTTGTTTCCAGCAACGGCATCGCTACCCGTTTCTGAGCCTCTTCAACGGGCGCTTGCCTCCCTGCCCGCCTCGCGCCGAACTCCTCCGCCATGCAGCAAATGAAAGACACCGCGCGCGCTTCCGTTCGTATCGGCTACGACGGTCGCGTGCACAAGATCTTCCGCGGCTCGATGGCGAAGGAGCGCTTCGAACACGAGGTCAAGGTGTTACGTCATCTGGAAGAGCGCGGCTGCGACTTCGTCCCCCGCCTGCTCGAAGTGGACCCGGACCAACTCAAAATCGTCACGACCAACTGCGGCACGCGCGTGGAACAGCTCAACCCCGAGCGCCAAAAGGAGCTTTTCGCCGAAGTCGAAAAATTCGGCGTCCGCCACGAAGACCGCGAACTGCGCAACGTCACCTACCGCCACTCCGACGGCCGGTTCTGCCTCATCGACTTCGAGTTTGCCACCATCCTCGATGGCCCCGATGGCCCCATTTCCCTGAAACCCTCGCCCACATCGTGAGCACAACCTCCGCAGCCGGGATCACTCTCGGCTCTACCCCGCCCCGCCTCCGCTGGTCCGGTCTGACCCACGTCGGCCGCTTCCGGCCCAATAACGAAGACTCGTTTCTCGCCCTCAACTTCGACGGCTACGAGATCCGCTACCTCGGCAAAATCGGCGAAGCCACGCTCGAAGGCGCCGATTTTCTCTTTGCCGTGAGCGACGGCATGGGCGGCGAAAAATCCGGCGAGTTCGCCAGCCGCATCACCGTCGACCGCATCACGCGCCTCATGCCGCGCGCGTTCCGCCTCGGCGCCGCCGGCATCAAACCCGATTTCCAAAACATCCTCCCCGAGCTCTTCACCGCGATCCACGCCGACCTCTCGAAACTCGGCTTCTCCTACGAAGAATGCTCCGGCATGGGCGCCACGCTCAGTCTCACGTGGTTCACGCCCGAGTGGATGTATTTCGCCCACATCGGCGACAGCCGCATCTATTATCTACCCGCCGACGGCGGTCTGCAGCAGATCTCCCACGACCACAGCTTCGTCGGCAAACTCCGTCGCCGCGGCGAAATCAACGAACGCGAAGCCCGCACCCATCCGCGCCGCAACGCGCTCCAGCAAGCGCTCGGCGCCGGCAACCAATTCATCGACCCGCAAGTCGGCGCGGTCGGCTACCGCCGCGGCGATCGCTTTCTCATCTGCTCCGACGGTCTCAACGACGGACTCTGGGATCGCCAGCTCGACGAAATCATCCGCGGCACGCCCCCGACCGAATCCGCCGCGAAACGCCTCGTCGAAGAAGCCGTCCAAAGCTCCGGACGCGACAACACCACCGCCGTCGTCGTCGAAGTTCTCTAGTCGCCGCATGACTCCGGCCGCGCCGCAGCTCATCTTCGTTTACGGCACGCTCAAACGCGGCTGCAGCAATCACGCTCAACTCGCCGACCAGACCTATATCGGCGAGGCGCGCACCGCGCCGGGCTACCGGATGTATCAGCTTTCTGGATATCCCGGCCTCGTGCCCGATCCCACGGCCACCGAACCCGTGCACGGCGAAATCTGGTCCGTGACGCCCACCGCGCTGCAACGACTCGATGCCTTCGAGGGCGTGCCCGAAGGTCTCTACCGCCGCGAACCCGTGCGACTCCTGCCGCCCTTCGACGGGCAACCGATCGAGACCTACATTTACGCCGACAGTATTCTCGGCCGCACGCCGCTCGGCCCGGTCTGGACCGAGTAACGACGCCATCCGCACCGCGTCCCACGTCGCGCCGCACCCTGTCCCGACTCAAGCCACACCTTGGCTCGACCCGGTCCGCACCTTGTCCCGACTTGGTCCGCACTTGGGCGCGACTCGGTCCGCACTGTGTCCCGACCCGGTCCGCACTTGGGCGCGACTCGGTCCCGATCCTGTCCCGACTCGCGGCGCACACAGTTTGCCCGTGCACGCTGGCCTTGCCAGCGGCGGCGCGGTGTTGTGCGCTGTCGCTTTCCCGCGTCCATGATTCGTTTTCTTCTTCGCCGTTTGCTCGAGACCATCCCGGTGCTGTTGGTCATCGTGACGGCGACGTTTTTCATGCTGCGCTTCGTGCCGGGAGGGCCGTTTACGTCGGAGAAAGCGGTCACGCCCGAAGTCCGGCGTAATCTCGAAGCGCACTACGGTTTGGATAAGCCGCTGTTTCAGCAATACACCGACTACCTCGGCAGCCTGCTGCGCGGCGATTTTGGTCCGTCGTTCAAATACTCCAACCGCACGGTCAACGAGATCATCGCCGACAAGCTCCCGACCTCGCTCGAGCTCGGCGGGGGGTCGCTGCTCGTCGCGCTCGGTCTCGGCCTGCCGCTCGGCGTGCTCGCGGCGGTGAAGCGCAACACCTGGCTCGACTACCTCGCGTCGTCCACCGCGATGATCGGGATCTGCGTGCCGACGTTCGTGCTCGGCCCGCTGCTCGTGCTTGTATTCGGAATTCACCTACGCTGGTTCAACGCGTCGGGCTGGTATGAGCCGATCGACCGCGTGCTGCCGTCGCTGGTCTTGGGATTTTATTACGCGGCCTATGTCGCGCGACTCACGCGCGGCGGCATGCTCGATGTGCTGCATCAGGATTTCATCCGCACCGCGCGCGCGAAGGGAGCGAGCGAAGCGCGGGTGGTTTTCAAACACGCACTGCGCGGCGGACTGCTGCCGGTCGTGTCGTTTCTCGGGCCGGCGATCGCAGGCATTCTCACGGGCTCGTTCGTGATCGAGACGATTTTCCAAATTCCCGGACTCGGCCGTGAGTTCGTGAACAGCGCGTTCAACCGCGACTACACTCTCGTGCTCGGCACGGTGATCCTCTACGCGAGCCTGATTGTCGTGCTCAACCTGATCGTCGACATCGTGCAGGTGTGGCTCAACCCGAAGCTGAAGTTCGAATGAGAACATCGCTTTCACCCGAATCCCTTCCCTCGGCGGAGATCACGCCCGAGCAACTCGAGCAAGGCACCTCGCTATGGAGTGACGCGTGGCATCGCTTGCGGAAGAACCGGCTGGCGATCGCGGGCGGCGTGATCTTGGTCGCGCTCGCGCTGTTGTGCGCGTTCGGACCGTTGTTCTCGCAATCCTACTCCGACCAAAACCTCGATCTCGGCGCGACACCGCCGAGCGCGGCTCACTGGCTCGGCACCGACACGCTCGGCCGCGATCTGTTTGCGCGTCTGCTCTACGGCGGGCGGATTTCGCTGATGGTCGGTCTCGTCGCGACTTTTGTCGCCCTCGTGATCGGCGTCACGTATGGCGCGGTGGCGGGTTTCTTCGGCGGCAAGACCGACGCGGTGATGATGCGGCTCGTGGATATCCTCTACGCGCTGCCGTTCACGGTGTTCGTGATTCTGTTGATGGTGTTTTTCGGACGAAACATCTACCTGCTGTTTCTCGCGATCGGCGCAGTGGAGTGGCTGACGATGGCGCGCATCGTGCGCGGACAAATCCTCTCGATCAAAAAAATGGAATACATCGAGGCCGCGCGTTCGCTGGGGCTCGGCAAGCGCCGGATCATTTTCCGCCACATGATCCCCAACGCGCTCGGGCCGGTGATCGTTTATACGACGCTCACGATTCCGGCGGTGATGTTGCTCGAGGCGTTTCTGAGTTTTCTCGGTCTCGGCGTGCAGCCGCCGATGAGTTCGTGGGGCGTGCTGATCAAGGACGGCGCGGAAAAGATGGAGGAGTTTCCCTGGCTGCTGATTTTCCCCGGCGGCCTGTTTTCGCTGACGCTCTTCTCGCTGAACTTTCTCGGCGACGGCCTGCGCGACGCGCTCGACGTGCGCTCGGCCAAAGATTGAGGCTCGCCGCGCGAAGCGACGCCCGCTTTTGATCTGAACGACCCATGCGGCGTTTCCGGCCCTACCTCAAATACCTGAAAGCTGTTCGCGGCTCGCTCATCGCGGCCATCGTGTATGGCTTGATCTATGGCGCCACGAGCGGCCTCGGTCTGCCGACGCTGATCAAATACGTTTTCCCGCCGATCTTCAGCAACGACGGCCCGCCTCTCGCAACGTCGACCGTGCTGCTGATCGCCGCGTGCGTGCCGATCCTTTTCCTGCTCCGCGCGCTGTCGGGTTATCTCAACAGTTACTACGTGCAGCTGACCGGCGTGCAGATCCTCGAGTCGATCCGCATCGATTATTTTTCGAAACTCCAGGTGCTGCCTCTGTCGTTTCTGCAACGTCGCGCCGCGGGCGACCTGCTCTCGCGCGGTCTCGCCGACACCGCGCAGCTGCAGTTCACTCTTACGCAGGCGGCCAACGACGGCGTGAAACAACCGATGGCGCTGCTCGGCGCGCTCGGGTTTCTCGTCTGGCAGGCGTTCACGACCGACGGCGTCGTGCTCGTTCTCGTGTGCCTGCTGATCGTGCCGCTGACCGTGTTTCCCGTGCGCTATGTCGGACGCAAGATCGTGCGCCGCGCCGAGCAGATGCAGGCGCGCCTCGGCGGCGTAACCTCGCACTTCTCGGAAAATCTCGCCGCCGCGCGCGAGGTCCGCGCCTTCAGCCTCGAGCAACGCGAGACCACGCGTTTCGCGCAGGCCGCGCGCAGTCTCGTTGACGCGCAGATGCGCATCGTGAAATACGCGCAAGCACTCACGCCCGCCATCGAAGTGATTTCCGCGGCCGGCATCGCCGCGACGCTGGTTTTCGCGCACCGACTCGGCGTGCAGTGGGAGACGTTTATCGCGATCATCACCGCGCTCTATCTCTGCTACGAACCGATCAAGAAACTCGCTTCGCTCAACAGTGAGTTCAAACGCGGTGAAGCCTCGCTCGACCGACTCGAGCTCGTTCTCAAGGAACCGCTCACGATCACCGATCCGGCCTCCCCTGTATCCGTGGACCGGTTACGCGGCGAAGTGAAGTTCGACGCCGTGACTTTCGCCTATGCCGACGGCGAACCGGCGCTGAAAAACGTCTCGCTGCAAATCCCCGCCGGCACCACCTGCGCGCTCGTCGGCCCCAGCGGCGCCGGCAAGAGCACGTTCGCCAACCTCGTGCCGCGTTTCTACGAAGTGAACGCCGGCGCCGTAAGCATCGACGGCCACGATGTGCGCTCGCTGCGCCTCTCCGATCTGCGTCGCAACATCGCGGTGGTTTCGCAGGACCCGGTGCTCTTCAACGACACCATTTACAACAATCTCCTCCTCGGCCGCGAAAACGCCACGCGCGACGAAGTGATCGCCGCCGCGGTCGACGCGCATGCCGACGAGTTCATTCGCTCGCTTCCGCAGGGCTACGACACGATTGTGGGCGAACGCGGCGCGCTCTTGTCGGGCGGACAGAAACAGCGCATCGCCATCGCCCGCGCATTTCTCCGCAACGCTCCGATCCTTATCCTCGACGAAGCGACCTCCGCGCTCGATTCGCAAAGCGAGCAGATGATCCAGGAAGCGCTGCGAAAGCTCGTCGTCGGCAAGACCGTGCTGATCATCGCACATCGTTTCAGCACGATCCGCGACGCGTCCATGATCGTGGTCTTCGATCGCGGCGAAATCGTCGCGACTGGCAGCCATCCCGAGCTCTACGGCACCAGCCCGCTCTACAAGGAGCTCTACGATCGTCAGCTCGTTACGGCCTGAGCTGCGCGCACAAACGATTCCAGTATGGTGGAGCCCGGCGTCCCCGCCGGGCTTTTTGTTTGTTAAGCGCCCCACGCTCAGCCCGACGAGGACGTCGGGCTCCACCTTCTGGCACCACGCCGCCCGATCGGGAGATTTTCCCCGTTGCAGGTTCGGGCGGTCGGGTCGAAGAGTGTCGCCATGCCCGATCAGCCGCATGCGTTCAGCAAAATCGCCGAGGAACTCGTCGGCGATCTGCGCGGCGTGGCTTTCGAGGAACCGCGCAAGCAGGTGAAGCGCGTCACCCAGCCCCTGGCGGCCGTGGTCGAGCAGTTGTTGCAACAACACCAGATCGGTCGGGAATCGCCGGAGCAAACGATTCGCGACCACTGGGTGGAGCTCGTCGGCCCGGCCAACGCCAACTACTCGCACCCTGCCCGGATCGAACGTAACCGCGTCACCGTGCTCGCCGCTCACGCGGTCGTGCGCAACGAGCTCTTCCATCACCGGGAGCAGATCACGGAGAAAATCCGTGCCCTGCCGGGGTGCGGTCACGTCAAAGGTCTCACATTGCGGGCAGGTTAACTGGCTGTCCTTGCGACGAAACTGCGGGCCCGGACAGAAGGGGCGATCGCAGTCAGTTCGGTGCCGAACTTTGCGCTTGCGCGCCTCCCCCGGCTTAGGGAACCTCGCGGCTTGCGTTAGTGGAAAGCCGTCGGTTGCGGCTTCCCACCATGACTGGTCCGGCATCCCGTCGGATTGGAACGGTGCTTCCGGCTCAACCGCGGTTTCGGCCGCGAGGGGGCGGGTGGCACGGGGTCTGCGAAGATCCCCTACAGTTCGTGAAGTAAACCAACAAACCATGTCCACCTCCGTCGTTAAACCCGAAATCATCGCCCAGTATAAGACTCACGATAAAGACACCGGCTCGTCCGAAGTCCAAATCGCGCTTCTTACCGCTCGTATCAATCACTTGACCGAGCACCTCCGCATCCACCGCAAGGATTTTCACTCCCGCCGTGGACTGCTGCAGATGGCCAGCCGCCGTCGTAAGCTCCTCGATTATCTCAAGAAGCACGACCTGCCGAAGTATACCGAAATCCTGCAGAAGCTGAATCTGCGCAAGTAACCACCTTTATCACACGGGCGACCCGATCCGCGGGTCGCCCGTTGTCTTTACGACACTCGATTTCAGACCGGGACATTTCCGACTGCCGCCCCTCACCCGACTGGGCGCCACTCGGAAATCTCTCGCGAAGAGCGAGGAGATAAGAGTGGGTTGTTCGTCCGAAAACCCTTAACCCCGCAGCGACTTCGCGTCGCCGCTGCCTCCCACCCCGGAGGCTCCGACTGCGTCCCAGGCTTCGTGTCACTGGCCGCCGTCGTCTATCCGCGACACGTATCCGTATCCGTAATCCGTATCCGCTAATGAATCAGAAACATATCGTCGAAGTCGCCGGTCTCGGCATCAAGTTCTCGACCGGCACCTTCGCCCAGCTCGCCAACGGCGCTGTCAACGTCAACATCGGCGAGACCAACGTCTTCGTCACCGCTTGCGTCGCCCAGACGATGCGCCCCGGTCAGGACTTTTTCCCGCTCACCGTCGACTATCGCGACAAATACGCGGCCGCCGGCCGTTTCCCGGGTGGCTATTTCAAGCGCGAAGGCCGTCCGTCCGAGCGCGAGATCCTCATCTCCCGTCTTTGCGATCGCCCCTGCCGCCCGCTCTTCCCTGAGGGTTTCCTCAATGAAGTGCAGATCATCGGTCAGCTCCTGTCGGCCGACCAGGTCAACGACTCCGACATCGCGATGGTCAACGGCGCCAGCGCCGCCCTCGCCATCTCCGACATTCCGTGGGCCGGCCCGATCGGCGCCGTGCGCGTCGGTTTGATCGACGGCCAGTTCGTCGCCAACCCCACCATCGAGCAGATGTATGGCTCGTCGCTCGACCTCATCTACGTCGGCACCGAGAAGGACATGCTGATGATCGAGGGCTCGGCCGACCAGCTGCCCGAAGAAGAATTCATCAAGGCCCTCGAGTTCGGCCACCAGGCCATCCAGCCGATCATCGCCGCGATCAAGGAACTCGCTTCCCTCGCCGGCAAACCGAAGGCCACGTTCGCCCTCGTCGGCGCCACGCCTGAGGCCCGCGCGATCATCGAGCGCGTCGTCCCCGCCGAGCGCATTTCCGAAGCCATCTTCGGCAAGGAAAAGGCCGCCCGCGGCAACGCCGTGAAGCTTCTCAAGGAAGAAGCCAAGGCCGCTCTCCTCGCCGAACTCGGCGAAGGCAAGTTCACCGACGTCGATCTCAACGTCGTCTTCGAAGACCTCCAATACAAAGCCTACCGCCAGACGGTCCTCACCAAGGGCGTTCGCGCCGACGGCCGCGGCCAGCGAGACGTTCGTCCGCTGCAGGCGCAGGTCGGTGTTCTCCCCCGCGTGCACGGTTCCGCGATGTTCCAGCGCGGCGACACGCAGAACATCGCCATCACGACCCTCGGGCCCACCAAGGAAGCCCAAGAGATGGACGGCCTCACCGGCGGTGCGACTTCGAAGTCCTTCATCCTCCACTATAACTTCCCGCCCTTCTCCGTCGGCGAAACCGGCCGCTTCACCGGCCCGGGCCGTCGCGAGATCGGTCACGGCGCCCTCGCCGAGCGTTCGCTCGTCCCGGTGCTTCCGCCGGAGGATGCGTTCCCCTATTCGATCCGCGTCGTTTCCGAGATCATGTCGTCCAACGGCTCGACCTCGATGGCCTCGATCTGCGGCGGCTGCTTGTCTCTCATGGATGCCGGCGTGCCGATCATCGCTCCCGTCGCCGGTATCTCCTGCGGTCTCATGACCCAGAACGGTCCGGACGGCTCCATCGAGAAGTGGGTTACGATCACCGACATCCTCGGTGAGGAAGACCACTTCGGCGACATGGACTTCAAGCTCGCCGGCACCACCAAGGGCATCACCGGCTTCCAGCTCGACCTCAAGATCAACGGCCTGCCCTTCGAGATCGCCAAGACCGCGATCTTCCAGGCCCGCGACGCCCGCATCGAGATCCTCAAGGTCATGCTGGCTTCCCTGCCCGCGCCCCGCGCCGATCTCTCCAAATACGCTCCGCGCATCCAGACGATCCAGATCGATCCCGAAAAGATCGGCCTGCTCATCGGCCCCGGTGGCAAGACCATCCGCCGCATCGTCGAGACGACCGGCGCGCAGATCGACATCGCCGACGACGACTCGGGCAAGGTCTTCATCTACTCGAACAACGCTGACGCCATGAACCGCGCCATCTCCGAGATCGACTCGCTCTGCGGCGGCTCCGGTGGCAAGGGCGGCGGCGTTCCGATCGAAGTGGGCAAGATCTACACCGGTCGCGTCACCGGCGTGAAGGACTTCGGCTGCTTCGTCGAGTGCCTCCCCGGCAAGGAAGGTCTCTGCCACATCAGCGAACTCGCCGACTTCCGCGTGCGCCGCACCGAAGACGTCGTCAAGATGGGCGACTCGATCACGGTCAAGTGCATCGGCATCGACGAGAAGTCCGGCAAGGTCCGCCTCTCCCGCAAAGCCGCGATGAAGGAACTCGAAGCGCAGAAGCAGCAAGGCGAACAACCCGCCGCTGAAGCTCCTGCCGCCCCCGAAGCTCCCGCGCCGCAGAGCTAAGCTCGATCAAACTCAGTTCTCCCAGCCGGAGGCGTTCGCGCCTCCGGCTTTTTTGTGCCCGCATGGCCCGAGTCGTGCCAAAGTCCGTCCCATGTCGAGCCAAGGTGCGGACACGGTCGCGACCAAGTGCGCACCGGGTCGTGCCACTGTGCGGACCGGGTCGACCCAAGGTGCGGATCGGATCGAGCCACGGTTCATCCCGAGTCGCGCCAGGGTGCGGCGTGACTCGCGCGTTGGTCGGGGTTTCCACCTCAGGTAGCCGGCCCACACCGCGTCACTGACACGGCCCCATGGCACGGAAAAAACGCCGTGCTACCTTGCGGCCTGAGCGGCTCCTTTCCCGCGCCGCCTCGTCTCGGAACCCCAATCAGAGGAGGACTTTTATGAAAACGACGCTCTTGAGGAAAACCGTAGCCTTCACGCTTATCGGCGCTGCCGTTTCGGTCGCGCCCGCGCTTCATGCCGGCAACGATCACGACAATAAAAAGCCCAAAGGACTGGTTTCCGCGGACCAAAAGCGCGGAGCACAACGCGCGGCCGACATCATCGGCAACGAGGTAAAAAACACCTCGGGCGAACGCCTCGGAAAAATTTCCGATCTCGTCATCAGCTCGAAGAAAGGTCGCATCGTTTACGCGCTGGTGAGCTCCGGCGGTGTCGTCGGCCTCGGCACCACTGTGCGCGCCGTGCCGTTCAGCGCGCTTTCGACCGATTATGATGCCAAGGGCGCACTCACGCTCGACATTACACTGGATCGTTGGAACTCCGCGCCACCCATCGAGAAGGACAACCTCGACGCGCTCGCCACACCTGAGCGCAGCCAGCAGTTGCATGCGCTTTTCGGACGCGAAAAAGACGCGCGCGAGTTTCGCCGGCTCTTCGAACGCGAAGCGAAAGAACCCACGGGGCAACTCCTCGTTCGGGCGACTGAGTTGGATGATCGCGAGATCATCAACCAAGGTCGCGATGTCGGCGAAGTCGAAGACGTGCTGGTCGACGTGGAGCGCGGCCAGGCTTCGCTGCTAATCGAAGCCGAGGATGACTACGTCGGCAGCGACCTGAAGTTTGTTGTGAGCTTCGAACAAGTGAGCGCGGGCTACGACGACAACGAGGCTGTGTTCCTCACGAGCCTCTCGCCCGAGGATTTTCGCCGTGCCACACCGGCCGAAAGCCGCGACTCGCGCGACGATCTGAAACGTTACCCGTATGTCTGGGGCGGATACGGCTTCGGCACCGCGCCGGCCTATCCGGTGGGAGGGACGGATCACGCCGTGTCGGAAGACCGCATCGCCAGCACGAGCCGACGCCTGTCCGTGGAAGCGGTTCGCGAAGCACTGCGCAGCGACAAGAGCCTTTCTGAGAGGGCCCGGCGGGCCACGATCGAGCAACGCGAGGACAAGCTCGTCGTGACCGGCACGGTCCCTTCCAAGGAGATAAAGGAGAGGGTCGAGGACCGACTCGAGCAAATCGCCACGGGTTGGAAGATCGAAAATCGCCTGGTCGTTGCATCCAACGACTAACTCCACACCAAGCGAACGCACGCACGCTGGAAGCGCGGCCCTGACCAGGCCGCGCTTTTTTGTGCGTCAGCGCTTCCGCGCTCGGGAACCCGTGAGGATGGCGGCGCACTGTTAACGTTAAATCAGGAGTTCCCCTCTCCTGAAGAAACCCCGACGGCCTGGCGTGCGCCGGTCGTTCACAAACCCTACCCCACATGATCCTAGCTCTGCTACCGCCGTGTCGCGGTGCCCTCGTCGGGCGCCGCTTTTCTCTGGCTGCTGCTTTGTTGCTCGCGTTCGTCTGGCTCTCCCCGGCTTCCGCCCGCGCCCAAACCGATCTCCCTGTTTACGACGATGGACTCGCCGCCGGTTGGGAGAGCTGGAGCTGGGCGTCCGTCGATCTCGCCAGCACCGCTTACGCGCACGACGGGGCGACTTCGATCGCCGTCGATGCGGGTGCGTGGTCGGCGTTGAGCCTGCGTCATGCTCCGATGGATACAACAGGCTACGGCAAACTCACGTTCTGGATCAACGGCGGCCCGGTCGGCGGCCAGCGCCTCATGGTCTCCGCCACGCTCAACGACGCCGGCCAACCGTCGGTGGCGATCGGCCCCCTCGCAGCCGATACATGGCAGTTCGTCGAAATCCCGCTCGCTTCGCTGAGCGCGGACGACGTGGACAATTTCACCGGCTTCTGGATTCAGGAAGGCACGGGCAACACGGCGCCCACGTTTTACGTGGATGACATCGTGATCACCGGCAGCGTGCCCACGATCCCGGCACCGCCGCTCGACGGTGGGATGCCGCTCTACGACGACGCGTTCACGAGCGGTTGGCAGAATTGGAGCTGGGCGAGCGTGAACGCCGCTGCCACGAATCCCGTCAACTCGGGCACGTCGGCCATCGCAGTGAACTCCGAGGCCTACACGGCGGTGTATTTTCACCACACCGCGTTCGCGACCGACGACTATTCAGCCCTCACGTTTTGGATCCACGGCGGCGCCAGCGGCGGACAATTGCTGCAAGTGCGCGCACTGCTCAGCGACAACGCGCAGGACGGCGTCATCGTCGGCCCGCTCGTCGCCGACACGTGGACCAAGGTCACGATCCCGCTCGCCGATCTCGGCGTCGCCGCGCAGCCCGATCTGACCGGCATCTGGTTCCAGGAAGCCGCGGGCATCACACAGCCGACCTATTATCTCGACGATGTCCGCCTCGATCGCGCGCCTCCGCCCGCGGTGGTGAACGTGACGATCAAAACCAAGAACACTGTCCGCACGGTCGACGAGCGTCTCTTCGGCCTCAACACCGCGATCTGGGATGCGGCGTTCGACACCGCGACCACGGCCGAACTTCTGGTCGAAGCCGACAACCGCGCGCTGCGTTTCCCCGGAGGATCGATTTCCGACGTTTATCACTGGGAGACCAATCGCAGCGAAGGAGAGACGTGGGAATGGGCCACGAGCTTCGATGATTTTGCCCACATCGCGAAACTCACCGACGCTCAGGTTTTCATCACCGTGAACTACGGCACCGGCACACCCGAAGAAGCCGCACGCTGGGTTCGCTACGCCAACAAAACGAAAAAGCTCGGCATCAAATATTGGGAAGTCGGCAACGAGAACTACGGCACGTGGGAAGCCGACAACAACGACCGTCCGCACGACCCCGTGACCTACGCCACGCGCTTCAAGGAATACATGCGCCAGATGAAGGCCGTGGATCCCAAGATCAAAGTCGGCGCGGTCGTCGAAGCGTCCGAAGACAGCAGCGCCAACTACACCGACCAGACGGTCATCAACCCACGCACCGGCCAGCCGCACGATGGGTGGACCGCCGTGCTGCTCGCGACGTTCAAGAAGCTCCACGTGATCCCCGATTTCGTCGTTTTTCACCGCTACGAGCAGGCTCCCGGCGGTGAGGACGACGCGTTTCTCCTGAACTCCTCGCGCGGTTGGAAAAACGACGCCGCTTCGATCCGCCAGATGCTCGAGGACTACCTCGGCAAGGACGCGAAGAAAGTCGAAATCAACTGCACCGAGAACAACTCCGTTTACTCGAATCCCGGCAAACAGACCACAAGCCTCGTCAACGGACTCTTCCTCGCCGACAGCATCGGCAACATCATGCAGACGGAGTTCAATTCGATGTTCTGGTGGGATCTCCGCAACGGTCAGGAAGCCGGCAACAACAACAGCTCCTCGCTGTATGGCTGGCGCCGCTACGGCGACTACGGCATCGTCACCGCCGCGGATCCCGCCGGCCCCGCCGATCGCTACCCGACGTTCTACGTCTACAAGCTCCTCCAGCATTTCGCCCGCGGCGGCGAGAATGTGATCGAAGCCACGAGCGACTACAACGGACTCGGCGTGTATGCCGTGCGCGATCACAACAAGGAGCTGCGCCTTCTCCTCATCAACAAGCACCCGACCGCGACGCTGAAAGTGAAGGTCAAGGTGCAGGACTTCAATGTCAGCCCCGCCGCCCAGGTTTACACCTACGGCATCCCGCAAGACGAAGCCGCGCGCACCGGCGAAGGCTCCGCCGACATCGCGCAGAGCAGCACGCATCTCTCAGGGAAGACCTTTATCTTCTCGCCCGCGCCCTACTCCGCGACCGTGCTCCAAATCAAGAAGGGCAACGCGGTTCCGAAAAAACCCGAAAAGCATCACCACAAACCGCACAAGCCGAAGCCCGACAAGAAGCCAAAGGATCCCAAGGGCAAAAAGTAATCGCGCCCTTCGGCCCCCGTTCGCGGCAAATCACCGCTAGGGACGGCTCCGATTCGTCCGACGGCACTCGCGCACAGTTTGCGAAGTGTCGTCGGGCGCTCGGCGCGCCGTCCTTTTCATGTCCGCAAGCGGCAGCGCGACAGACGCGGACAAAAAAAGTGGCCAGGCACTCCACGGCACTGGGAGAACGTCGTTGCCGTTGCTACCTTCCGGTCCTGGCGGAGTTCACGCGCCTGCCCATGCATG
>Ga0182793_1001241_pt1 | contig 16384 bp, 14 predicted proteins | sample Passage237A_FD_130498 | JGI IMG/M metagenome (GOLD analysis project Ga0182793, IMG submission 130498) | Cellulose adapted compost microbial communities from Newby Island Compost Facility, Milpitas, CA, USA - Passage2 37A (version 2) (version 2) ... | reverse complement strand
GGTACAGGCCGCCGCCATAGGCCCACTCCGGGCTCTCGGCCCACTCGAAGTGGGGCAGGGCCTCGGGGCTGGCCACGGCCGGGTCGCCCGGCCAGACCCAGATGAAGCCGTAGCGCTCGATCACCGGGAAGCTGCGGATCTTCGGGAAGCCGCCCACGCGCTGCCCGGGCATGGACACGGTGCAGCCGTCGGTGCCCATCACCAGGCCGTGGTAGCCGCACACCAGCAGGCCGTCGCAGACCTTGCCCAGCGACAGCGCCGCGCCACGGTGCGGGCAGAAGTCCTCCACCGCCGCGGCCTTGCCGTCCGGGCCGCGGAACAGGCACATGGGCAGGTCGCAGATGCGCCGGCCCAGCGGCTTGCCTTCGATCTCGTCGGGGGTGCAGGCGACGTACCAGGCGTTGAGTGGATAGGTCATGGGTTGGCTCTCTGGCTGTTGGGCCCGCGCCGCGGGCGCGGGGACGGATGGGCGGTCGGCGCGCCGGCGGCGCCCGGCTTCAGTGGTTGGTCCAGACCACCTCTTGGCCGGTGACCGGGTTGGGGAAATTGAACGGCAGGCTGACCGAGCGGGCCATCACCTGGTTCTTGGCGAAATAGCAGCCGAATTCCTCGCGCGGAATGGCATGGTCCGGGCCGCGCCAGTTTTCCGGGTACAGGGTGGTGGTCTGCACCGCCGCATCTTCGGACAGGCGTTCGTGCAGGCGCCACCAGTCCTGCGGCATGTCCTGCGGGGCGCCGAGCACGCCGGCCCGGGGCAGGTTGGCCATGCCGGTGGCGATGGCCCCCTCGGCCACGATGCAGACCTGGAAGAAGCTCAGCTTCCACTGTCCCTCGTGGCGGCGGTATTCGGTCTTGTACCAGACCGAGTGGTCCGCGCCTTCCCGGCTGAGGCTGTTGAAATTGTTGCGCGGCTGGTGCGAGAAGAAGCGGTCGGCCGAGGTGCGGATGTAGGCCTTTACCGTCTGCAGGTCATCGGACACGGTGATGACCGGCTGGGCCATCTTGTGGTCGATGAAGGCGCCGTAGATCGGCCAGTCGGCATAGCCGGTGTAGGCGCCGAAGTAGCCGACCCACAGCCGGTGCGCGCCCTCCAGGCCCTTCCACGCGCCGTACTTGTACAGGAAGGTGCCTTCCGGGTGCGCCAGTTCGGCCTGGTTGGACTTGAGCAGGTGGTCCTGCTGGAAACCGTAGATGTGGTGGAAGCGCACGATGTCGTTGTGCGCGGCCACCTTGCCGATCCGGCGGACCGCCTCGGCATAGTCCATGGCCAGGGCCGGGGCGCAGGCCAGGGCCAGCAGGGCCGCGCCCAGGCGCGCGCCCGGACGGCGGGTCCGGCGCCAGGCCGGCGATGGCGCTTGGTAGTGCATGCTTGCCTCCCACAACGGTTGCTGCGCCTGGGGCGCCGCGTCGCACCCCTCCCGGGCATGGCCGCGGGCGGCACCTGCCGCCGTAGTGACCATTCGGTCATAAAACGACCATATAGTCAATTCGGGAAGGCGGCGGCTGCGCTAAGGTTGGCAGCCCCAGGGAGGAGACTCGGGATGGAACAACCCACGCAGACCCGGCCACGCCTGGCCCAGCGCCGGCGCAACCTGACCCGCGACGCCCTGCTGGAGGCAGGCATGCGCCTGTTTGCCCGGCGCGAGGTGGACGCGGTCAGCATCGACGACATCGTCAACGAGGCCGGGGTGGCCAAGGGCAGCTTCTACAACCACTTCCGCGACAAGGAAGCCTTCGCGCGCGACATCGGCGCCGAGGTCCGGCGCCAGGTCGAGGCGGTGATCGCGCGCTTCACCGACGGGGTGGAGGACCCGGCCCTGCACACCGCGCTGGCGCTGTGCGTGTTCGCCGACTTCGCCACCCGCTCGCGTGAGCGGGCGCGGGTGCTGTACAAGCTCAACGACGGCTCGACCATGCAGGACGCGCCGATCAACCAGACCCTGCGCGAGGTCATGCAGCAGGGCGTGGACGGCGGACGCTTCCGCGGTGTGGACGTGGAATGCGCGCTGCTGCTGGTGATGGGCCTGAACGTGATCACGGTCAGGCACGTGATCGAGGAGCGCCTGGCCACGCCGCCGGCGCAGGTGGCCGAGGGCATGGCCTCGGCGCTGCTGCGCGGGCTGGGCCTGGCCCCGGCGCAGGCGGCGCGGATCGCGGCCCTGGCCTGCCGCAGCGTGTTCGGCGAGCGCGCCGGCACCGGCAGATAGCTATTGACGATAACAATTTCCTGTGGCCTTCTGCCGCATCGGCGCGCGGCCCGGATGTCCCGGCCGCGCCTGCGCTTGAGTGGAGGACGAGATGGGCGGGAGCCAAGAGCAGATCGGCGCCAGGACCACCTGGCTGACCCTGGCACTGTGCTGCGGGATTTCGATATTCGAGGGGTATGACCTGCAGGCCGCGGGCGTGGTCGCGCCCAAGGTGGCCGCGGTATTCGGGCTGGGGCCGTCCCAGCTGGGCTGGTTCTTCAGCGCCGCCACCTTCGGCCTGATGCTGGGCGCGGTGATCGGCGGGCGCCTGTCCGACCGGCTGGGCCGCAAGCGGGTGCTGATCGGTTCGGTGTTCGCCTTCGGCCTGGCCTCGGTGGCCACCGCCATGAGCTGGGATGGCGACACCCTGCTGCTGTTCCGCTTCCTCACCGGCGTGGGGCTGGGCGGCGCCCTGCCCAACCTGCTGGCCCTGGTCACCGAGAACGCGCCGCCGCGCATGCGCAGCTTCATGGTCGGCGCGCTCTACGCCGGCCTGCCCTGCGGTGGCGCCCTGGCGGCGCTGACCAGCCTGGCCGGGGTCGAGCCGGAAAGCTGGAAGAACGTGTTCCTGGTCGGTGGCCTGGCCCCGATCCTGCTGTGCCTGCCGCTGGCCCTGTACCTGCCCGAGTCGCGCGCCCAGCAGGTGGCGGCGGCGCAGCCGCAGGCGCGCCCGGGCGTGGCCCTGGCCCTGTTCGGGCAGGGGCGCGGGGTGGCCACGGTGGTGCTGTGGGTCGGCTTCTTCCTGGCCCTGCTGGCCATGTACCTGCTGCTGAACTGGCTGCCCTCGCTGCTGGTCGGGCGTGGCCTGAGCATGCAGGACGCCTCGTGGGTGCAGATGCTGTTCAACATCGGCGGTGCCGTGGCCAGCGTGGCCACCGGGCGGTTGATGGACAGCAGCTGGCGCCGGCTGTTCATCGCCGTGGCCTTCCTGGCCACCGTGGGCGCGATCATGGCCCTGGCCGGTGCCCCGGCGACCCCCTGGGTGTCCATGGTCTGCGGCCTGCTGATTGGCGCCACCGTGTCCTCCACCCAGGCCATCCTCTACGCCCTGGCCCCGGTCAGCTACCCGACCGCCGTGCGCGGCACCGGGGTGGGCGCGGCGGTCTCGGTCGGGCGCCTGGGTTCGGCCGCCGGCCCGCTGCTGGCCGCGGCCCTGATCGGCAGCGGCGGCAATGCCAACCAGGTGCTGATGACCCTGGTGCCGGTGCTGGCCGTGGCTGGCGTACTGACCTGGTGGCTGGGCGGTCGCCCGCCGGCGCAGGACTGAGTCATTCCCCCAAGTTCCGGCATGGGAACGTGAAAGTTATGCCGGGATTCGATAACAGCTAGAGCGTGGACCCGGTGGGCCGGGTCCGCGCCGCTGGCCAAGATGGAGCTGCTACAGCCGGCCCCTGGCGGCCGGCCCAGACGGAGTTCCCCCATGTCCGAGCCCAGTTCCCCTCTTGCCGGCCTGTCCTCGATGGCCACCCGCCAGGTGCTGGCGGCGCTGGCCGTGCAGGCCCAGGCCGCCGGCCTGGCGCCGGTGCGGATCACCTCGGTGGGCGGGGTGGATGCCGAGCAGCGGGTACTGGGCGGCGAGGAGGTGGACCTGGTCTGGCTGGCCGCGCCGGCGCTGCAGCGGCTGGAGGCCGCCGGCCAGCTGCTGCCGGGCAGCCGCCGCGACCTGATGCGTTCGCAGATCTGGGTGGCGGTGCGCGAGGGCGCGCCGCGCCCGCCGGTGGCCGACGAGGCCCAGGTCCGCGAGGCGGTGCTGGGCGCGCGCAGCCTGGGCTACTCCACCGGCCCCAGCGGCAACTACCTCACCGGCCTGTTCCAGCGCTGGGGCATCTGGGAGCAGGTGCAGCCACGCCTGGTCAAGGCGCCGCCGGGCGTGCCCGTGGGCGCGCTGATCGCCCGTGGCGAGGTCGAGCTGGGCTTCCAGCAGCGCAGCGAGCTGGTCGGCCTGGACGGAGTGGACGCGATCGGCCCGCTGCCCGATGCGATCCAGCACACCACGGTGTTTTCCGGCGCGGTCTGCGTGCGCAGCCGCGCGCCGCAGGCGGCCGCGCGCCTGCTTGATTTCATGGCCTCGGACGCGGCGTCCGGGATCCTGCTCGCCCACGGCATGGCGCCGGCGTGAGCGCAACCGTCCGCCCTGACCGGCGGCGCAAGAACAGGTAGGACCAGATGATCATCGACATCCACGGCCACTACACCACCGCGCCCAAGGCGCTGGAGGAGTGGCGCAACCGCCAGATCGCGGCCATCGGCAACCCCGCGGCCATGCCCAAGGCCTCGGAGCTGAAGATCTCCGACGACGAGATCCGCGAGTCGATCGAGGCCAACCAGCTGCGCCTGATGCGCGAGCGCGGCGCCGACCTGACCGTGTTCTCGCCGCGCGCCAGCTTCATGGCCCACCACATTGGCGACTTCCAGGTCTCCTCGGCCTGGGCGGCGATCTGCAACGAGATGTGCTACCGGGTCAGCCAGCTGTTCCCGGACCATTTCATCCCGGCGGCGATGCTGCCGCAGAGCCCGGGCGTGGACCCTGCCACCTGCATCCCCGAGCTGGTCAAGTGCGTGGAGCAGTACGGCGCGGTGGCGATCAACCTCAACCCCGACCCGTCCGGCGGCCACTGGACCAGCCCGCCGCTGACCGACCGCAGCTGGTACCCGATCTACGAGAAGATGGTCGAGTACGACATCCCGGCGATGGTCCACGTCAGCACCAGCTGCAACGCCTGCTTCCACACCACCGGCGCGCACTACATCAACGCCGACACCACCGCGCTGATGCAGCTGATCCAGGGCGACCTGTTCAAGGACTTCCCGACCCTGAAGCTGGTCATCCCGCACGGCGGCGGCGCCGCGCCCTACCACTGGGGCCGTTACCGTGGCCTGGCCCAGGAACTGAAGAAGCCGCTGCTGCGCGACCACCTGCTCAACAACGTGTTCTTCGATACCTGCGTCTACCACCAGCCGGGCATCGACCTGCTGGCCACCGTCATCCCGGTGGACAACATCCTGTTCGCCAGCGAGATGATCGGCGCGGTCCGCGGCATCGATCCGGAGACCGGACACTACTACGACGACACCAAGCGCTACATCGAGGCCAACACCCGCCTCAGCGCGCAGGACAAGCAGAAGATCTACGAAGGCAACGCCCGCCGGGTCTACCCGCGGCTGGATGCCGCACTCAAGCAGAAGGGCAAGTGACCATGTACGAACTTGGCGTGGTGTACCGCAACATCCAACGTGCCGACCGCGAGGTCGCCGACGCGCTGGCCGCGCTGGGCTCGGCCACCGTGCACGAGGCCATGGGCCGGGTCGGCCTGCTGAAGCCCTACATGCGCCCGATCTACCCCGGCGCCCAGGTCTCCGGCACCGCCGTCACCGTGCTGCTGCACCCGGGCGACAACTGGATGATGCATGTGGCCGCCGAGCAGATCCAGCCGGGTGACATCGTCGTGGCCGCGGTCACTGCCGAGTGCAGCGACGGCTATTTCGGCGACCTGCTGGCCACCAGCTTCAAGGCCCGCGGCGCCCGCGCCCTGGTGATCGACGCCGGCGTGCGCGACGTCAGGACCCTGCAGGAAATGCAGTTCCCGGTGTGGAGCAAGGCGATCAGTGCCAAGGGCACGATCAAGGCCACCCTGGGCTCGGTAAACATCCCGGTGGTCTGCGCCGGCATGTGGGTGACCCCGGGCGACGTGATCGTGGCCGACGACGACGGCGTGGTCTGCGTTCCGCGCGAGCGCGCCGCGGCGACCCTGGAGGCGGCGCTCAAGCGCGAGGCCAACGAGGGCGAGAAGCGCGAGCGCCTGGCTGCCGGCGTGCTGGGCCTGGACATGTACAACATGCGCGAGCCGCTGGCCAAGGCCGGCCTGCGCTACATCGACTGACGATGGATACGGTCGCGCTCATCGGTTACGGCGAGGTTGGCCGGATCCTGGCCGAGGACCTGCGCGCGGCCGGCGTGCGGGTCGCCGCCTGGGACCTGGCCCTGGCCGCGGACGATGCGCGCGCCGGCGCCATGCGCGCGCACGCCGCCGCCCAGGGCGTGCGCCTGGGCATGGACGCGGCCGACGCGGTGGCCGGCGCGCCCCTGGTGGTGTGCGCGGTTACCGCCAGCCAGACCCTGGAGGCGGCCCGTTCCTGCCTGGGTGGGCTGCAGCCGGGCGCGTTCTTCCTGGACTTCAACAGCGCCTCGCCGGGGACCAAGGCCCAGGCCGCCGCGCTGGTGGACGCCAGTGGCGCCCGCTACGTGGAAGGCGCGGTGATGACCTCGGTGCCGCCGCACCGGATCAAGGTGCCGCTGCTGCTGGGCGGCCCGCATGCGCGCGCGCTGGAGGCGCCGCTGCAGGCCCTGGGTTTCGCCGCGCGCTTCCATGACCAGCGCCTGGGCGTGGCCAGCGCCACCAAGATGTGCCGCAGCGTGATGATCAAGGGCCTGGAAGCCCTGGTCGTGGAAAGCCTGACCGCCGCCCGCCAGTACGGCGTGGAGGACGCGGTGCTGGCGTCGCTGCAGGAGACCTTCCCCGGGATCGACTGGCAGGCCCAGGCCAGCTACTTCTTCCAGCGGGTGATCGAGCACGGCCGCCGCCGCAGTGAGGAAATGCGCGAGGTCGCCCGCACCGTGGCCGAGGCCGGGCTGGAGCCCTGGGCCGCCGAGGCCATCGCCAACCGCCAGGCCCGGATGGCCGACCTCGCCGACGCCGGGGTGTTTGGCCAGCGCGGCCAGCCCGGATTTGCCCGCAGTCCCGACTGGCGCACCGAGGCCGACCGCCTGCGCGCCACCTGCAAGCCCTGAGGACCACGATGAAGTTCGAGAAGACCCCCGGTTGGCTGGACTGGTACGCCAACCCCAGCAAGCCCGCCTTCAAGCTCCCGCCCGGCGCGGTGGATGCCCACTGCCACGTGTTCGGTCCGGGCGAGCAGTTCCCCTACGCCCCCGAGCGCAAGTACACCCCCTGCGATGCCAGCAAGGACCAGCTGTTTGCCCTGCGCGACCACCTGGGCTTCGAGCGCAACGTGATCGTCCAGGCCACCTGCCACGGCGCCGACAACCGCGCCATGGTCGACGCCCTGCGCCATTCCAATGGCAAGGCCCGCGGCGTGGCCACCGTGCGGGCCACGGTCAGCGACGAGGAGCTGGCCGAGATGCACGAGGCCGGCGTGCGCGGCGTGCGCTTCAACTTCGTCAAGCGCCTGGTCGACTTCACCCCCAAGGACGAGCTGGCCTCCATCGCCGAGCGCGTGGCCAGGCTGGGCTGGCACGTGGTGATCTACTTCGAGGCCGCCGACCTGGCCGAGCACCGCGGGTTCTTCGCCAGCCTGCCCACCACCGTGGTGGTCGACCACATGGGCCGCCCGGACGTGAGCAAGGACGCCTACGGGCCCGAGTTCGACCAGTTCATCCAGTTCATGGCCGACAACCCCCAGGTCTGGAGCAAGGTCACCTGCCCGGAACGCCTGAGCGTGACCGGCCCGGCCGCGCTGGACGGCGAGCGCAACGCCTACCGCGACGTGGTGCCCTTCGCCCGGCGCGTGGTCGAGGCCTTCCCCGACCGCGTGCTGTGGGGCACCGACTGGCCGCACCCCAATCTCACCAGGCACATGCCCGACGACGGCCTGCTGGTGGACTTCATCCCGCACATCGCACCCACCGCGGAATTGCAGCGCAAGCTGCTGGTGGACAACCCGATGCGGCTTTACTGGAGCTGAGCCATGGCACTGGACAAACCCTACCTGGACATCCCCGGCACCACCATCTTCGACGCCGACCAGTCGCGCAAGGGCTACTGGGTCAACCAGTTCTGCATGTCGCTGATGAAGGCCGAGAACCGCGCCCGCTTCAAGGCCAACGAACGCGCCTACCTGGACGAGTGGCCGATGACCGAGGAGCAGAAGCAGGCCATCCTCGACCGCGACCTCAACCGCTGCATCGCCCTGGGCGGGAACATCTACTTCCTGGCCAAGATCGGCGCCACCGACGGCAAGTCGTTCCAGCAGATGGCCGGCAGCATGACCGGCATGACCGAAGAGGAGTACCGCGACATGATGATCAACGGCGGGCGCTCGCCCGAGGGCAACCGCTACCTGGGCGAGGATGGCGACGCGCAGCCGCACCGCCAGCCGCAGGGCAGGGCCGGCAAGGGAGGTGCCGCCTGATGGCCAGGATCACCGCATCGGTCTACACCTCGCACGTGCCGGCGATCGGCGCCGCCCTGGACCTGGGCAAGGCCGGCGAGGACTACTGGAAGCCGGTTTTCGCCGGCTACGACTTCTCCAAGCAGTGGATGCAGGAGAACAAGCCTGACGTGGTGTTCCTGGTCTACAACGACCACGCCACCGCCTTCAGCCTGGAGATGATCCCGACCTTCGCCATCGGCACGGCCGCGCAGTTCCAGCCGGCCGACGAGGGTTGGGGACCGCGCCCGGTGCCGGTCGTGGAGGGCCACCCGGAACTGGCCTCGCACATTGCCCAGAGCGTGATCCAGGACGAGTTCGACCTGACCATCGTCAACCGCATGGACGTGGATCACGGCCTGACCGTGCCGCTGTCGCTGATGTGCGGCCAGCCGGAGAAGTGGCCGTTCAAGGTGATTCCGTTCGCGGTCAACGTGGTCCAGTACCCGGTGCCCTCGGGCCGCCGCTGCTACGCCCTGGGCCAGGCCATCCGCCGCGCGGTGGAGAGCTTCGACGAGGACCTCAACGTGCAGATCTGGGGCACCGGCGGCATGAGCCACCAGCTGCAGGGCCCGCGCGCGGGCCTGATCAACCGCCAATGGGATAATGCCTGGCTGGACAAGCTGATCGAGGATCCGGCGTCCGCCGCCCAGATCCCGCATATCGAATACGTGCGCGAGGCCGGCTCGGAGGGCATCGAACTGGTGATGTGGCTGATCGCGCGCGGCGCGATGGCCGACGTTGCCGGCGGCCCCAGGCCCAAGGTCGCACACCGCTTCTACCACGTGCCGGCGTCCAACACGGCCGTGGGCCATCTGATCCTGGAGAACAAGTAATGAGTACGATCAAGGTTGCCCTGGCGGGCGCCGGCGCCTTCGGCATCAAGCACCTGGATGCCATCGCCAACATCGAGGGCGTGGAAGTGGTGTCTGTGGTCAGCCGTGACCTGGAAAAGACCCGCAAGGTCGCCGAGAAGTACGGCATCGGCCACGCCACCACCGAGCTGGACGAGGCCCTGGCCCGCCCGGACGTGGACGCGGTGATCCTGTGCACCCCGACCCAGATGCACGCCGCCCAGGCCATGGCGGCGATGAAGGCCGGCAAGCACGTGCAGGTGGAGATCCCGCTGTGCGACGTGCTCAAGGACGGCGAGGCGGTGGTCCAGATGCAGGAGCAGACCGGCCTGGTGGCCATGTGCGGCCACACCCGCCGCTTCAACCCCAGCCACCAGTTCGTGCGCCGCCGGATCGAGGCCGGCGAGTTCAACATCCAGCAGATGGATGTGCAGACCTACTTCTTCCGCCGCACCAACATGAACGCGCTGGGCGAGCCGCGCAGCTGGACCGACCACCTGCTGTGGCACCACGCCGCCCACACCGTGGACCTGTTCGCCTACCAGACCGGCGGCAGGATCGTGCAGGCCAACGCCATCCAGGGCCCGATCCACCCGGAGCTGGGCATCGCCATGGACATGTCCATCCAGCTCAAGAGCAGCACCGGCGCGATCTGCACCCTGTCGCTGAGCTTCAACAACGACGGCCCGCTGGGCACCTTCTTCCGCTACATCGGCGACAGTGCCACCTACATCGCCCGCTACGACGACCTGGTCCAGTCCAGCGCCAAGTCCGGCGAGCAGCCGGTGGACGTGAGCAAGGTGGACGTGAGCATGAACGGCATCGAGCTGCAGGACCGCGAATTCTTCGCCGCCATCCGCGAGGGCCGACAGCCCAACGCCTCGGTGGCCTCGGTGCTGCCGTGCTACCAGGTCCTGCACCAGCTCGAGCAGCAGCTCAACGCCGCCGGCTGAGCATGTCCATGAGCCAGACCCGCCGGATCGGTCCGTTCCAGGTCGCCCCCATCGGCCTGGGCTGCATGGGCTTCAACCACGCCTACGGCACCCCGGTGCCGGAGGCGCAGGCCGCCGCCGTGATCGAGCGCGCGCTGGAACGGGGCGTGACCCTGTTCGACACCGCCGCCCTGTACGGTTTCGGCCTGAACGAGGAACTGGTGGGGAAGGTGCTGCGTCCGCACCGCGACCGCATCGTGCTGGCCTCCAAGGGCGGCATGGTCGGGGTGGATGGCAAGCGGGTGATCGACGGCCGCCCCGAGTCGCTGCTCCGGCACTGCGAGGACAGCCTGCGCCGGCTGGGCACCGAGGCGATCGACCTGTACTACCTGCACCGCTGGGACAAGGCGGTGCCGGTGGAGGAGAGCATGGGGGCCCTGTCCCGGCTGGTGGAGCAGGGCAAGGTCCGCGCCCTGGGCCTGTCCGAGGTCTCGGCCGCGACCCTGGCCAAGGCCCAGGCCGTGCACCCGGTGGCCGCGGTCCAGGCCGAGTACTCGCTGTGGACCCGCAACCCGGAGATCGCCCTGCTCGAGGCCTGCCGCCGCGAGGGCGTGGCCCTGGTCGCGTTCAGCCCGCTGGGCCGCGGCGTGCTCACCGGGCGCCTGCGCGACCCGGCGGCGCTGCCGGCCGGCGACATCCGCAAGGCCATGCCGCGCTTTGCCGCCAGCCACTTCCCGGCCAACCTGGAACTGGTGGACCGGCTGGCCGCGGTGGCCGCCGAGGCCGGCTGCAGCCCCGCCCAGCTGGCCCTGGCCTGGCTGCTGGAGCGCGATCCGGCGGTGGTGCCGATCCCCGGCACCACCCGGGTCGAGCACCTGGACGAACTGCTGGACACCCTGCAGCTGCAGCTGCCGCGCGAGGCCCTGCAGGAAGCCGGGCGCCTGATCGGCCAGCACAGCGTCTCCGGCGACCGCTACCCGGCCGGGACCCAGGCCGAGATCGACACCGAGCAGTTCTGAGCCCCACGGGACGGGCGCCCGCCCGTCCCGCGTTCCCGCGCCGGCCGCCTGCGGGCGGACGGGCGCGGCCATTTCTGGGAAAATACCGGTCCATGCAGCCAGTGCGCCCGGACCGGGATCCCGATTGAGCACCACCGCCACGCCGCCCCTGTTCTCGGCAGTCCCCGCCGGGGTCTTTGGCCCGCTGGCCTCGCCCAACCGCGACCGCTACTGGCACCTGCTGTGCCGGCTGTACGACGAGTACTTCGGCCCCGACGCCCCGCTGCCGCCCTCCCATGGCTACCCGCGCCGGGAGATCGTGGCCGCGCTGGAGCGCTACCTGTTCGCCGCCGGGCAGTGGGAGGACGAGGACGGCCAGCCGCTCGAGGCCAGCCTTGGCGCCCGCGCCGCGGCCGTGTACGAGCGCCTGCGCCAGGCCGGCTGGCTGCGCCAGGACAAACTGGGCGCGCGCGAGATGGTGCTGATGCCGCCGGCCCTGGGCCAGCTGCTGGGCACCCTGGTGGAGTTTGCCGAGCGCGGCCCGACCTTCGTCTCGGCCAAGATCCGCTCCATCGAGCTGCAGCTGCAGCAGGTGGCCGATGGCCGCGCCGGCGGCGAGGCCCTGGACGAGGCCGCCGACCAGGCCCGCCGCCTGTTGTCCTCGCTGGCCTCGATGAGCCTGCAGGTGCGCGACCTGATGCCCGAGCTGGTCCGCTCGGAGACCACCGCCCAGTTCGCCCGGCAGTGGTTCGAGCGCTACGTGGCCCAGTTCTTCATCCGCGACTACGCCGACCTGCACCGCGCCGACCACCCGCTGGCGCGGCGCGCGCAGATCCTGCTGATGGTCCAGGAACTGGAGAACAGCCCGCGGCGCGCCGCGATCCTGGACTGGTACCGCGAGCACGTGGCCGAGGGCGACGCCGCCCGCGCCGAGCGCCTGCTCCAGCGCAGCCTGATGCGCCTGCGCGAGCTGGAGCGGATCGACGAATACCTGGCCCGGCTGGACGAGGACATGCGCCAGGCCAACCGCCGCGCCCTGGCCTTCCTCGACTACCGCCTGCGCGCGCCCGACCGCCTTGACGTGCTGCTGCGCCGCGCCGCGCAGGGTGCCCTGGCCGCGGACGAGGCCGCCCTGCGCATGCCGGTCAGTCCCGGTGTGCTGATGGACCAGAGCCAGCTGCGCGCCCCCCGGCGCCGGCCGCAGCCGATCCCGCGCAGCGCCAACAGCGCCCAGTACCCCAGCGCCGAGCAGATCGCCCGCCTGAGCCTGCTGCGGCGGATGAAGCGCGCCCGCCTGGTCACCGCCGAGGACATGGCCGGCTACGTCGCCCGCCAGCTGCCGGCCGGCGGCCAGGTCGATTCCACCGCGATGCAGGTGTCCAGCATCCAGGACCTGCGCGCCTACCAGGTGCTGCTGACCCTGGCCCTGCGCGGCAACCGCCCCGGCGGCCTGCGCCGCGACGACCCGCTCTCGCGCCTGGCGCGCGGCTTCCGGGTCGAGCTGGTCGATGCCGGCGAACCCGGCGACAACGGCTGGCTGCGCGCGCCACGCTTCGTCCTGCACCGCACCGCCCCCACGCCCGGCGCCGCGCCCGCGCGCGCCCGGGCCGAAACGGACAACGCATGAAACGCACCTGGAACACCCTGAGCCAGCAGACCAACGGCCTCTACGCCGTGGCCGACTTCGAGCGCGCCGCCTACCGCCTGGTCACCGAGCAGGTGCTGTACGCGGCCGACGCCCGCTCGCGCAGCGCCTACCAGCTGGTGGAAGCCTACCTGGAGGACTTCGCCGCGGCGCTGGACCCGCTGGGCATCCGCCTGGAACGCAATGCCCACCACCGCTACGTGGTGGCCCTGCCCAAGCACGGCGAGGGCACCCCGGTGCGGCTGGACGAGACCCTGCTGCTGCTGGTCCTGCGCCAGCGCTACGACGAGGGCATGAAGCAGGGCCTGGTCGAGGACCAGGGCGAGGTGGTGGTGGAACTGCCCGACCTGCAGGAAGCCTGGCCGGCGCTGACCGGGCGGCCGATGCCCGAGGTCGGGGCGCTGCGCGCCCTGGCCGCCAGCGCCCGCCGCTGGGGCGTGTGCCGCCTCGTCGAGGGCGAGCCGGACGACCTGCAGCCCTTCCACCTGGTGGTGCGCCCGGCGATCGTGGACATCGTCGGCGAGCAGTGGCTGCACCGCCTGGACCAGCACAACCTGGGCGATGGAGGACCCGACCCGGAGGGGGAGGACGGCCTGGACGACGAGGCCGGGGCCAGCCTGGACGCGCAGGAGGACGACCATGCAGCTGCTTGAGCGCATCCACCTGGTCCAGTACTTCCTGTTCGAGGCCAAGACCCTGCAGCTGGACCCCACCAGCGCGATCATCGCGCCCAACGGCGCCGGCAAGAGCGCGCTGCTGGACGCCCTGCAGCTGGTCCTGCTGGGTGGCGACCGCCGCCACATCCACTTCAACGCCCAGGCCGGCGGCAAGGCCCGCGCGCGCAGCATCCGCGACTACTGCCTGGGCGTGTTCCGCGCCGGCGAGGACGGGCGCAAGCGCCGCACCGCCACCACCTACATCTCGCTGGTGTTCCGCGACCAGGAAACCGGCGTGGCGCTGACCGCCGGCATTTCCCTGGGCGCCTCGGTGGACGAACCCGAGCACCGCCAGCACGGCCTGTACCTGCTGCCGGGCGTGGACCTTTCGCTGGAGGAGCACCTGGAGAAGGTCAAGGGCAAGGAGCTGCCGCTGGAGTGGAGCCGCTTCCGCGAACTGGCCGCCCGGCGCTGCCGCCAGGCCGGCACCACCCCGGAGTTCCACGCCAGCGGCGAGCGCTTCGTCAAGGACCTGCTGCACCGCCTGCGCGCCAATCCCGGCGCCGGCGTGGACTTCAACGCCTACCGCAAGGCCTTCCAGAACGCGCTCAACCTGCAGCGCGTGGAAGACGTGGACCTGTTCGTGCGCACCCTGGTGGCCGAGGACCGGCCCACCGACATCGCCCGCTTCAAGGCCCTGCTGGACAGCTTCCGCCAGATCAAGGAGCGGATCGAGCAGCTCGAGCGCCGCATCGCCGAGGCCGAGGCGGTGGACGCGCAGTACGAGAAGGTAGCCGCCCAGGCGGTGCGCGCGGCCTCCTACCGCGCCCTGGCCGCCGAGTACGCCCGCGACCTGCTCGGCGAGCAGGTCGAGCAGGCCCAGGCCGAATGCGAGGCCGGCAATGAGCAGCTGCAGGCCGCCGGCCTGGCGCTGGAGCAGGCGCGGGTGCAACGCCGCAGCCTGCAGGACGAGTACGAGCGGGTACGCGAGCAGCTGCAGGGCAGCGCCGGCTACGGCGAGCAGAGCTCGTTCCGGGAACTGGCCAGCCGCGACCGCGAGCAGTTGCAGCGCCTGCAGGCCGATCTGCAGCGGCGCCTGGAACAGTTGCGCGAGCCGCTGGCCGAACTGGCCGCGCTGCCGCTGCCGGGCCTGGATGCGCAGGTGCTGGAACAGGCGCGCGCGCCGCTGGACGGGCTGCATGGCCAGATCGCCGCGCTGGGCAGGGCGGATGCGGCGGAAGTCTCCGCCGAGGCCGTCCATGGCCAGGTGCGCAAGGCCCTGCTCGCGGCCGCGCCGGCGGTGGCCACGGTCAACGCCTGGGCCCGCCACGCCCACGAGGCCTGGCAGCTGGCCCGGGTCCGCCGCGACGCCGCCCGCGCCAACCAGGCCCGCGGCGACGCCGGCCAGGTCGGCCTGCGCGACGAGGTCATGCGCCTGCTCAACCACCTGCACGAGGCCGGGATCCAGGCCCAGCCGGTGTGCGACCTGGTGCGGGTGAGCGACAAGACCTGGCAGCCGGCGATCGAGGCCTACCTGCGCAGCCACGTCGAGGCCCTGCTGGTGCCGGCCGGGCGCGAGGAGGACGCGGTGCGCGTGTACCGCTCGCTGCAGGGCGCACGCGCGGTGTACGGGGTCAAGCTGGCCCTGCCCAGCCAGGCCCGCAGCCATCGCCAGGAGCGCCTGGCCGAGGACAGCGTCGCCGCCCTGATCGAGGGCGACAACGCCGACGCGGTGGCCTACCTGCGCCGCCAGCTGGGCGACCTGCGCTGCGTGGAGACCGAGGCCGAGGTGGTGCGCAGCCGCCAGGGCCTGACCCGCGACGGCCTGGTGGCCAAGGGGGGCGGCATCGAGCGCCGGCGCCTGCCGGCCAGCAGCGAACTGAAGATCGGAGCGGCCCAGGACGGCGAGCGCCTGCGCCTGCTGCGCGCCGAGCTGGAGAACGCCGAGCGCGAGCTGCGCCAGTGCGAGCCGGAGGCACGCCGCGCCGAGGCCCTGCGCCAGAAGCTGGCGCGGCTGGACGGCGAGGAGGCCGCGCGCGGGCTGCACGAGGCCCTACTCCAGTACCAGCAGGTGCTGGCCCGCTACCAGGCGCTGGAGCGCAGCCAGGCCGATGCCGTGGACCCGGACCTGCTGCGCCTGTCCGAGCGCGCGGCCGCGCTCAAGGAACAGGTGCAGGCGGCCGAGGCGCGGATCGAACAGCTGGTGCGCGCCGAGGCCATGGCCCAGGGCGAGCTGGAGCGCCGCCAGGCCCTGCTGCGCGCGCTGCAGGCCCAGGAGGAAATCGTCGCCCGCAACGCGGTGGAAGCCTTCCGCGACCCGCACGTGGACCCCAACCGGGTCGAGCGCCTGCGCGAGGAACTGGAGGAGAAGGGCGTGGGCCTGGAGGACGCGCGCAACCTGTGCGAGCGCCGCGCCCAGGACAACGACCGCCAGCTGTCCTCGCTGCTGCCGGAGGCCTGGAGCCAGCTGCAGCGCTACGCCGGCAGCCACGGCCTGGACCTGGATTTCGCCGGCGACGCCTGGAAGCCGGCGCGCGCGCTGATACAGCGCGAGCTGGAACAGCTGCGCGGCACCGAGCTGGTCAACTACCGCGCCGAGGCCGAGCGCGCCTACCAGACCGCGGTGGAGACCTTCCGCTCCAACGTGGCCAATACCCTGCATGACAACTTCGTGCGGCTGAAGGCCCAGATCGACGCGCTCAACCGCACCCTGCGCAACAGCCCGGCGTTCTCCAACAACGAACGCTACCGTTTCCACTACGAGGTGGTGGCCGAGTACAGGGACCTGCACCGCTTCATCCAGAAGGTGGCCGACGTCGGCGCCGAGGACACCCTGTTCGGCAGCGCCGGGCAGGTGCCGGAGGCGTTCCGCCAGCTGATCGAGG
>Ga0182793_1001240_pt1 | contig 16389 bp, 12 predicted proteins | sample Passage237A_FD_130498 | JGI IMG/M metagenome (GOLD analysis project Ga0182793, IMG submission 130498) | Cellulose adapted compost microbial communities from Newby Island Compost Facility, Milpitas, CA, USA - Passage2 37A (version 2) (version 2) ... | reverse complement strand
CTGGCGGCATCAGCAGGCTGGCCAGGCCCGGAGGCGGCCAGCCGCCGTCGGCGGCAGGCGCCTCTTCGCGCGCGGCGTCGGCGGCGACCGGAAGGGTCGTGGCGTCCTCGGCCGGGCCTGCGGCATCGGGCGTGGTGGCGTCGGCCCCCTTCGCGGCCTGGCGCGGGGCCGGCTGCCGGCCGTCGCGACCGGCCTTGTCGGCGGCCGCGGCCGGCTCGCGGCCCGGCGCGCGCGCACCCCTGCCGGCCTGGGCCTCCGCGGGCCCGCCTTCGCCGCCCTGCAGCAGGCGCGAGAAGCCGGAGGGCTCGCCGCCGCCGGACTGCGCGGGCGAGGACGCGGGGGACGCGGGCGCGGCAGGGGCGGCGCCGGGGATCACGGCCAGGTTCAACGCGGTTCTCCTTCGCCCTCGGCCAGGCGCGCGCGGGCGCGGCGGGCGCCCAGGTCGTCCATCTCGCGCTGGCTGCGGCGCTCGTCCACCTTGCGCTCCTGCGCCCGGTAGCTGGCGGCCAGCTGCTCCAGCACCTGCTTGTCGCGGCTGGCCAGCAGCAGGCGGGTGCGCTCGGCCTCCAGGCGCTCGCGGCTGCTGTCCACGGTGCGGCTCTGCTGCGCCACCGCGCTCTCCAGGCGCTCGAGGAAGGCGCGGCGGTTGGCCAGCTGCGCCGGGCTGGTGGCGGCCATCTGGCTGGAGGCGTATTCCTCGGCGTAACGGCGCAGCTCCTCCAGGCGCGACTCCTGCAGCGCGTGCGCCCGCTGGCGCTCGGCCAGCTCGCGCGCCACGGCATCCTCGTGCTCCTGCGCGCGGCGCAGCAGCGGGTCGATGCGGCGGGACTGGATCATGCGTCGTTCTCCTTGTCTTGCAGCAGTTGCGCCAGCGCGGCGCGGCTGTGTTCGAGGTCGGCGGCGCGGGCCACGTCCTGGCCGAGGAACTCGACGATCTCCGGCCAGCGCTCCAGCGCCTCGTCCACCACCGGGTCGTTGCCGCGCTGGTAGGCGCCGATGGCGATCAGGTCGCGGTTGGCGTTGTAGGCCGCGACCAGGCGCTTGAGCGCGCGGATGCGCGCGCGCCAGGTTTCGTCGGCGATGTCCTGGACCACGCGGCTGACCGAGGACTCCACGTCGATGGCCGGATACAGTCCGGCGTCGGCGATCCGGCGCGAGAGCAGGATGTGGCCGTCGAGGATGGCGCGGGCGGCGTCGGCGATGGGGTCCTGCGGGTCGTCGCCCTCGGTCAGCACGGTATAGAAGGCGGTGATGGAGCCGCGCCCCGCTGCACCGTTGCCGGCGCGCTCCACCAGCGCGGGCAGCTTGGCGAACACGCTGGGCGGGTAGCCGCGGGTGGTGGGCGGCTCGCCGACCGACAGGCCGATCTCGCGCTGCGCCTGGGCGAAGCGGGTCAGCGAATCCATCAGCAGCAGCACGTTCAGGCCCTGGTCGCGGAACCACTCGGCGATGGCGGTGGCGCGGTAGGCGCCGTGCAGGCGGGCCAGCGGCGGGCGGTCGGCCGGGGCGGCCACGACCACGGCCCGGCGCAGACCTTCCTCGCCCAGGGTGGTTTCGACGAAGTCGCGCACTTCGCGGCCACGCTCGCCGATCAGGCCCACGACGATCACGTCGGCCGAAGTGAAGCGGGTCATCATGCCCAGCAGGGTCGACTTGCCCACGCCCGAGCCGGCGAACAGGCCCACGCGCTGGCCGCGGCCGATCGGCAGCAAGGCGTTGATCGCACGCACGCCCACGTCCAGCGGCTGGGTGATGGGCTCGCGCGCCAGCGGGTTGATCGCCGCGCCGGCCATGCTCACGCTGCCCTCGGCGCGGACCGGGCCCTTGCCGTCCAGCGGCACGCCGTCGGAGTCGATCACCCGGCCAAGCAGGCCTTCACCCACTTCCACGCCGCCGCGGCGGCGCACCGGCACCACCCGGGCATTGGGCAGCAGGCCGTGCAGCTCGGCGCTGGGCATCAGCGAGGTGCGGTCGCCGGCAAAGCCGACGACCTCGGCCTCGACCCAGCCGCCGTCGGCCACCTCCACCTTGCAGGTGGCGCCCATCGGCGCCTCGCAGCCGGTGGCTTCCAGGGTCAGGCCCACGGCGCGGCGCAGGATGCCTTCGCGGATCAGGCCGCGACCGCCGGCCGGGTCCAGGGCGATGCCGCCCAGGCGGGTGGCCAGGCGCAGGTTGCGCGCGGCCAGCCAGTCGGCGGGGACGGCGCCGCCAATGGCGGCCTCGCGCGCGGCGGAGGACGTGCTCATGCGCCGCCCCCCGCCTTGTGGATCACCGACTCCAGCGCGCCGCGCAGGCGTGCCTCCAGGGTGCCGTCGATGCGCACGGTCTCCGCGTGCACGCGCAGGTCGCCACGGCCCAGGCTGGGATCGGGCAGCAGGCGCGCGCCCGCGCCCAGGCTCAGCAGCGGCGCCAGGGCCTGGATGTCATCCGGATGCAGGCGCACCTCGACCTCGCGGCTGGTGCCGCCCACCGCGTCCAGGGCTTCGCGCACCAGGTCGGCCAGCAGGGCCGGATCGGCGGCATAGGCACGCCCGACCAGGCTGCCGGCGATGCGCACGGCCAGCTCGCCCAGGGCGGCGGTGACCTCGTCCTCGAGCCGGGCCAGGGGGCGGGTGAAATTGTCGAGGATGCCCTCGATCTGCGCGGTCAGGCGCCGGATCTCGGCCTCGCCCTTGGCCAGGCCCTCCTTGTGGCCCTGGGCCAGGCCGGCCTTGTAGCCCTCCTGGCGCGCGGCCTCCTGGATGGCCTGGATCTCCTCCAGGGTCGGCGGCTTGACCACCGGCGGCGCCTCGGGCTCGGGCGCGGGCGCGGGGCGGTTGCCCAGGTCCAGTTCCGGCGCCAGCCAGCGCACGACCTCGCTCATACCAGTTCCTCGCCGCCGCCGCCGAGGGTGATCACGCCTTCATCGGCCAGGCGGCGGACGATGGCCAGGATCTCCTTCTGCGCCGCTTCCACGTCGGCCAGGCGCACCGGGCCACGGGCCTCCATGTCTTCCAGCAGGATCTCGGCGGCGCGCTGGGACATGTTGCGGGTGATCTTCTCGCGGACCTTGACGTCGGCGCCGCGCAGGGCGATGCCCAGGCGTTCGCCGGAGACCTCGCGCAGCAGGGTCTGCAACTCGCGGTCGTCCAGGTCCACCAGGTCGTCGAACACGAACATCAGGTCCTGGATGCGCTGGCTCAGCTCGGCGTCCACCTGCGAGATCGCGCCCAGGATCGACTGGTCCTGGCCGCTCTCGAGGAAGTTGAGGATGTTGGCGGCGACCTTGACCCCGCCGATGTTGGACGACTTCAGGTTCTGGTTGCCGGCGAACTGGCGCTCCATGATCTCGTTGAGCTCGTTGAGCGCGTTGGGCGGGATGCCGTCCAGGGTGGCGATGCGCAGCAGCACGTCCGCGCGCACCCGCTCGGGCAGGAACTTGAGCGCGTCGGCGGCCTGGTCGGCGTCCAGGTGGGAGAGCACGATGGCGATGATCTGCGGGTGCTCGTTGCGCACCAGGTCGGCCACCGCACGCGGGTCCATCCACTTGAGGGTGTCCAGGCCGGTGGTGTTGCGGCCCAGCAGGATGCGGTCGATCAGGCTGGAAGCCTTGTCCGCGCCCAAGGCCTGGATCAGCACGTTGCGGATGTACTCGTCCGCGCCCACGCCCAGCGAGGTCTGCCGGTCCAGCGCGCCCTCGAAATCGTCCATCACCCGCATGACCTGCTCGCGGCTGACGCCGCTCATCGTGGCCATGGCCAGGCCCAGCTTTTGCACTTCCTTGGCGCCCATGTGCTTGAGCACCTCGGCGGCGTCGGCCTCGCCCAGGGACAGCAGCAGCACGGCGGCACGCTGGACCCCGGTCAGTTCCTCGATCTGGTTAGGTTGCTTCATTGCCCACCCATTCCCTTACCACCTGGGCGACCCGCTTGGAGTCGGCCCGCACCGCCTCGCGCGCGGCGCGCAGGCGATCTTCATACGAATTGGACGCCAGGGCCATCGGCGGCTTGGGCGCGGCGCTGAGCCGGGCGGTGTCCTCGGCCAGGGCCGGAGCCTCGGCATCGTCCAGCAGCGAGACCTCGGCGGTCTGCTCCTCCAGCTCCGGCAGGTCCTTGGGCTTGGGCGGGGCGGCGATCTGGCGCAGGGCAGGGCGCAGCACGCCGAACAGCAGGGCCAGGACCACCAGGGCGCCGACCAGCAGGCGGGCCACGTCGCGCATCCGCGGGTCTTCCCACCACTTGGCGGCCGGCGGTCCGGCATTGCCGTCCTCGCGCACGAACGGGGCGTTGACCACGGTCACCACGTCGCCGCGGTTGGCGTCGTAGCCCACGGCCTGGCGTACCAGCTCCTGGACCCGGGCCAGTTCCTCCTCCGAAAGCGGCTGCAGCACCGGCTTGCCGTCCTTGCCCGGGCGCGGCACGTGGTCCACCAGCACCGCGGCGGTGACCCGGCGGATGCGGCCGGCCGGCTGGCGGGTGTGCTGCAGGGTGCGGTCCAGCTCGAAGTTGCGGGTGGCGCTGCGCTGGGTCTCGGTCGGGCTGCTGCCGGCCTGGGCATCGACCGTGCGCGCGTCGGCGCCGGCCGCGGCCTGGGCCGCGGGATCGGCCACCGCGCCGGGCGGGGTATTGCTGGTGGCGCCGGGAATGCCCTGCGGGCCGCCGGCGGCGACGGTGCTGTTCTCGCTGACCTGCTCGCTGCGCAGCTTGGGCGGTTCGGCGTTGAACAGCTCGCGGGCCTCCTCGGTCACCGAGAAATCCATGTCCACGGTCACTTCGGCGTTGACCCGGCCGCTGCCGGTCAGCGGCTCCAGCAGCTCACGGATGCGCTGGTTGTAGGAGGTCTCCTGGCGGCGGACCTGCTCGAACTGGACCGCGCTCAGTTCCGAGGCGCTGTCATTGCCGGTACGGCTGAGCATGCGCCCGTTCTGGTCGACCACGGTCACCCGTTCCGGGGCCAGGTCCGGGATCGAGGAGGCCACCAGGTGGACGATGGCGTCGACCTGGTTGCGCTCGAGCAGGGCGCCGGAGCGCAGCTCCAGCACCACCGAGGCGCTGGCGGCCTCGCGCTGGCGGGTGAAGGCCGAGGGCTTGGGGATGGCCAGGTGCACGCGCGCGTCACGCACCGGGCGCAGGGTGGCGATGGTGCGCACCAGCTCGGTTTCCAGGGCGTGCTGGTAGCGGGCGTTCTCCACGAACTGGCTGACGCCGAAGCCCGGGTCGCGCTCCATCAGCTCGAAGCCCAGGCGGCCACTGTCGGTCAGGCCCGAGCCGGCCAGCTTCAGGCGGGCGTCGTGGACGTTGGCCTCGGGTACGGAGATGGCGCCGGTGGCCTGGTCGATCTTGAACGGGATCTGTGCCGCGCGCAGCAGGTCGGTGGCCTCGGCCGTGGCCTTGGGGTCCAGGCCGGTGTACAGCGGGATGTAGTCCGGCTTCTGCGACCAGAAGAAGATGTACAGGCCGGCGGCGACCGCCAGGGTAATGGCGAGCAGGGTCCCGAGCTTGCGGCCCAGCTGCATCTCCTGCAGCTTGACCACCGCGCTGGCGGCCTTTTCGGTCGCCACTTCGCGGCTGAGGGATTCCTTGGAAAGGGTAATGGCCATCGTGCTTCAGTCCCCGGTCACAGCGGCATGTTCATGACATCCTGGTAGGCCTGCACCAGGCGGTTGCGCACCTCGACCGTGGCCCGGAAGGCGACCTGGGCCTGCTGCGAGGCGACCATCACCTTGGCCAGGTCGGCACCGGGCTCGCCCATCTCGAAGGCACGCTGCAGGGCCCCGGAACGGGCCTGGGCCTCGTTGACCCCGGCCAGCGCCCCGCGCAGGGTCTCGCTGAAGCTGGGCACGCTGGTACCGGTCTCCCGGACGCCACCGCCCAGGCCCCGCAGGGCATCGCTGCGGGCGACGTCGCCGGTGGCCGCAGCGGCCTGGCCCAGCTGGCTCTGGTAGGCCCGGATCTGTGACAGGACGGAGCTGATGGAGTCGGTCATGGAGATGTCCCTGGCGGTGTTGGCCGGTTCTGGCCTTCACGATGCAAGGGGCGTGCCGGAACGGTGACGGGATCCCGTCAGGCTGGCGTGACGGCCCGCCGCCGTCGGGACCGGACCGTGCTCCGGGGCGGCAGGCCTCGTGCGGCAAGGCCAGGGCAGGGGGCAGCGCGGCGTGGCACGCGCGGCCAGGGCCGGCTCAGTCGGGCAACCAGGCCTGCAGCCACTGCTCGAGTGCCGGGCCCTGCAGCATCCAGTCGCGCTGGACGGCCGCCTTCAGCGCCTGGCCGGCGGCGGCCGTGGCTTCCGGGTCGGCCAGGTGGGCACGGATGGCGCCGACCCAGTCCCTGTAGCGGTTGCGGACCCGGGTCACCGGCAGATCGCCGCGGTAGGGCTCCAGGTCGCTGCACACCACCGGATAACCGCAGGCGCCGTACTCGAGCAGGCGCAGGTTGCTCTTGCAGCGGTTGAAACGGTTGTCCTCCAGCGGGGCGATGGCCAGGTCCAGGCCGAGCATGGCCAGCTGCCGCGGATACTCCTTGAACGGCACGCCCTCGTGGTATTCGGCCACGTAGGGACGCAGCCGCTCCGGGCACATGCCGAAGAACACCCAGTCAACCTCGCGCGACAGCTCGCGGACCACGTCGGCCACCATCTCCAGGTCGCCGGTATGGCTCAGGCCGCCGGCCCAGCCCACTCGCGGGCGGGAGCCGGGCCTGCGCGGGCGTGGCGCCGGGAGCGAGGCCCACAAGGGGCGATAGAGGCGGTTGGGCACCACCACGATGCGGTCGTGGTAGTCCGAATAGGCCTCGGCCAGGGCCGGGGTGGCCACCACCAGCCTGTCCATGCGCTGCAAGGCCTGGCGCAGCGAGGCGGCTATGTCACGGGGCATGTGCTCCCGGTGGGCGTTCTTCAGGGGCAGCCCCGGGAGGAAGTCGTCCAGCTCGTATACGCGGAACGCGTGGTTGAACCGGCGCAAGCGATCGATCCGGGCCAGCGCCGCCGGGCCGACCTTGCGCTGGAACACGATCACGTCCGGATGGATGCGTTCGACCTCGACCGGCTCCAGCAGCTGGCTGTAACAGACGCCGTCGACGCGGCCGGTGGCCCTGAGCACCTCCAGCGGCTGGATGACCCGGTACTGGCCGCTGCCCCAGGGGTCGGCCGGGTGGGCCAGGATGCACTTGAGCGCGGGGACGACCGGTGCCCTCCAGCTGAAGTCCGACTCGCCCAGTGCGTAGCCGGGGGCGGCATCCGTCCGCAGGTTGGGGCTGTAGTGCCGGTTACCCGCCATGGCGGGCAACCAGGATTCAAGCAGGGCATCTGCCACCTCGGCGGGGAATGGCCCGGGCGCGGCGGGGTGGAGCAGGACGGCATGCGGGGTCAGTACGCAGGCCAGGCCGGCCTGGCCCGCCCGCAGGCACAGGTCCAGGTCCGCACCCGCGTCCGGGAAACGCTCGGCGTCAAAGCCGCCCAGCGCCTCGAACACGTCTTTCCGGATGAGCATGCCACTGTCGGAGACACCGGCCGTGCGATGGACCGCCTGGAGACGACCCAGGTATCCGGCGGCATCGGCAGCTTGCCCGGCAAAGGCATGGCCGCTGCTGTCGAACAGGCCGGGCAGGTAGCCGCCGTGGGTCACGCGGGCTTCCATGTCCACGGTCTTGGCACCGACCACGCCGACCCCATCACGCTGCCCGTGGTTGAGCAGTTCCTCCAGCCAGCCGCCGTGCAGGGCCGCGGCGGCCGGTCGCAGGAACAGCAGGAACCGGCCATTGGCCTGGCCGGCGGCGATGGTGTTGGCGGCCGCGCGCGGCACCGGCGGATCAAGCTGGAAAGCGCGGATCCGGCCGGCGGAGGCGGCTTCGGCCTGGCCGAGCCAATGGCTGGTCAGCTCGGAGCAGCCGTTGCCGACCAGGACGATCTCAAGCGGAACGCCGGACGCATGCTCGAGCACCGAGATCACGCAGCGCTCCAGCTCGGCCGGTGTCGTGGCCTGGTCGGCCGTGACCACCACCGAAACCGTGGCCGTCGGCGCCTGTCCATAGTCGACCCGCAGGGTGCCGAAGGCGGTGGCCTGCACGCGCGCGTCCGGGTGCCCGGTGGCATGCAGGTGCCTGCCGACCAGGGCGCAATATTCCTCGCCCGCCGGCACCGGCGGGCGGCATGTCAACAGCGGCTCGGCGACATGCGTGAGCGCGTCGTGGCCATACCGGGCCAGCAGGCGCAGGGCGATATCCGCCTGCCAGGCGCCCCTGGCACGGCCGAAGCCACCCACGGCATGGGCGGCCTCCTTGCGCACCACCCAGTGCCCGGTCATCAGGGCCGGGTTGGAGAGGACCAGGTCCGGGTCATGGTCCGGACGCATGACCGGAAGGAGGTCTCCCTCCGGCGTGAGGTGCCACTCGTCGCAATACACCGCCTGGGTGGAGGCCGGGGCCTGCTGCAGGTGCAGGAGCAGGCTCGCCAGGCCGGACGGGGTGAACTCGCTGCCTGCCTCGACAACCAGGATCCAGTCCACGTCCCAGTCGGCGATCGCAGCGTCGATGTCGCCCTGCTGCACCGCATGGCCGGGGGCGCTGCGCATGGGCAGCAGGTGCTCGCGCCGGTCGGGCAGGGTCGGGCCCAGCACGGTGCACTGGAGCATGCTGGCCAGGCGTGCCGGCATGGCCAGCCGCAGCGCCGTCCGCTGCAGGTCCCTGGGGTCGGAACCGCCTGGCAGGATCACGATGCCGAGCCGGCTGGGCCGCGCCGTGGCCGGGACGCGCCGGTTCACCTCTTCCCAGAGCGCTGCCGGGATACGACGCTGCGTCTGCCACTCGTGCAGGCGCCAACGCACCCCTGACAAGGCCCGGGCGTTGTCCAGCAGCTGGCGCAGGTCGACCGGGGCAGGGGGCGTGGCGCCATCCAGGGGCGCGATATCCACCAGGCCGGCCGTGTCCACGCTGTGGCGATACCAGCCCAGGCGATGGATCGCCTCGCTGAAGGCATGGTGGCCCGCATCGCCGGCGCGGGTGTCCACGCGCCCGGACTGGCTGAACTGCTGGGAGGAAACCCGGAAGCAGGTCAGGGGCTGGGCCAGCAGGGCAAGATCGCCCTTGCGCAGGAGCTTGGCGTACAGGGCCAGATCGCCTACCCAGCGGATCGGGGTCCCGCCCAGATGCATCATCCCTTCCTCGAGTTCGAGCAGGTCCTGCCGCCTGCACATGACGCAGCTGGGCTCGCCGATGAAGTTCAGCGGATGGTCGGCCAGGAATGACACCAGGCCGGGGCCGTCGATGCGGACGTCGCGGGTGAACGGGAACAGGGTGACCGCCAAGTCCGGCAGATAGCGGCCGGATTGGCTGATCCGCTGGCGGCGCGAGGATGCCAGGACGATGGACGGGGACGACTCCAGGGCCTGGGCCAGGCGGGTCACGCAATCCGGTTCCAGCTCGTCGTCGTCATGGAGGAACTTGATGTACTTGCCCCGGGCCTCCTGCACGCCGCGGGTCATGCCGCCGACTTCGCCCAGGCGCCCCGGATTGCGCGAGTAGTTGACCGGGAAGGAAACCCGGGCGGCGAAGGCTTGCACCAGCGACTGGACCGCGTCCCCGGTGCTGTCGTCGCATACGACCAGCTCGAGGTTGTCCCAGGTCTGGCGCGCCACGCTGTCCAGCGCCTGCTCGAGGAAGGCAGGCTTGTAGGCGGGAATGACGACGCTGACGAGGGGGGATTGGGCAGGCATGGCGTGTGCAGGCAGGGCGGGTACGGTGCGGACGGGCGTCTGCTACGCGCTGTGCCGCGCGATGATCCCGGCTACCGTGGAATCGAGGGTGTGGCGGGGGCGGAAGCCGAAGTCGGCGAAGAACGCCCGCGAGTCCAGGGTCGCGTCCCCGGGGATGCTGGATGGGTTCACCTTGACCTCGACTTCGATTCCCCGCATCGCATGCACGAGGCGTGCCACCGCCTGGGCGATCTCCAGCAGGCTGTGGCTGCATTCCGGACCCAGGTTGTAGATCCTGGCCCAGCGCCCGGGTTCCGGGCCGGGCATGGCGGCCAGACCCGCGACCGCATCCTCCATGTCCAGGAACGAGAAACGCTGGGCGCCGCCCTGGACCAGCAGCGGCCTGCCGGCCAGGGCGTCCAGCACCAGGCGCGTCACCAGCCGTTGATCCATCCCGGCACCCACCAGGCTGGCCAGACGCAGCTGGCAATAGGGGATGCCCGTGGTGCCGGCGGCCTGTTCCAGGAGCAGCTCGGCCGCGTACTTGGCCAGTGCATAGGCGTCACCCGGGTTCACCGGGTCGCCCTCGCGGGACGCCGCCGGGCGATGGCTGCCATACACACTCTGGGAGGACACGTTGACGATGGCACCAACGCCCATCGCGCAGGCGCGGCCGTAGAGCCTGCCGGCGACGGCCAGGCTCCGCGCAAGCGCCGCTGCCTCATGGCTTCTTGCGAAGGCGCAGTGGAACACGATGTCGGCCCCGGCCAGGATCCGGTCGCAGGCCGCCGCGTCCTCCAGGCTGGCCACTCCGGCAAGCGCAGGCTCGTCCAGCAGAGGCGGGACCCCCGCTGGAGTGCTGGTCAAGGCATGCACCTCCACCCCGTGCTGGCTGGCAAGCCGGACGGCCAGGCGTCGCCCCAGCTGGCCACTGGCGCCGGTGATGACCACGCGTTTCATGCCGGGTGCGTCCGGTACGGGGAGGGCACCAGCAGGTCCCGTCCCGCCGGGTCGAGGACCCTGACCTGGCGGGCGACCTGTTCCTGGAGCCCGAGCAGCTCGTCCCTGGCCTCGGCCAGCAGCAGTACCCGGAGGACGACCTGGTTGAGGGTCCCGGCCGCGCTGGCGGGTATCTGGCTGCCTTCCTCGTGGTTGCGGATCACCGCGACGACCTGCGGCAGGCGCGCCACTTCGTCCAGCCCGACGAAGCGCGAAAGCCTGCCGGGGCGGGCCAGGAAGGTGAGGCTGGCGGCATGGCGGCCGCCAAACCAGGGATCGACCCTGACCGGGGCGTCCTCCAGGCCCAGGCGCCCCGTGAAAGCGTAGTCCACCAGCAGCTTCAAGGGATTGAATCCGCAGGCACGCTCCAGCAGGTGGTACTCCTGGGTGCCGGTGATGCGGTAGCCCATGTCGTAGGGCATGATCCGCCCGTCCGAGGCGATGAACTGGATGAAGACCATCCCCTCGCCGAGCTCCATCGCCTCCAGGGCCCGGATGACCCGGGCATTCACTTCCTCCAGGTAGCGGGGCAGATGCCGTGAGGGCCAGTGGTACAGGTACGGAAGCTGGATCAGTCCGTCGCCCACGCCGGTGGTCAGGCGGTCGGCCAGCGCGCTCAGCTGGATGCGCCCGCCCTGGAGCAGGTAGAAGGCGGTCAGTTCCTGGCCGCGCAGGAAAGGCTCGATGAGCAGGTCCTGCTCGCTCCCGGCCTCGGCCAGTGCCTGTGACCACTGGGACCGGAACTGTCCGGCGCTGGTGCAGAGGCGGATGCCGTAGGCGCCGCTTCCCTCCACCGGCTTGATCAGCACCGGGAAGCGGTCCACCTCCGCGGCCTGCAGCCTGGGGATGCTGTCCACCCCGTGCCGGGCGAACAGTGCCTTGTAGGCGGGCTTGTTCGATGTGAGCTGCAGCTGCTGGCGGCTGGCGTAGAAGGGCAGTCCAAGTCGTTGCGCCAGCGCCTGGCACTGGCGGATGTTGAACTCGTGCGCGCCGGTGAACACCGCATCCACGCCCTCCCGGGCGGCCCGCGCGGCAAGCGCGTCGAGGTCGCCGGTGGACAGGTCCCAGCAGGCGTCGGCCAGCCGCTTGGCAGGCGACTGGTCCGGGGGCAGGTAGTCGCTGACGATGACCCTGGCCCCGCGCTGGCGGGCATGGAGCACGATGTCGCAGGAGCCGATCGGCTTGCCGCCGAGCACCAGCAGGGTCCTGCCCGCGAACCTGCCCGGGTCGCCGTCCTTCCGCTCCACTACCGGCGGCTCTCCAGCGCCTTGAAGAGTTCGGACCACTGCCGCACCTTGAATGGCTCGCTCATGCGCTCCAGCACGCGGGCCATCGTCTCCTCGCGTTCGGCCGGGTCCCGCGCGGCCAGTTCCTCCAGGCTCAGCCCGGGGATGTCGTAGGTGTCGAAGTAGCGGATGCCCAGGGCGGCGTACTTCTGGTAGACGGGCGTGTCGGACTTCACGAAGACCTTGCCACCCAGGCCGCAGATGAAGGCGGCGTTGCCGTTGCCCTGCTGGCGGTCCTGGTTGGAGATGTACACGTCCACGGAAGCCAGGTGGGTGGCGTACTCGGCCTTGCTGAGGAACTTCATCATCGGGTTGAACTTGTCGCCGAACAAGTCGAAACCCTTGCGCAGGATCTCCGCCCGGCGGTCGGCCTGGCGGAAACTGATGTAGGACAGCACCGTGCTGACCTTGATGTTCTCGTCCCTGAAGCGGGCCAGCTGGTCCAGCATGTCCAGGGTGGTCTCGTCGGCCGAGTTGTTGATCTGGATGTGGATGCGGCCGGGGACCCGGTCGACCGCGGCGGTGTCGACCATGTCCGGGGTCATCTCGTGCGGATATGCGGCGTCGTAGAAGGTGTTCTTGCCGTACCTGCGCGCGTACACGTCCTGGTCGAAGGAGGTGATCACGCCGCCGAACATGCGCCGCACCCGGTCGTTCTTGGCATCGCTGGGCGCGTTGTAGAGGTCGCCGCCCCAGACGAACCAGTTGCTGTTCTTCACCAGCCTGGGCGTGCGGTCCAGGTAATCGATGACCTCGTCCTGGAACAGGCCGTGGAAGATGATCCTGTAGGGCCCGTCCGGGTCCAGGCTGCTGATGTCGAACTCGTAGACATTGGGCGTATGCGCCAGGCGCTGGCGCGTGGCCCAGGTCGAGATGGGGAATACGAAGGCGTGTTCGGCAGGGTCGAAGTTGTTGTTGACGAATTCCACGACCCCGGCCGAGTGCAGGCCGTTGTTCATGACATGCACGAACTTGTACCGGGAAAGGACGGCGCGATAGTGCGCATTGCGGAAGTAGTGGTGCAGGCTTCCGGTGATGCGCTGTTTCAGCGTCCTGGGGTCGTGTGATGCAAATGCATTCATCGTGGAGCGGTCCTGTAATGGTGTGCTGTTCACCGCTGGGGCGAGTACCTGCTCAACATGGACCTGATGTGCTCGGGGGCGCATTGCATCAGGATGTCGATCATGGAGAGTCGTGGAACGAACTCACCGCGACCGCACTGCGCATAGGGCGGGAACTCGCTCTCGATGAAATACAGGGAGAGGCCTTCGCGCTCGAACCGCTCCTGGGAGTACAGGTCGCGTCCACCCACGGCGTTGTAGTACGTAGCGGCGCCGAGATGATGGCAGAACTTCACAATCCTGTCTTGGCCATGAACGCCCGCCACGCCGTGCTCCGATGCGACGGAGGTGTGCAATTCCAGGCCGAGGTAGCGGAACACCTCGGTAATGGACAGCGCGCACTTGCGGGCGACGTTGAGGTCGGGATCGAGGGTGACGCGTTCGACCAGTTCGTAAGCCGCACCAAAATGAGGCGCCCGGGCGTATGCCTGGCGCAAAGTTGCCAGGAACTTGTGGAAGTCGCCGGTGAAGAAGTGCTGGTTGATGGCGCGGTAGGAGCTGACCCCGGCCACCGGCAGGGTGAAGCGGTGTGGCTGGCCATCACGCAGTATCGTGTTGCGGTTGATATGGCCGCCCTTGATATAGGTCACATCGTCCAGGAATACGAAGTGGTCCACGGCCCGGGCCAGGTGGTAATAGCCCAGGTAGGGGAAGAAGTAGGGCTGCATGATCCCCAGGATCATCAGCGGGCCACCTCGAGCAGGATGCTGCAGATGGCATCCACCTGCTCGTCCCCCAGGTCGGGGTAGATCGGCAGGCAGATGACCCGCTCGGCTAGCGAACGCGCTTCGGGCAGGTTGGCTGGCTCGGCCGACGGCAGGCTCCGGTACATCGGGAAGTCGCTGATCAGCGGGTAGAAATAGCGCCTGCCATGCACGCCGCGACGGCGGAGCAGGAAGTACAGGTCGTCGCGCTTGAGCGGGAAATCGGACTCGACCAGGATCGGGAAATAGGCATAGTTGCCCCGCTCGGCCATGATCCCCGGGGGCAGGGTGATGCCGGCCAGTCCGGCCAGGGCGGCGCGGTAGCGTTCGGCGATCTGGCGGCGGCGCCGCAGCGCACCGTCGATGTACTTTAGCTGGAGCAGGCCGAAGGCCGCGTTCACCTCGTGCATCTTGCCGTTGATGCCCGGCGCGACGACCGTGGTCTCGTTGAGGAAGCCGAAGTTCTTCAGGTAGCCGATGCGCCGGTACGATGCTTCATCCGGGCAGATGATGGCGCCGCCTTCGAACGTGTTGAACACTTTGGTGGCGTGGAAGCTCAGGACGCTGAGGTCGCCATGGCGCAGGACCGACCCCCCTTCGTCTTCCACGCCGAAGGCGTGGGCGGCGTCATAGATCACCCGCAGGTTGTAGATCTCGGCAATGCGCTTGATGGCCTCCACATCGCACGGCGTGCCATAGCAGTGCACGCCAAGGATTGCGGTGGTCTGCGGGGTGATCGCGGCTTCAATCTTGTTCGGGTCGATGTTGAAAGTGCCCGGCGCCACGTCGACGAACACCGGCTTGATCCCGTTCCACAGCAGGGCATGGGAGGTCGCGACGAACGAGTACGGCGTGGTGATCACCTCGCCGGTGATGCGCAGGGATTGCAGTGCGGTGACCAGGGCGAGCGTGCCGTTGGCGAACAGCGCCAGGTGCTCCACTCCCAGCCGCTGGCAGAGCGCGGCTTCGAGCGCCTTGTGCATGCCCCCGCCGTTGGTGAGGATCCGGCTGGCCCAGATCTTCTCCAGGTACGGGACGAACTCCTCGAGCGGCGGCAGCAAGGGGCTGGTGACTGGGATCTGCATGGCTGCCTCTGTGGCTCATGGGAGCGGGGGTCTGCAAGCCCCGTCCCGCCAACAGGCAAGAACTGTGCCGGAGGCGCCGGGCAGGGACGGGGCGGCCCGCGGACGGATCTGCATCCGGGCCAGTCACCGGGCCCGCAGGAAGGCCCCGAAAGAGGGCGCCAGGCGTGGCGTCGCCGACCCCTGGACCCGACCCTGGGGACCGGACGAGGTGGCGATCCCGGTCCGGGCGCCGCCCCCGCAGGCAGGGCGGGCCTAGCCCGCCACCTCGCTCTGTTCCTTGTCGATCCCGTACTTGCGCAGCTTCTCCACCAGGGTGGTGCGGCGCAGGCCCAGCAGCTGGGCGGCGTGGGCGACCACGCCCTGGGTGCGTTCCAGGGCCTCGCGGATCAGCTGCAGCTCGATCTGGGCCATGTGCTCGCGCAGGTCCAGGCCGGCCTCGGGCAGCATGCCGGGGGTGGCCGGGGGCGGGGTGGCCGCGCCGGGGGCGGCGGCGGCCACGGCCGGCAACTGCGCCGGCGGCGGAGCCGGGGTGGCGGGCACGGGCGCCGGGGCCGGGACGGCGGGCAGCACCAGCTGCGGCTCGGTGCCGGGCGGGACATGGGCGCGGTAGCGGGCCGGCAGGGCCTCCAGGCGGACCAGGCCGCCGGGGTTGAGCACGGCCAGACGCTCGACCAGGTTGGTCAGCTCGCGCACGTTGCCTGGCCAGGCGTAACCGGCCAGGGCCGCCAGGGCGCCGTCGGAGAAGCGGATCTCGCCGCGCCCGGTGCGGGCCAGCTGGGCGGCGATGGTCTCCACCAGGGCCGGCAGGTCCTCGCGGCGCTCGCGCAGCGGCGGCATCTCGATCGGGAACACGTTGAGCCGGTAGAACAGGTCCTCGCGGAACTGGCCCTCGGCGATCCGGTCCTCCAGATTGCGATGGGTGGCGGCAATCACCCGGACGTTGCATCGGATGGTCTGGTTGCCACCGACCCGCTCGAAGCTGCGTTCCTGCAGCACGCGCAGCAGCTTGACCTGCATGGGCATGCTCATGTCGCCGATCTCGTCCAGCAGCAGGGTGCCGCCCTCGGCCATCTCGAAGCGGCCCTTGCGCGCGCTCAGCGCGCCGGTGAAGGCGCCCTTTTCGTGGCCGAACAGCTCGCTCTCCAGCAGCTCGGGCGGGATCGCGCCGCAGTTGATGGCCACGAACGGCCCGTCGCGCCGGGCGGACTGCTGGTGGATGGCGCGCGCGGCCACTTCCTTGCCGGTGCCCGATTCGCCCAGCACCAGCACGGTGGTGTCGAACGGGGCGACCTGGGCGATCATCCGGCGCAGGCGCTGCACCGCGCCGCTGTTGCCGGTGGGGCCGCTGTCGGCGGCCGGGCCGACCCCGCCCAGCTGCTCGGCGTCCAGGCGCTTGAGGCTGGCGCGGCGCAGGCAGGCTTCCAGCTGCGCGGGGCGGATGGGCGACTCCAGCGGCCACCCCCCGGCCTCGTGCAGGCCGTGGCTGGCGGCGAACGCGGCGGTGTCGCCCTCCAGCAGCAGCACCGG